>Ga0209400_1000087_pt1 | contig 78041 bp, 75 predicted proteins | sample M_130807_EF_Meta_FD_187313 | JGI IMG/M metagenome (GOLD analysis project Ga0209400, IMG submission 187313) | Freshwater microbial communities from Lake Montjoie, Canada to study carbon cycling - M_130807_EF_MetaG (SPAdes) (version 2) | ecosystem: Environmental > Aquatic > Freshwater > Lake...
CCCCGCCCCCCCCCCCCGCCGCCCCAATAAGAAAATTGAATCACCCAAAACAAAATAAATGTAACGTAACACATCATAATAACGTCACATAACAACGTAAAGCCACCATGGATCTTACTCAGAGTAAACTCACGAAAATAGAATGGATGAATACAGAAATCCCGGTGACGGACCACGAAAAGACCATTCTCAAACTCATCGTGGATGGTTACCACAATGTGGATGTGAGAACCAACCTCAACCAATCCCTGTTTCAACACCTGAAGGTGGACCACACCCCCGAAAACGAAGCCTTCCTTTTTAAAAAATATTTTGAAAAGGACATCCAAACCATGATAGAAAAATACCGCAAGAAACTGCCCGATTTTCCCTCGTACAAAACCTCGGTGGAAACCACCAAACAACCTAAAAAGGTAGACATCATCCGCATCGAACACATGGACAAAACCCTCGAACAAAAAAAGCCGGAGATTTTCGAATTCATTCTGTTGGAGTTTTGCACAACCATCCTCCGCTCCTTTGCAGAGGCATCTACAAAATACGCGTTTGCGTTTTATACCCTCCTCCAACTCAAGAAATGTGCCATACCCTATGTCAACAAGCATGTCATGATTGTCATCGATAAAATCGTCCAATACGCCCGAACCCATCTCTCTATCCGCGACGTCATTCACCATGCCCAAGAATTCATCGAAAAAAACCCCCACCTTCTCAAGTACGAAGACATGACGCTATTTCAGCACCAAAAGGAACTGTTTACTCTTCTCAAACAGGAGCCCGAAACCCCCAAATTGATCCTGTATATTGCGCCGACGGGGACCGGGAAAACACTGTCCCCCATCGGTATTTCGGAAGGCTACCGGGTCATCTTCATTTGCGTGGCCCGCCACGTGGGTCTGGCCCTCGCCAAATCGGCCATTTCGGTAGGGAAAAGGATCGCCTTCGCATTTGGCTGTGAAACCGCGTCGGACATCCGTCTCCACTATTTTGCCGCCGCAAATTACACCGTGAACAAGCGGTCCGGCGCCATCGGCAAAGTAGATAACAGTGTAGGACACCGCGTCGAGATCATGATATGTGATGTCCAATCCTACCTCACCGCCATGCACTACATGTTGGCGTTCAACGAAGAGACCAACATTGTGACCTACTGGGACGAACCCACCATCACGATGGACTATCCGCAGCACGAACTTCACGCGAAAATTCACGACAATTGGGTCAACAACAAGATTACCAAGATGGTGTTGTCGTGCGCCACGTTGCCCAAAGAGAGCGAAATTGAAGACACCATCGCGGATTTCAAAGCCCGGTTCTCGACGGACGAACACATCCCCGCGGTCCATTCGATCGAGAGTTACGACTGTAAAAAATCCATCGGCGTTTTGAACAAGGATGGGCGGTGTGTGTTGCCTCATACAATTCCCACGTTTTCCGATTACTCTGCCCTCATGGTCTCAATACATCACTGTGAACTCAACAAGACGTTGCTGCGCTACTTTGACCTGGCCGAAATCATCCGTTATCTGGAAGAGGTTCACCGAACCCCCAAGATTCTCGACGAGCGTTACCACATGGACAATTATTTTTCGGATATTTCGGACATTACCATGAACACCCTGAAACTGTATTATCTGGAAACGTTTCGCCATCTGGACCGCAATCAGTGGCCCAAAGTCCACGCGGCTCTGTCTTACGGACACACGACCAAATATGCGCTGAAACGCGGGGGAGGCAGCCTTCAACGCACACAGAGTGTACAGGTACCACATACGGCGTCGGCGTCGTCCAGCCTCGCCGACGCGATCACAAAAAACCACAGTTTTTCGACCACGACCGAGTTGAAACCCCCGGCGCCTACCCCCAGCGGGTGCGGTATTCTGCTGACTACGGCGGATGCGTTTACATTGACGGACGGGCCCACCATTTTCCTCGCAGAGGATGTGGAAAAGATTGGCAAGTTTTATATTCAATCGTCGAAAATCCCGACGGCCGTGTTTGAACGTATCATGGAGAAGATTGAGCATAATAATCAGGTTCAAAAAAAGATGGAAACCCAGCAACAAATGTTGGAAGACAAGATGGGCACCAACAAAGAAGAACCCGCCGCGGCGGGTAAATCGAGTAGTAAAAAGGACCGCAAAGAGGAGCGCAAAGAAGAACAAAACCCCGAAATACGGCGGATTGTTCAACAGCTGGACATGTTGCGTACCCAGATAATGTCGATCAACCTGGATGCAGTATATGTCCCGAATACCCCCAGTCATCAGCAGTTTTGGACCGAGACCCATCACGCCAACGCATTTGCGCCCAATATTTCGGAGACGGTGGTAAAAGAAATCATGGAATTGGATGTTGATAACAACATGAAAATCCTCTTGTTGTTGGGCATCGGGATGTTTACAAATCATCCTCATCCCGGATACATGGAAGTCATGAAACGGCTCGCCTATGAACAAAAACTGTATATTATTTTGGCCTCGTCGGACTACATTTATGGTACAAATTACGCATTCTGTCACGGTTTCATTGGGAAAGATCTCGCGAATATGACGCAACAAAAAATCATACAGGCCATGGGGCGGGTGGGCCGGAACAAGATTCAGCAGGAATACACCGTACGGTTCCGCGATGACGACATCATGATGAAGCTGTTTTTACCCCAACCGGAAAACTTGGAGGCCGTCAACATGAACAAATTATTCTCACAAACGTGAACCTTGGTTCCCCGGGAGGGGGCGTACGGGAGGGGGCGTACGGGGGAACCAAGGTTCCCCGTATTATTTGGCCCGGTAAGGAATATTGTAGGGGTTCCCCGTCAAGGCCGCCAAGATATCGGGATCGCTACGTTCCAATTGTACGTTTGAATCCAGCGTGGTAGGCATTTTCTGTAGTTCGCCAAAATTGTAGAGCGAGCCCGACTGCGTGGGACCACTCGGTCCCAAAGGACGCGTATTTTTTAAATAATTGTCCTTGGCTTTCCCCGTCATCGAAATGTCACCCGAATACAGTGCCATGTTACCCGGAACCATACGGCCGTTGATGGTGGACGACTTGAGATCATTGTTGCGCTGGTTGTACTCGGCTTCCTGCGAACGGTTCACGCGGTAACGCTCCGACGCGCTCGACCCCCCCACATAAGCGACATTGGTGGTGTCACGGGCCTGAGGTAACACCTGTTGCGGCGTCACATCGTAAGCACCTCCCCGTTGTCCGGCGTCAATGTTGGAATAAATGCCCTCGCGGCGGGTGGTATCGCGGATGGTGGGGGGCGGGCGGTCCTTAGGATCAAACATGTAGCCCGCGGACACGGAGGACCCCGGATTCTGGTAAGGACGCAACGAACCGATGGTGTTTTCTTTGCGAGAGGGACGCAGGGCGTCGAGGAGGGGGGCCACGGCCGCCCCGAACGCGCCGCCGATGGCGCCAAAGTAATCGTCGCGGCGTGTGGTAGATCGTTGGTTGGGGTAGGCTTTGACGGCATTGGCCCCGAAATCGTAGGTGGACGCGAAACCGTTGATACCCACCGCCCCTGCGGTACCCAGGGGCTGAGACCCCAGTTCGATGCGGTGAGGGGCCATGTATTCTCCCTCCAACACCCCGGCGCCTCCCAACTGCGATTTTGCCGCCCCGGAATACGATGACGTGGTGTTCGCACGCGTGGTGTGGCGGTCCATCTGTTGCGGACGAATGTTGTGACCCTGACCCATGCCGGTGGTGGTCAAGAGCCGGTCCTGCCCCAGTTCAAATGTGGTTTCGGGCCGGTGTTTCTCCTGAACCCCGAGTTCACCGCGCGAGGTCACATTGTGGATAGCGGGACCCTCGTAACCTAAAATCATGTGTCCGCTGGCTTTAGGATTGGTAAGCACGCGAAGTTGATCGACATTTTTTTCCGACCAGAGATCGCGCGCCAACACCCCCGAGTTGAATCCGCCCGCGCCCTGCGTGCCGTAGCCTAAACCCAGACCGGGGCCGACCAATTCCTCTTCGAAAGGTTTGACGTTGGCCATGCGCATGCTGGGATTGACGCGCGAACGCATGAAATCGGTAGTGTTGGGAGCACCGTTTGCCCACTGGTAGTTTTCACCCGGCGCAAAGAGGGGGGCCTGTTCCCGTTTGATGATGGTTTGCGAACCCGTCCCCGAGTAATTGTCTAAAATAGATTCATTGTTGTTGGCATCGACATTGCGGCCACGAATGTGACCACCGAAAAACGGTACCATGTTGTTGTGACGAAAATAGTCTTGGTTGACCGTCTCGCCGGTGAGGGACGTATATTGCGCGGAGGTAGAGGCTACCGACTGGTCATTATTCAAAGGCGCGTAAGAGGCCACGGCGGCGGTGTTGAGTTCCGGATTGAAATATTTGTCGGTGTATACCGAACCGCCGTCGTATTTGTTGACGGTGGAGAGTTTGGAGGTGAGATCTCTAATCTCGTTTTCCACAGGGTACTCGGTCGGGTAATTGCGGTTAGGAACGTCGACATTGGGCAGGTCGCTGCCCGATATCACTCCCCCGCCGTTGTTACGACGCGAGCCCCCCTGGAAATTATCTTTATTTTTGCTAGGGTTGGATGCGATGTATAAACCACCAATCGCCAACAACGGTATAGCGACTTCCATATTTTATCGGGTTATTATTGTATATTATACCTATAATATTATAGCTATAATATAGTGGAGTATTTTTGCGAATTTATCGGTTTGACCCGAGATTTGTGTTGTTTTTGCCCCCCGGGATGTACTTTATTGTGGAGTAGTCGGCGTGGGGAAGCTACTTATAGCATATGGCCACTGACCCGTTGCTACGGACCCCCCCCCCCTAGCCTCCTCCCCCTCCCTCCCGACCCTCTTGTTCAGGATTTTTGTCCGTGACGTTCTAAAAACCGTGTAGAAACCAAGCTAGGAAAGGGGGCTTCTACGTGGTCTTGCACGGAGTGCATAGGTTGTTCCCACCGGTTTTGTTCTAAATCCCTAAACATCCAGGCAGGATGTGTGGCGCGGGACTCGTTGACCACCGGGGTTTCGCGAATGGGATAGACCCCGGCAGTATGAAGGGGAGTTTTCGCATCGTACGTCACAACATCGTGGGTGAGCCGACGATCGATGCCCAGCAACGAGGTGTTGACCGCCAAGGAGTTGGTACGCAGGTTAGCACCCCAACCCTGGAGGCGAATGTGGGGGTCTTCAATAAAGGGCACGGAGAACCCCGGCCCCGGGGTTTCTAACCAATAGCGCCCCTGGTCCGTGGATTCTTGCAGTTGTTTGCGAATACGGGAGGGATCATCGTGAAATCGGGTAAAAGACATGGTAATATTACGATAACGATGTTGTTACTATATTCTATTATTCTATTATTCTCGTAGAATAATGGGGTTGAACCGGCGGGGGGTGTTCAAATGGATGTTATATTGTATCGATAAAAAAATATAAAACCCTATCCAAATAATGTAATAATCGCACTATCCTCATGATTGCGGAAACTTCGTCATCCCTTTCCACCTCCCCCCTCCCCCGAATATGTCTAAACATGATTGTAAAAAACGAAAGCAAGGTGATTCGACGCCTATTGACGTCGGTTCTCCCGTTGATAGATACCTACTGTATTTGCGATACCGGCAGTACGGACGACACCGAAACAATCATCCGCGAGTTCTTCGCCGAGCACAATATCGAGGGGCGTATAGTCCACGAACCCTTTCGCGATTTCGGATACAACCGCACCCACGCCCTCACCCAGTGCGATACCATGGAGGGTGTAGACTATATCCTTCTCATTGACGCGGACATGGTTCTCCAGGTCCAATCCAGTGTGGAGACACTGAAGCGTAAACTGTGGGCGAACCCGGCGCACTATGTTTTCCAGGGAACGGAAAAATTCTACTATAAAAACGTGCGGTTTGTGAAACACCGATCGGGCATGTCGTACTGGGGGGTCACCCACGAATATGTGAAAGTACCCGAAGGGACCACGTACGGCATGTTTGAGAAAGACGCACTGTTTATTCACGATTTGGGGGACGGGGGGAGCAAGGCCGACAAATACGAGCGTGATATTCGGCTGCTGACCCAAGGGCTGGAGCAAGAGCCGAACAACGACCGGTACACGTTTTATTTGGCCAACAGCCTGCGGGATGCCAACCGTACGGAAGAGGCCATCGCCATGTTCAAAAAACGGGTGGAGATTGGCGGGTGGATCGAGGAAATATGGCACAGCCTTTACAGTATCGGCAAGTGTTACCAGAAAATGGGGGAAATGGAAAAGGCGGTGTATTATTGGATGGAGGCCTACGCCGTTTACCCCCGCCGAATCGAAAACTTGTACCGCATCATCAATCATTACCGCGAACGTGGTAAAAACGAGTTGGCCTACAGTTTTTACAGCATGGCGGACAAGCAGCGTCAACTCCACCCCCCGCAAGATTACCTTTTCATGGAGAAGGAACTTTATGACCACAAACTGGATTATGAACTCACAATCGTGGGGTATTATTGTAACCACGACGGGCACGATCTTCCGCAAAAATGCGTCAACGTCTTGTGCTACCCCCACATTGAGGAATGGATGTCGCGAAACATTTTGAGTAATTATAAATTTTATGCGCCCAAATTGCGGGAACGGGGTTCGTCCTATACGCCACTTTCAGACGCGCTGTTTTCCATGGTGAGTGACCCCAATTTCACGTCGAGTACCCCATCGATCACCTACCACGAGAACAAGTTGATTGTCAACGTGCGTTACGTGAACTATCACATTGACGAGCGCGGGGGGTACGTGCAAAAAGACACGATCGAAACCCGCAATGTGGTATATATTCAAGAGGAGGACGGTGCTGCCACCACGGGGCAGCTGCTTCAACATGTCAAAGCGCTGGACAATACCTACATAGGTTTGGAAGACGTCCGCCTATTTTCTCACGGAGGAAAGGTGTATTACAATGCGAACCGCGGATTGGGTTACAGTACATTTGTCATCGAACACGGCGAAATCGATTTGGCGACGGGGGAGACTCAAAACACGGTGTTACTCAACTGCGCGGATCAACATCAGGTGGAGAAGAATTGGGTGCTCTTCTCGGACGGCGATGACCGGCTGAAGTGTATTTATAAGTGGCATCCGATGCAGGTGGGGGACATTCACCCCACCACGGGGCGGTTCACGACGACCCACGAAATACCCACTCCCCGGTGTTTCAAGCATTTTCGCGGGTCGACCTGCGGGGTCCGGGTAGGAGACGAAATATGGTTCATTTGTCACATTGTGTCGTACGAGGACCGGCGGTACTATTACCATGTGTTGATTGCGGTAGATCCGCGCACCTACGAAATACGCCGGTTCTCCCGGTTTTTTACGTTCGAGGGCGACAAGGTGGAATATACCCTGGGATTTGTAGTGGCAAACGATATGGTACGTATTGGGTATTCGACGATGGACCGTACCACCAAATTTATGGAGATTTCCCGGGAGAAATTGGAGAACCTGTTTATGTAACGGGTTTTCGGAGGGGGGAGGGGCGGTCACCAAATTTTTTCGTGGCATAAAATATACGCGTGGTAATTATAAAATGAAATTAACCGCATTTTGGTATTTTTTACTCATATTAGCCGTATTAATAGTTTTCATGTTATTTATGAAAAATACGCCCAATTCTCCTCCCTTGGAGTCGTTCGTGAATTACAATTACACGGTGGCACCCAATACCACGTGTAACGTGTTGGGCTATCCTACGAACAATGTGTTGAAAATTTACGACAACAATTACATTGACACGACCAACGGAAATTTATTGAGAGTGTACGGTGCGGCCTACGGGTCGGGTTCCCCGGCGCCCTCCCCCGCCGCGGCGGCGGGCACCCCCTCGGCCGTCCCCTCGGCCAACGCGGACATTGATCATTTAGATGTAATCAACCGAAGCGGAACCTTGACCAAATACTCGTATTTAAATGGTACGCCGACGATTCCCGTTCAACCGACCACTGTTTCTAACAGCTCGGAGACGTGGTTTATTTACACTGGATGTCCCGTGATTTCCCAAACCACGAACAATGAAGTGATTTATTTACCGTGGGACCAGGACACCTATGTCCACGTGATTGATTTAGATCAAAACACCAATGCGTGTGGCTACTATATTCCGGCGAACAGTAAGAATGTGAGCTACCAGGCGTTTTCGGCGGTGATACCACCCTTGTCCATGGCAGTCAAGGACCACAATCCCAATAACAACACTTATGTGTTGGAAACGACGACCTCACAAAAACTTTACCAAATATTAAGCAATATTTTCTACAACCCGTCCACGGGCGATTTAGTGATACAAAATAACACAGGTACGCCGAAGATTTATAACCGCAGCGGCAACGTGATTGCGGGATTCTCGGCCGTGAATTCGGTGCCTGCGTCGAGTACGGTTTGGGTGGCTTATGACACGATAGGTCAGAACATGGTGTTGTACATACCCAGTGGACAAAAAACGATGATTTCGGTCATCCAGACGAATAACACGGCGAACAGCGCGGCGGGAACGAGCAACGTGTACAAGATTCTGGAAACGCTGCGGTTCGGCGCCGACGGTTCTCTACAGAAGAACGGGGTCACGCAAACGCCTTTCCCGGCGAATTCTTCAAAGTTGACGACGGTCAAATTGAATCTTGCGGACAGCAGCGCAGCCAAAGGCGGCGCGTCTCCTAGCCCCGCCGCATTGCCGGTTGCCTCTCCCGTGCCACCCCGCGCACCTGTAGTAACTACGACTCCTGGGGTGGACTGGAACGACTATTTGTTGAAGACCCAGTTCATCCCGCCGATTTGCCCCGCGTGCCCGGCGTGTCCGTCGTTCACGGGGACGTGCGCGAGCTGTGGCTCCACGGGAGGAGCATCTTTGACGCCCAGTGCGCAATATTCTTTGTCGGACGTTCTACGTCGCCAGGGAGGCACACAGGCCAGCAACCAGGTCAGCAACCACACCAGCAACCAGGCCAGCAACCAGGCCAGCAACCAGGCCAGCAACCAGGGAAGTCGCACCACGGCGGGCGATGTGACATTGGGTATTGCCAATAATCTCACGGAGTTGGGTGAAACGGCACTGATCGGTGCGGGAGGGTTGGCTTATGCGGCGGGATCGGGGGCCACGAATCTTCTGAAAGACGCCGGATCCGGGGCTACGAACCTGTTGAAAGATACCGGATCGGGTGTGTCGAATTTCCTGAAAGACACCGGCTCGGGGGTTTCAAATATACTACAAGGTGGTAGTGGTGCCATGCAGGCGGGAATGTCTCAACAGCAGCAGCAGCAACAACAACAACAACAACGGATGACGAGTGCCGGTCAATCGGGAACATCTCAGCCGCAGCAGCAGACCATGGGGACCGCCGGAACGGCGACGGCAGAAGGGCGATCGTATTCCCAACTCGGACAATTGGTGGGGCCCACCAATCCTTATACTTACAACGGGGTGTTAACGGACCGCCCCGGTTCCGATTTCCTGCCCCTGACCACGGATTTCAGTAAATTTGGCCGGTAAATACCCGCCGTGCGTTAGTATTTCGAATATAATAACAGATCTAAATACATCTGGTATTATAGTGTACATTTTCTCTGCTGCTGCTGCCGTAAATGGATGAGATACTGGGCCGAGAAAAAATAAAAGAGGAGATCAAACACATTCTGTTGAATTTCAAAGAGAATTGTAAAAATATACATTTCAAAAAGGGGATTTATATCTACGGCGCCACGGGATGCGGAAAAACCGAATTTGTCTTGTCGCTACTGAAAGAATTGGATTACGACGTCATCAAGTACGATGCGGGGGATGTACGCAACAAATCGCTGATAGAGACCATTACCAGCAACAACATTTCCAATCGCAACGTTCTCCAGATGATGCACCGAAAAGTGAAAAACATTGCCATTGTCATGGACGAGATTGACGGGATGAACAACGGCGACAAGGGCGGCATCACTTCCTTGATCAAACTGATCCGTCAAAAAAAGACCAAAAAGCAGAAATCCGAGGACGTGACCCTCAATCCCATCATTTGTATTGGGAATTATTTCATGGACAAGAAAATCCGGGAACTCATGAAAGTATGTAATGTGTTTGAACTTAAAACGCCGACGGATGAACAGATTGTGGGTCTTTTGCGACAGTGGGTGCCGCATGCGCCCACCACGTACACCCGGTTCATTCAGGGCGATTTGCGTAAATTGCTGTTTATAAAAAAAATATACGAAAAAAACCCCCGAATTTTCGAACAAACGACCGCCACTTCGGACAAGATGGTGACGGTTCTCGAACACGTGTTTAAAACCAAAACCAATATCGAAGACTCTAAAAAAATTACCAAGACTCTCATGAACCGGTCCCTGCCCATTGAACAACACAATACTTTCATGAACGAAACGGATCGCACCATTGTGGCGCTGTTGTGGCACGAGAACATTATAGATGTCATCGATAAATCACCGACGAACAAATCCTTCATGTTTTATTCGCACATCCTGGACAACATGTGTTTTGCGGATTACATTGACCGCATTACGTTTCAAAACCAAATCTGGCAATTCAACGAGATGTCGTCGATGATGAAAACATTTTACAACAACCGGTTGTATCACGAAACGTTTCCCGAAAACGCGGGTAAATTTCAACCGGACGAGGTGCGTTTCACCAAAGTGTTGACCAAATATTCGACGGAATACAACAACCAACTCTTTATTTACAGTATGTGTCAGGAGCTGGACATGGATAAAAAGGACATGATTGCGTTTTTCCAGGAATTGCGTTTGGTCTATGGTCACGATTTCTTGACGAATCCGGATATTATGACGAAAGTAGACGAAATGTTTGAGAATTATAATATCAATAAATTGGATATCAAAAGAATCTATCGATATTTGGATAAAAATGTCAAAAAAGAAACGGGCGACATTGATTTCGCCGAAGGGGACCCCGAGGAATCCTAGCCGGAGTTCAACGGACGAGATCAAACTCGGATAAACACCTCGGGTTCGCTCTTAGAAAGCGGTTTTTTAGGGTTATTCAACAGATTGTCGGTGTAAGAAAGCGGTTCGGCGGGTTTACGGAAAATATTGTTTTCGCGCCGGGTCGTCTCTGCGGGTTTCGCCGGGGCCGTACCCGATTCTTTCTGGACGGAAGCATCCGGAGCGGAGGGCTTGTCCGTTTTAATGGCCGTGTTTTCCGCAACCAATTCGGAATTTTTCAACAAAAGTACTTTGACCTGCGACGAGAGCTTGTCCACAGTTTCGGTGAGTTCCTGAATTTTTGTCTTGAACATTTCGGTACCGGCTTCCGACGGTGGTCGTGCGTCCACCTGTTTCAGCCGGGCATGATACATCGCGTTGATCTTATCCAAATCTTGGATGCGCCGTTCCATTTCAACTATTTTCTGTTGTTGTTGGTTGATGATGGCTACCGCGTCATTCAATCCAATCGGTACCGGGTCCTTACCCGGTTGCTGCATCATGATTTGTTGAGGAGTTGGTAAATTCTGTTGTTGGTTTTTCAAGGCGGCTTCTATTGCTTCCTTTTCGCGCTGTTCCTTTATATCTTTTATTTGCTGAAGAACGTCGGGTTTCATGCGGGGCTCACCGGGGGCGTACTGACGCAAACGTTCGTCAATCTCTTCCAAGAAAAATTGTTTGATCCGGGCTTCGTGAGGGTACTTGATAAACATATCTACGGTTTTGTTGGATAGACGAGTAGTTCGGGGGTTGATGTTCTCCAACAGGGTCCGTTTATCGAATGAATTGTGTTCGTGCGAAAATACCAGAATTGTTTTGAGGGGGTCCAGTTGTACAAAGGGTACTGTGTAGTTTTTCAGAAAATGGCGCTCTTCCGCAATCGACACATGGTCTTCGTAACGCGTGCTGTTCAACAGTTCACGACGAAACGCAAATGATGCGGCGGTCGCGTGGTTGGGCCCGTAGGGACCAAATTGGTACATGGCCGATTTTCCTTGCTGAATATTTTTGAAATAAAGATAAATTTCGCTGGAACCGGCACAGAGTGCTTGAGGGTTTTTAAGGAGACTTTCGACCGCATGTGAAATACGCTCGGGAGGATAATAGTCGTCGTCGTCCATATATACCAGAATAGAACCGCGGGATTTGTCGTGCATCATGTTACGTTTCGCCCCCAACGTCATCTTTTTATCGACCGTGAAATATTTTATCTGGGGAATGTTGGCCGCATCAACCAAATCCCCAATCTTGTCGGTCCCGTCGTCAATAATGATCCACTCCAGCCGGCTTTTGGGATAAGTTTGATTGCGGAAACATTCAAACATGATGGGAATAAAGGGGCGGCGGTTGAAGGTGGGAGTACATACCGAAACAAACGGCATAGGAGGTTTGTTATTGGTATGGTTACTCGTCGAATTCGAAGTGGACTTTGTTTTTTTCTTCATGACGTACCAGGTAAGTGGTTATGTTGTGTATTATTACTAATATACAACATTTATACTGTTTTTGTTATTATATTACAAGGCATAATAAATGAATGGTCTCCCCCGCCCTCCGCCCTCCCCCCCCCCGCCCCCGTCTTAATTAAACGATGGGCGGTATGACCCAACTTTTCGTGCGGTAGATTTAACTTTCTGTGCGGTAGATCTAAAAGTGGAAATTATACGGGTTGAAAAGAGCCGAATGAGGATATACATGAGGATAACCAAAATCGCAAAGGAAATAGTGATAAACATGAGACTGAGTTTCAATTGTTTGGAACTGGTTATTTGATCAGTGTTGACATACTTGAAACTCGCAAAAAACAGAACAGTGATGATGGAACCCATGTATAAATGTTTAAACATGATTTGTATGGCTTTATGGTAAACCCAGGATATTTTAGAGTACAGCCAGTCCCATGTAGTCATACACTGTGATTCGATACCGCAGCGTTCCATGTAATTGTTGCTACTGGTTTTTTGAATATAGTTACTGATTTCAGAAAAGCTTTCGATAATCCCCAATTTGGAAAAATAGGCAATACCGAAGAAAGAATAGAATAATATATAAAACGCAATAGACATGCCGGCTATCGTAACAAAGTATTGAGATATCATAAACCGTAAAACGTCGGTAACCATATTTTTTGCGCCCGACAAAAAATTGTATGCGAGAGATGCGGTTCCTTGCGCGGCATTTTTGGCGAGGTTAGTGGCAACGCTTTTGCCGACCGATGAAATTTTATGCAACATCGGCGAACGACATTTTTTTATGAATCCTTTGATTTGGGGTGTATTTTCTTTTAAATTTTTATTCCAATTTTTAGCATATTTTTTTCTCCATGCTCTTATTTGTTCATCAGTGGGGGTTTTACCTGCATTTTCCTGGGTATCATACCATGCGATGGTTTCTTTTTCGAGTTGAGCCTTGGAAAATTGTTGAATATTGGTGATTTTATTGTCGCATTTCATTTTTGTGAAATCCATGACGGGAGGTGTGAAAACAACATCGACATTACTCTGAGATGTTGGGTTCGTCGTAGTACTATTAGATGTAGTCGGGGCGCCCGGATTACCCTGAGTGGTAATAGCCGTAGGCGCCGCGGCCGCAGCAGTCGTAGCCGTAGCTACAGGAGCCGCGGCCGTAGGAGCCGCGGCCGTATCAGCCGTAGCCGTAGCTGTAGCAGCCGCGACAGGAGCACCCGTAGCCGCAGGAGCCGCGGCCGTATCAGCCGTAGCCGTAGCTGTAGCAGCCGCGACAGGAGCACCCGTAGCCGCCGTAGAAACCGCATTAGTAGGCAGTACAGGAGCCGCAGGGGGCGCAACCCTAACTAAATTAGTAGGCGGTACAGGAGGGGGTATATTATCTGCAGCAGAAACATCAACTACAGGAGCAGTACCCGGAGGAACAGTACCAGCAAGAGAAGTAGACGCAGGCGGTACAGGGGGCGCATCATCCACAGAAGCCCCTTTTACAGGATTACCTAATTCAGACTTTTTATCATTATCAATAGCTTGTACAAGTGGTGACGATATCGAAGTCGTCGCAGTAGTAACAGAAGTAGACGGTGTATCCCCATTTACAGTAGTAGCAGCACCCTGAGAAGCAGCACCCTGAGGAACAGCAGTACTAGCAAGAGCAGCACCCTGAGGAACCGCAGTACTAGCAAGATCCGCACCCTGAGGAACCGCAGCACCCGGAAGAACAGCAGTACCCGGAAGAACAGCAGTACCCGGAAGAACAGCAGTACCCTGAGGAGCAGCAGTACCCTGAGGAGCAGTCACGCCTGATACAGCAGCCGGTTCGCCCTCCGGTCCAGCATCAGCAGCAGCAGCACCCGGTTCACCCTCCGGTCCAGCATCAGCAGCAGCCGCAGCACCCGGTTCACCCCCCGGCCCAGCAGCAGCACCCGGTATAACCGGCTGAACCACCACAGTGTTGGTTACATTCACAGGGCCCGGACGTACTGCGCCGGGAACAGGAGGGATGGGGTCTCCCGTGCGATTGGGCAACAAATCATCTACAATGTCGTTAACCAACTTCTCCTGTTCTTCCTCTGAGAGGTTCTCATTGTAGAATTTACTGTAAAAGCTGGGAAAAATACTCGGAATTTGCCCACCAAATATAAGTAAATGAAAAAACCAGTAGGTACGTAAGGTAGGTGAATATTCTTTACCATTCGAGTATTTATGTATAAGCGCGTCGTCCCAGGGTTTTACAGAATGATTAAAGAGGATTTTCATGGAATCGTAAAACAGATCAACGACCGCCGGACCCCAGGTACTGGTTGTCTTGTAAATGAAAATATACATGACCAAAAAAATCATATCGTGGCTTTTAAACAACCACTCCATCATACCGGGTAAATCATACAACATGAATTTGTTGAGACATTGGAGGGGATATAGAGTAAATTCGAACAAAAAATTCATAAGAGGACTCGAATCTTTAAACATTTTCGAAGATAACTTCCAGCTAGAAACACGCTGATTTTCGTAACGATAAAACATGATGAAAAACCAGTTGTGAGTAATTAGTACACTGAATAATAACGCAAAAACCCGGGAAATATTCGCAATAACCACCCGCATTTCGTCATCCGTCGCCGGACTCACCAGCTGGGATACCGTCAGCCCGTCACATATTTTGATTCCCAATTTATTTATTAACCATTTGTAGTAAATAAAAGGGTATTCCACGTACTTTAAATTCGTTTTCACAAACTGGAAAATGGGATTATCGTTGATGTCATTAGACACATCCGCAATGGTGGCATTCATTTGACCAGTAATCGTGTGTGAATTTGGATCAGTCGTATCACCGGATGACTTCACATCTCCCGGTTGGATGGCTTTTCCCCCGATACATGCACTAAAATTGAGGTTTTTTACAAAGCCAATCTCGTTGTTTTTCAGTTCAAGCAGGAGTTCTCGGTCGGCAAAATCCATATTATTCACATCAATCAACGAACCTAGAATGTCGATGTCGCCCTTACCAACATTAAACTCGACACCTTTCTCATCCGTCCGAATAGTTCCTAGTGGGCCTAAAGATCTAGTGGAGGGTTCTTCGCCTTGTTCACCGAACCCTTCGACATAGCTACTAGCACTGCGTGTCCCGATTACACCCAATTTCTCCGGTTCAACGGGAACATCTCGCACAAAAAAAACCGGATAGTTGTCCGGTTGGGTGGATAAAATTTCCAAAGGATCCACTTGATTGCGTATTTTTTTATGTTTTTGTATTTTATGTCGGTCAAGATTTGACCCCGCACCTCTATCAACATCTGTAAGGGGTAACACGGTTGAATTATTTGATGATGATACATTGCCCTGGTCCGAGTTTTTTTTGTTTATTTTCCAGGTTGTTTTTTCCATAGTTGATACAGAAGACCAATATAGTATACTGTACTATATTATATTGGTGTTTTTACCCATCTTTTTGGGTGCGGGTTGCCCGGCCATTTTTCGGATTACATGTAATCCAATTCGTTGTTGTTCATTTGACGTACCTTTTCGCGATAAGCCGCCTGCGCGTTTTCGGCGCGTTTTTTCTCGCTTTCTTGGGCGGTTTTGGCCTCTGCTTCCAACCGCACACGGTCGCGCTTGGTCATCTGCGTCTGGTACTTGCGCACTCCTCGTCCGCCGCTAGTAACCCCGGCGTGTCCCAGGGCACGGTCCAGGCTTTGATCCGCGGCGAGTGAGACGGTGGTAGGCGCAGACGACATGTTATCGGGGTGGGGGAGTGAAATATCAACACTTGGGTTTCGGATGGTGGCATCTTGTACGAGATACACCAAAAGAATCAATTTTGTAGTAAAAATACCAATTTAACGCGCGTACAGCAACCCGCAGTTTCCTCCGATGATGGATAACACATTGTAGCGTTCTTCAAAGAGAACCAAATTGAAATTATAGTCGTAGAGTTTCCAATTTTGCTTGTTAACCCCAATCGGGTTACCATTACCGTCACAAATGACCTGAAAATTCGAATTGGCCGAAAAAGGAGGGACGTAGGTGGTAATCTCCAGTTCGATGGTTTTGAATTTACTCATGTTAATACCCCCCGATGGCTGATATTCAAATGGACTTGTGTTTAAACAAAAATTGTAACAATAAAGCCCTTCTTTGGCCGCCGAACCCGTGCGCGTGTATTTTTCCACATAGTTAAACACACCGCTGGGTAGGGTGTTTTCCCGATATTCTCCGTTTAACAGGATGCCCGCAGTGAATAAAATGTCCTTTTGATTGTCCACGGTAAAATCGCCCGAATAAAAATACCCAGAGGTGGTCAAATTGGGTTGAGTCTGTGGTCCGTAAACCAACCCTGCGGCGGCGGCTTGTTCCGCAAACGTGGGAGATATCGTATTCGGCGCCAACGTGACATTGGAGGGCAAATTGCCGTATGGCCAATTCGTGTAATTCGACCACTCGTTACGCAGATTCACGTCATTACGTTGTAAATACCACATCCAGTTTGCGATCATTCCGTTGGAGGTAAGAGGTAATCGCATGGATCCTGTAACGTTTTCAAAAGAATAACGGAAAACGTCTTTCACCAGGTAGACCTGATCCTTGGCCGCAAAAAGTTCGGTTTCGGCTTTGGACAAAAAACAGTAATTACACAGTAAATGAACGTCGGCGTTCCACACGGTGGTTTGGTTGGCGAAGTTGCTGGCTTCCATGAAAATCGACGGAGGGGTTTGTAGAAACCGGTACATTTGCATTTCCTGGCGGTTAAAATCGGGCTGAATGTAGGGATAATTGTTGCCAAAATCAAAGACATCGCGAACCTGAAACATCTCCTGGATGGGTCTGAGCGTAATATCTATTTCCAGCTCATTGTATTGAAGCGCCACCAGAGGAAATGCGCACCGACTGTCGAGGGTAAACCAGGTGTTGATAGGAATATAGAGTTGGCGACCGCGAATCGACGGTTCCGCCCCCGCCGGGTTGTCAGTATAATACGCACTCGGGTAGCAATTTTCTCTACCCATCGCAATAGCGGGGTTGTTTAACTCCTCGACATTGCCCGTCATTTCGTTGAACAATTTCTTCTTTTCGGCGGAAAAATCGCGGTCAACCATGGCTGCCAAATAATCCCCCGAATATTTTTGTAGAGTCAGAGAGCCACACGTGATGTTGATTTCCTGGATAATTTGGGTACCAATGTTATCTATCCACCGGAATTCGTACGGCGCCCACATATCACCCGTACTGGTTGTTGGCTGATAAAACGGACTCCATATGTTCGGCAATGTAATGACTAAATAGGTGTCCATGAGTAATTCCGCATAACGTTTAATTTTGAATTTAAATGTCGAGGGGGTGGTGGTCCGCAAATCACGCGAACCATCGTAATCAATGCGAAATTTTTGTAACCCAAAGTTCGTGTGTTTGGAATAAGTGACGGTAAAAAATGTCTTGGTCGGATTCCCCATTAAAAATACATTGTTACTGCCTTCAGAAATAATATTTAGTAGTCCACCGGGCATGGTACGATATTTTAGTAGAGTAACTCTCTCGCGAAGGAGTATAATAAATTACTATAATATATTAGTATTATATTGTTTTTTATCTGGAAAGGAAATGTCTTACCTAAAAAAATTCGTCATTTTGCTAGTGTTGGGGGGATTTTTATATTTAATTTATCAGCTGATGCGACAACGCCAATTATTACTGGCCCGCGAGGGTCTGGCATTCAGTGTCCCCAGTAAAACCAACGAGTTGGCCACGGTAACTGCGAATACAACCCCCGTGGGTATTTCCAATGCCCCGGTCCCAACAAAACCGATGCCGATAGTTCAGTATTGTATCAAAGCTTCGTATAACACCGCGTTTACGGGTAACTATATCAACAAAGACATGGTAAAATATGTATTACAGCGCGGTTGCCGTTTTCTAGATTTTGAAATTTTCCCCAATGCAGAGGCCAAAGACAATATCAACCTGATTCCGACGGTCAGCTGTCACGAGATGCGCCCCCAGTCTACGGAGACTCTGTACGATATTTTGAATACGATTGGTATCTACGGGTATTTCCAGGGCACCCCGAATCCGCAGGACCCCATTTTCATCCATTTACGGGTTTGTTCACAGGGAAATCGGTATCTGTACTCGCAGATTGCGCATGTCATTCACAATTCGGCAATTTCCTCCAAATTGTATGTAGATAACGCGGGGAAAGCCATCCAGTTAGATCCGATGACCCAAAATTTAGACAGTTCACTGAACGGAAAGGTGATCATTGTGTTGGAAGCCCAGACCGCGGCCGATTACCGCGACCCGCAAAATTCGTGTGCGACGCTCAGCGGGAAATCATCGTCACCGTGTTATGATCTGGCGAATTATGTCAACATGATTACGGGTTATACGAATACGGTACGTACTTATTCCACCTTGGCGAATCAAAAATTAAATTCACCCACGATCCGCGACGACAAATTGACAACCTCGGTAAATTCATTCAATTTGGTGATACCAGACAATGCTAGTTCTAATTATTGGGTCAAACTTTTCGGGATGTCGAGTACGATGCCTTATTACAAATTGCCGTTGAATTACGGTATACAGGTGGTCATGTATCCCTTTTATCAAAACGATCAAAATTTGGCTACGTACGAAACGATGTTTGCGAATAGCGGACACGCTGCGTTTGTTCCGATGGCCACGATGATTACCTATATAAAAAAATCTATCGCCTAATAAACGGTCACCCCCCATGCGCCACAATTTGGCTTGTGGTAAAAATCTATCTATTTATTAGATAGATAGATTGACATTGATACACAGACAGATAAGAGAACCCATGTTTCAACCTAAACCTAAGCCCATCCCCATGCCCAGGCCCAAGTCCCGTAAATTTCACACTGAGTTATGTGATGATTCGATGACGTTTCAAGAATGTGAATTGGCGATTTTACGACACGCAGTGGACGAAACTGAACAATTACAGTCGTCCAAGGTGGCGAGTTCGGAAGAAATAAAGCGCATTATCGTGGTTTTAGAGGATTTTTTGCGCCGCAGAGAGTGTATCTGTTACGGAGGTACCGCCATCAACAACATTCTGCCCAAGTTTGCCCAATTTTATAACCGCGATTTAGAAATTCCGGATTACGATTTTTATTCCAAAACCCCGTTGGAAGATGCGAAAGCATTGGCGGATATTTATTTCAAAGCGGGTTACGAAGAGATTGAGGCCAAATCGGGGGTACACCACGGAACATACAAGGTATTTGTGAATTTTATTCCGATTGCGGATATTACGTACCTTGATCCAGAAATATTTGACACCATGAAACCCGAAGCCATCAAGGTTGCCGGAATTTACTATGCGTCGCCCAATTTTTTACGCATGAATATGTTTTTGGAATTGTCGCGCCCGGCGGGGGATGTTTCGCGGTGGGAAAAGGTTCTCAAACGTATGACCCTTTTGAACAAATTTTATCCGGTCAATCCCGAGTTAGAATGTTCGATGGTGGAATTTCAACGCAGCATGTCGACGGCATCGCGTCGCGGGGATTTAGAGAACCAATCCCAGAAAATTTATTATATTGTACGTAATACGTTGATTGACCAAGGTGTGGTGTTTTTTGGCGGATACGCGGCTTCGCTTTATTCAAAGTACATGCCCAAGAATCAGCAACGGCTCATTCGGGCCATCCCCGACTTTGATGTTATTAGTGAAGACGCCAATACGTGCGCGCTCATCCTGAAAGAACAGCTGGAACAGGCGGGATTCAGACACGTCGAACAGATTCTTCATCCCGCGATTGGAGAACTGATTCCAGAGCATATTGAGATTCGGGTGGAAAGAGACACGTTAGTATTTATATACCGCCCCATTGCGTGCCATAATTATAATAAAATACAGTTGGGGTATAACGAGATTAAGATTGCCACAATCGATACTATGTTGACGTTTTATTTCGCATTTTACTACACGCAGCAACCCTACTACAACAAGGACCGGATTTTGTGTATGATCAAATTTTTGTTCGACGTGGAGCAGAAAAACCGGTTAGCGCAAAAAGGGTTACTTAAGCGTTTCAGTATCGACTGTTACGGTAAACAGACCACCTTGGAAAGCATCCGCGCAGAGAAAACGGAAAAATTCAAAGAATTCAAAAATAATCGCACGTCGCGCGAATACGAAGAATGGTTTTTGAAGTACAATCCAACGGCGGTAAAATCGAATGCCAATCCCACGAAAGTAAACGCCACCCCTAAAAAGAAGACCACGAAAAAAGCGGAAAAACGCGGATTGGCGGCGGTTCTCTCCGTGCTTCGTCGTAAAACGTCGCGAAAAAAGGAGAAGTCGGCGAGTTTCTTGAACGCATTTTGAAAGGAAATGGAGAGGCCAGGTCCATATGGCATCTAGGCGAATCCGATCCACAGCACTATACACCTCTGAACTAACCAAAATACGGTTCCAAACAGGCCACTTTTCATCAGAATACCGTAAAAATTCAGGTTACCGTCTGAATGGAAAATCGGCAACATCTTGAGATATTTAAACATGACACTATTCACAATCGGCATGCTAAAAATAAAAAACAAGAGGGCGACAAACAAGGGAAGCTGTAGGTCGGTCATGAGCCCGTCTAATTCTTCGGCCGTTTTTTTGGTCTTTTCGTGTTTCTGTATTTTCTTTTCAGAGGCGATTTCGTATTCCTTGATGTAGTCACCCGTGAGTTTGGGACGAGGAACATAATTGGGTTGTATTTCCTCGTCTTGTTGGTACGATATCTGGTCCATGGGAATATCGCGCGAAGGTAAACGCACCGGCTCTTGGGGCAAATAATCCATCATTTTGGCAGGATCGAGGGCCGCATTCCGGTTAGGACCGGAATACTCGGGCAAAGGCATTTGGTTGGGTTGAATCGAGTTACCGTAAGGGTTCGGGTGGACATTTATGGGGGTGTAAGTGGTGGGGGTCTCCTCAAACCCGTGGCGTCCTGCTCCCCCTCCCGATCCCGATCCCGATCCCCCGGGAGGCATTTGAATGGTAACATTCTCGGGTAAATCGACAATTCGTGTAGTATTTTCCATACTATATGAATTCCACCGACATCTTAAAGTAATACAAAAAACGCAAAGTGTGGTCAGGTCAGATAGATTCCTGGGATTTATTTTTGAAAGAACGAGAATAATCCGGAAGCACTGGGCGATGCGGAGGGTGCGGCACCTTTCATGAGAATGGACTGCTGTTCGGCCAATTTCTGCGCCTTTTGTTCTTCGGTGGGCGGAGATTGAATGTCAATGATTTGGCGAGTCTTGTCGCATTTGACCGGGGCAGTTTTGTAGGTATAACATTTGTTCCCGTATTTGTATATTTTATCGTCAAATTCGCTTAAAATGGGTCCGTGGAATACCAGACAATTTTTGTCGTTACAGGCTTTTCTAAACAAGGTCGCAATACCGAGACCGAGGAGAACGGAAATAAAAAAACGCCCCAAATCTGTGTTCAACAATCGTTTAAAATTCATGTCTAGTATGTCGTACCCGAATGGGTTAGGTAGTTATAGTATAGGATGATATTTTGCTGGCCAGGTTGTCCCATTTACGGTTGCGCCGGGATGGTGGATATTTGGTTGGAATTGCTGGGACAAGTGACTTCCGTTTCCGTGACCGCAAAACAGTTGTTGGCCTTGTCTCGGTACTGTAGGAGGTGCGCGTTTTCGTGAGTGGGATACACTAGAATGGTGCGATTTTCCGAGGTGGTGATGTACACGAAGAAGATACCCAGAGCCAAACTGACTATGAATACAGGAATATTAATGTATTTTAATAAATTCAGCATTCTTCACAACCGATATGTTGCTATATATGTTATATGACTATTTTTTGTTGCCTTTCTTCTTCTTGGCATTTTTTTTCTGGGACTTTCCGGGAGCAGCTCCCGCAATGGCCTGGGGGTTTTTGTCGAATTCCGCGATCAATTCTTCGTCGGAGAGTTTGGGACCCGGTGGTACCATGGTACGCGGCTGGGTCGCCTCCCCGGGCAATTTGAAGACATAATTGTGGGGGTCGTGGGTAGGTTCCAACACGTAATTGGCGTCGGAGTTGTTTCCCGCAGCTTTTTTCTGGTCCAGTTTCTTACGCATCCGTTCGCGCATCTCGTGCTGTTTACTCATCCGTTCCAGTGCGTTCATGTCGAGCTTGGCCCCTTTGCCTCCCATCGTTTTGGCCAAGTTTTTGAACATTTCTTGGAATTTATCGTCACCTCCACCCATTTCTTTCATTTTTTTCAAGATGTCGCCGGCTTCGCGCATGATGTCATCTTTGGAAATTTCCCCCGAGTCCATTTTATTTTTGATTTTGTCGCCCACTTTCTTGATGAGCCCCATCATTTTCGCCGGATTCTTCATCATTTGTTGGAAAACATCTTTGGTGCTGGTAACATTTTTAAAGTCCTCGCCTAAAATACTTTCAAAGTCGGCCGAAATCTCCTCCGCAATGTTTTTCGCCATGCTGCCAATTTTCCCGTCAAACAGGCTTTTCAGGTGCTCGTGGATATCGTTCATGTTGGGCATACCGCTGGTTTTATCGAAATTAAACTCGGGTTTGGGTGGTTCTGTCGTGTTCGCTTCCTCGCCGGAACTCTTGGCGTCTTCGCCCGTGTGGTCGAAATTCTCCTCCATGTTTTTGAAAAAAGAGCTCATACCTTCAAACGTTTCCTTTAATTTTTCCTGAAGATCGGCTTCGTCGATTCCTTCAAACATGTTGGCGGATTCACCGAATGTGTTCTTATTTTTAATTGAACCCACTAACGTGAACATCAACAGTTGTAAATATTTCCATATGGACTTGCGTGTATTGTCTGTGACCCCCGCGCAATTGTAGAGGACCCGGAAATCCACTCCCGGCAAAAAGCAGACATTGGTGGTGTTGTCGGGTAAAAAAATATCGTTATTTTCGTACAAAATGTCGAAAAATCGCTCCGGAAGCATCAGCAAACAGTGCTTGAACAACGACCGCACTTCGTAAACGTCGATGTTTGGATCTGCCCACTTTTCCCATAAATGGGAATATTCGGGAAATGTCGTGGACAGATCGTGGACAAAATCCACAATCGTAGACTGAAAGTTTTCCGGGATTTCAAATATATCCGACATTTTTGGTTTATACCCTAGTATATTATCTAAATGATTTTTTTAGCTAGATATTTACATGAAAGGCGATTATCCGGTTTTGGGTAAATATTTCAAACTTCGGTACTTATAGAAGCAATGTCGTTCATCATGTGAATCATTTCCGCGGAAGAGACGGTGGTATCTAATACATCCGATTTGACGCGGTAAGGATCCCAAAAATCCACGGTACACGATAATTCTGAATTCACGCTAAACCGGCTCATGTTCATGTTCATGTTCATGCTAATTTCATCTTCATCGTCGATAAATTGAGATGGCATGTACGTATGTTGACTACCCTGGGATATTTGTCGCGAGGCGCACCATAGTTGCGCATCGTTTCGTTCCAAGGTGTTGAACAAAATATAAATATCGTCTCCGAGTCTACACAAAAATAAATCCTGGGTCAAACCATGGGTGTTCATGTAGTCGGTCAAATCCCGGAGAAATGCGCACAGATTGTGTTTAACTTCGGCGTTTTCTTGGGTTTTAATTGAATTGCGATTCATGGCACGATCAATGATATTTTCGAGCGATTCAACGACCTCTCCGTACGAATCGTCCATCTCGGGCTGCGTATCAAAATTGGAAGGGGTCGGTTCATGGTGATACGCATGTCTCCGACGTTTTTTCAATACTTCTTGGGTGTTAAACATGAGCTCTTGGGCTTTCAGTCTCCAGTGATATCTGGAGAGATCGATATGTAGATCGGCATCGGAATAGACCCCGTCCGTTGCGCTAATTTCTAAGAGGGGGGGATAGCAATAAAGCGTACAGTGGGGTGTTCTTTTCAGATGAACATCGGGAAATTTGCTGTGATAATCTGTGTCGGCCAAACTGTTTGCGTTTGTAATACCATACACATCGACTTCGACACTATAAATATCGTCATACGTCATCAAGTGAAATAATTTTTCACAGTTATTTGGTACATTGGCGATCGTAATTCTGTCGTACCACATGTTGCGTTTCCAGTCATGGATGAGACCATTTCGAACTACCAGGACTAATGTATGAAATAGATTATAAATGATGTTGTATACAATTTCACCATACACGTATCCCGCATTTTCGATTTTGTCAATGAATCGATAGTCACCGTGAGGGAAATCGGAGAGTTGGGTTAATAAATGGGAATCGTGGTCTTTTCCAAAGCCAATAAATGTGGTGGGATATCTCGTATCCAAATATTTTTTTAGTTCATTGGCACTAAATTCGCCATCGGTAACGTTACCATCGGTCATGAAAACGTGATAAACCCGCGCATCTGGTTCATTCGATATCACTGTATTCAGAGTTTCTTGCGCATCACGAAGTGGCTGTTCAATATTAGTAGATTCACAGGTATGAATGGTGTCCAAGGTGGTCAATAGTTGGTTCAGGTTTTCCCAGGTGATTTGGGTAAAATCCAGCACCGGATGTAGTTGACAATCGAAAGCTACTACAGATACAAATATACGCATACCTTGAATTTTGGCGTTGTCTGCGAATTGATGGAATATGTTTTTGAGACTATAAATGGCTTGGTACATTTTAGTGTGTCCATGATGGGAGATTTGGGACATGGACGACGAACAGTCTATACTAAATCGCACATAGATTGGTTCGTTTCTCTTAGTATGATTGTCCTCCGGGTCTTTGTCGTGGATTCGCAACTTTAAAATGCCGTTTTTTTTGTCTGGGTCATTTTCTTGGTATAACACGCAGTTACTTGCGGTATGGAATTGGATTTCGCTCTTGTTAAAAATGACGTCGCTCATATTTGACAATCTTAGAATATATCTGTTATTGACTAGAATATTATGTTGCTTTTACTACAATCAATTTTTACCGTCATTTTGCGGTATTTTGTAAAAAAGTGTATAGATAAATTATAGGTACCGCGATAAAATGTCCGAGAAAACGGATCTTACGCTGGAGACGAATAATTCGATTTCTGTACTAGAAAATGGGGTCAAGGAAGACATCTCCTCCGGGGCTTCTAATACGGTTGAAGATAGTTATGGCGAGGAAAATAGTACGGAACTGAATGTGAATTTACAAGAATTACGCAGTGAATTTGTGGATATTGTTGGTGCGTTTAATAGTTTAGTTGAGAAACGTGATATTGTAGCTGACAAGGTGGTCACGTTGAAGGAGTGCTATAACGAATTGGTGAAACAGAACAAGAAACCGGTGTTTTTATTTTGTCTGGAGTCGCTGTTTTTTCAGTACAAAATTTTGAATTTGGAAATGGAAAGCTACCAGAAATCGTGTTCTATTATTCAAAATCGAATTTACGGTGATTATTATAAATTGTACAATACGTTGACATTACAGTGCCAAGATAACCAGATTAATGTAGATGCGATTGTGAATCCCGTGAATAGCAATGTAGTTCTTCCAATATACAAGGATATTGACCCTTATTTTAAATATCGGGTGGAAGATATCAAGTGTGTACATAACCGTATTTTAAGAATGATAAATTTGTTGTATGATGTTCTCAATTCGAAAACCGATAACATACAAAATCATCGGGAGAATTTGGCGGTGGGGTTCTCGTTGACTATTTTCTTACAGACATTGGAATACGAAAAGGCGTTGATTTTAGGTCAGATAAATTTGTACATCAATTACATAAAATTTTATCATTCTTCTCAGAAGAAATATTTGGAAAAACTGATTGGACGCATCGATATTTTTGTGGCGGAATTGGACGATTTTATTTTAGTGACAAATTCGAATTCGGACCCCGAACTGAATATGGTGGAGACGGAGCGTCCGGTGAACGTGAACCACCCGGTCATTGAACATGAAGGGTGGTCGATGGTCGCTGAGGACGTGGCTACCGATGAGGATGTGTCTGCCATCGAGGATACGCCTGAAGCGGAGGAGGTCCCTACCGAAGATGTGGTAGCTGAAGCAGATACGCCTGCGGTGGCTGCGGTGGAAGAGGATATGGCTGCGGTGGAAGAGGATGTGCCTGCGGTGGAAGAGGATGTGCCTGCGGTGGAGGAGGATGTGCCTGCGGTAGAGGAGGATGTGCCTGCGGTAGAGGAGGATGTGCCTGCGGTAGAGGAGGATGTGCCTGCGGTGGAGGAGGTCCCTACCGAAGATGTGCCCCCTGAAGAAGATATACCTGCAGTGGAAGAGGCGGTGGTTGCCGAAGAAGACGCGCCTGCGGCGGAGGAGGTTCCTACCGAGAATCTGGTCGCTGAAGGAGATACGCCGGTGGAAGAGGCGGTGGTGACCGCTGAAGAAGATGCGCCCGCGGTGGAAGAGGCGGTAGCCGCCGAAGAAGACGCGCCTGCTGTGGAAGAGGTTCCTACCGAGAATCTGGTCGCCGAAGAAGACGCGCCCGCGGAGGAGGAGGCGGTGGCGGCAACGGACGAGGCTTCGCCACCAGATGCTCTCGAAGTATCCGAGGGCGCAAAAACCGTCCTGGATACGGAAAGTGATGTGGAGGGTTCCAACGACTCGTCGACGCATAATTTAAATTTAGATACCCTGGGTAACATCACCAGCACCAATACCACAGAAGGTGTCAGCCAGTATGTGTTATTTTGTCAAAAGAACCCTAACCCAATATCTTTGGCTCAGTTGCCCGAAAGTGTTATTTTAGAAAAATGCTTCACTCCTTTACCCAACCAGGAAGATTACGAGGATAACGAAATTGTGGACATTATTACCAATGCGATTCCGTTTGTGTCTAATTCAAATGCTTCGGTACACACCGCAACCCCCGACACGATTCCGCCTCCGCAAACTACCGAAGATATTTATAACACCATGAAGGAAAAGTTGTTAGCCAAACACACAAAACCTTCCGTCGATACATCGGCATCAAAATACAAAGAAATACCGCGTACATTTACGGGGGGTAACGTACCATCCCATCCTCCCGCCAAAAAACCGGCGGCAGCGACCAATTCAAATAAACAAACGCACCCGAACAAAAAGACCCCACCTCCTCCGCCAGCCAAATCAAACAAGCCTCCCCCAAAGGCAGCAAATAGTAAAAATATAAAGTAAATGTATAGTATTTGCGTTAAATGTTAGATACAGATAAAAATGAAAAAAGAGATAGTGTATCTGAAAATAACGACGCCACCACAAGTGTCATGATTGGGGGAAAACCGAAACCCAAAAGTATTAAATGGTCTCCGGAAAACGAATTGATTATGGTAGAATGGTGTGATATCGCGCAATGTTACAAATGGCTTCATATGAAATGTCATTCAAAACTGTCTTATCGTCACGCCTGGTTCACTATACCCGCAATTGCGCTCTCCACTATCAGTGGAACGGCTTCGTTTGCGCAAACGAGTCTTCCGGATTATGCGCAGGTGTATGCTCCTATGGTGATTGGATCCATCAACATTTTGATTGGTATTTCAACCACAGTACAACAATATCTCAAAATATCAGAACTGAATGAGTCACACCGCGTTTCCGGTATTTCTTGGGATAAATTCGCCCGTAACATCCGCATTGAACTGGCCAAAGATCCCGACGAAAGAATGGACGCCGGACAGTTTCTCAAAATTTGTCGAGCCGAATTTGACCGTCTGATGGAAACGAGCCCGAGTATCGACGAAAAGACGATCAAAGAGTTTATGTTGATCTTCAAAGGGAAAGAGACGGAAGATGACCGCAAACTGTCGGAAGAACAGTTGCGCGAACGGTTCAAAGAATTACGCAAACCGGATATATGTAATGTCATTATTTCGTCCAACGAAAGCCGACATCACTGGTACAAGGATCCCTACCGTCTACGTACATTCAATCAACAGATTGACGACGATTTGGAAAACGGATTTTCGCGCATGTCCAATTTCGATATGGACGAACCACCCCACATTCAAATGTTGGAAAAGATTAAAACTCAAAAACAACAAGAACAAAAAGACCGCGATGAATTGGAAAATTTAATCAGGGAACAGACCAAATTACTCAATGATTATGTAACTGCATTTACCGAACATATGGGAAGAAAACCCGAGAAAGACGAAATCGTATTAAATATGCGCGAGAATGTCGACGAACGGGTACTCACCGTATATTTGGAAACGTACAGTCAGGGTTGAAATATATATTGGAAATAAATATTTCATCACGGTTTGGGCAGAGCGGTCGAGAGCTGGTTTTGAAAATGTGTAAATGCTAAAACCACTAATAAGGCGACCACTCCCAGAATTATAATACAAATTGGCACTGTTTGCTGTTTCACGGTACAACATAAAATACTGAGCATCATCGCGATCCATAGCGTCAGGCACGCAAATAAATAGCGTTGAAACAATACCGGATCCGCAAACGGGGTGTAATTGATCGGTGTGGCGGTACCTCCCGTGGTGACATTGACATTTTCCGCATTAAAAATGATTATAAAGATGATGGTGAGAACCAACAGAAATCCGACCGACATGAAATAATTGATTTTGTTGTAATTACCTAAAAAAAAGATTACCCCTAAAAGTATCATCGTAACCGGGATCACAACGTACATAGGGTTAAATGTATTGTTGGAACCATTGTAATATGAGGAGGCACAAAACATAATCAGTTCCATGATAAAATAAAAAAATCCGCCGATTAACAGAATACGCAAGATATACAGGAGATAAGTAAAAAGTGGATTGGACGGAATTGGTTTGGCTTGAAACATCCAATCGCTGAATACATAAGACGATTGTGTGGTACCTTCAACCGCCGCAACCGTAGAAGAAGGTTCACTCATATTATTTATTAGTATAACTTTCTGGTTACCGTTCGGTCTCGGTCCTGTATATGATAAACATCTACAAAAATTGATCTATATTGACCAACCGATTACGTATTGTACCTATAACGCATGCACCATTGAGATCCTTTGAGAATGGAAGAGCCCACTTGCGCAATTTGTCTTTCTGACCTGTCCAGCCGTCAGCGCAAGCTACATACCACAACGTGTGGTCACGTATTTCACGAAACGTGTTTTGAACAAATCAAACGTCCGAACGATGAACCGTTCACCACGTTGAACTGTCCGTGTTGCCGGGCGGAGATTGAACCCTCAATGAAAGTACAAATTCGCGATTTTGATGTGAGAATTCGCGAATTGAGTGACTACGTTCGCATGTGTCCACTTGTACAACAAGTCTATATTGCTCAACAAAATGACCGGATTCGTGAACTACAGGAAGCGTTGGACGAGGCTAAAAAAAAGAAGCGTATTGTCACTGCCGAACTGGCGGATACGAACCGACACAACAAACAGGTTTTGGAGAACCATAAAATGGCACGTAAACTTTTGTACGACAATCTTCAGCAAGAAATGGAGGAACATCGTCGTAAGAAGAGCGATATGCGGGCAGAAAAGAAGCAAGCAAAGGATGCGGAGAGTGTGCTTCCCGCCGCCGTCGCGGGAGCGGTGGTGGGACCTAAAAAGGTCAAGATTCGGGTTGTACCTCCGGTTTCTACAGGAGACGGTGTCTAACAAGAAGTCTAGCTGAGCTACTAGGTAAAATAACATGTTGTGGTGTAATGTAATTCATTTTTTTCCGCACCTGTACAAAATATATAGCTAATTCATATAGGGTTCTCATCCACTTTAAATAAACAATTTACAATGCCTTTTCTTCCGTTTACTCCTTTGGGTGCTCCGTTGATTCGGGAAATCAACAACGGTATTTTAACTGCGAAAAATGCGATGCCATTCAAAGACATCACCAGCGACGGCAATGCGTCGTTTGAATTGGGGCGTAGACTGTTTAAAAAAACGGCGGTGCCACCGGTGAATGCTTCCACCATCAAAATTGGCAAAATGGTCATCCAACGTCGCGCTTTAGGTTTATCGGACCACCAGGCGGTCATTAGTGGTCCCGCGGCTCCTCTTCAAAAACGCTGGATCGGCGGAAACCACGACGCATCACAGATTATTAAGAACCGCCGGGTCAACGCCATTGGCCGCAACGAATTGAACCCCAACGGTACACGGGTGGCATTTAAGAACGTGTCGGACAAAAACACGGTCAGGGATGCGCTTGTTCGGGTGCGTCACGCGGGATCCGCCGCTCCTGCGAAAAAATTTCATAAATACGCCAACGCCCCGGCATTTTACTAGGCGGGTAGTAATTATTTTCACTGTGATAAAATAACATAAACATCCGATAATAGTATAGAGATATACGCAAGTCAATATTTTGTCGTTTTCTATGAAAGCAATTGCGGTGTTTCCTGGGCCGAAAATCAAAGGGACGGTGATTTTTTCGGAAGACGCCTCGTCGGGTAAGATCAACCTGGACATTGATCTCCAAGGATTGAAAAAACATGGCGTACACGGGTTTCATGTACACGAATACGGTGATTTATCGGCCGGGTGCGACAGTGCGTGTGGACATTACAACCCATACCACAAGAATCACGGTGGACCCGATGTGAAAGAGCGCCATGTGGGTGATTTAGGCAATTTGGAAGCCGATGCCGAGGGTCGTGTCCAATATCGCATGACAGACCATTTGATTAAACTTCGCGGCAACAAGGCCAATATTGTGGGCCGTGGGCTGGTGATTCACGCAGACCCCGACGATTTGGGTAAGGGCACCAATGCCGCGAGTTTAGTCAACGGCAACGCCGGCAAACGCTTAGCCTGTGCGGTGATCGGTTGGAAAAAGCCCTAGACAGAACTTTGGAATTGTATTATATCTATCATATATAGATTGGTAAATATAATACGCGTGGATCATCATGGCCTCTTACAACCCGATGAATTACACAATTGCGGGAGAACCTGTGGCCTTATATGGCATGTTTTTAATTACAACGTTATTTATGGCCTATGTGACGCTTTCAGGTCCTTCCGAGTCAAAAGACGCGGATGCGACCACGGACACGCCCGAAAATGAGGAAAAAGAAGAACAAGACGAACAAGAGGAAAAAGAAGACGAGGCGGAACCCGAGGAGGAGTTGGCGGAGCCCGACGCAGAAGCCGAAGCATCCAGTGAACCATCGATGGTTCCCGGAATTGGTATGATGCCTACCCCGGTGGAAGAAGAAAGACCCGCACCGGAGACATCAGAAGCCGCAAAACCCCCGGAAGAATCTCGCGAACCAGTTCGCGGAGGCTACCGCAAAAAGAAACGCGCCACCAAGAAACACCGCCGTAAATCTGGTGCGAAATCACGCCGACGCAAGTTGTAAACACTGTTGGAAAAAAGTCTCTACCTCGGCCACATTGGATGTATTGACAATCGCATCCGGAATGACCGAAAGATTCCCCCGTTTCCAAGCCAGGATGGCAGGTATGCCATTGACCATACGCTTCGTTTTCAAAAAGGCGTACAATTCAAAATGCTCATCGATATCAATGATAAAACATTTGAAGTTGTTAGGTAAGGCGGTCATCCGGGTTTGTACCAAGCCCTCGATCTTTTTACATGGCCCGCACCATTCTGCGCCAAATTTCACAATGATGACACCCGGGTTTGTTTTAAGCTCTTCGCCAAACGCATCGGAATTACCAATTTCTTCAATATATTGAGGCATGGAAGGACGGTAGAATACACAAGAGTCGTAATATAACATAAATACTATTTTTTATGTTGTTTTACACATAAAAATACATTTGCTTGTAATATAGAGGCATGACCACCCATAATTTAGATATAAAAACGTACTCGTTTGAAGAACTGTTGGGTTTATTCAATCTCCACACTCAGTTTGGTATCGAAGAATTAAAACAGGCAAAAAAGAAGGTTCTGTGGATGCATCCCGACAAGTCACGGTTGCCGCCCGAGTATTTTCTTTTTTACAAAAAGGCGTTTGAAATTGTCGCCCTTTTTTTTGAAGAGCGCGTCAAACAGGACCGCGAGGTCCCGAAAACCGAAATAGTTTACCAACCGATGAATACATCAGAAAATAAAAAAGTGGGTAAAGTCATCAATAGTATGAAAAAAGACGAATTCAACAGTAAATTCAATGAGCTGTTTGATCAGACGATGAAAAAACCCACCGACGATAGCCGCAATGAATGGTTCAAACAAGAAACGGCCTTGTACACGGTTCCCGAAAACATTCCCCAAAAAGACCTGGGTCAGGCTTTGAACAAAATCCGCGAAAAAACCGGTGAAATGGTCCGATATCGGGGGGTGGAAACCATCTACAGTGGGGGTGGGTGGGGAACGAATTTCCACGACGACGGGGACGGAACTGGCGACAACGACTCGGGATACGTGGCTTCGGATATTTTTGGTAAACTAAAGTATGACGATTTACGACGTGTTCACAAGGATCAAACGGTGTTTTCTGTCAGTGAGGCCGATTTCAGCAAAGTACCTCAATACACTTCGGTGGATCATTTGTCGCGGGAACGGGGAAAGCAGGACCTGACCCCTTTAGAAAAGGCCCAGGCAGAACGACTGATTGAAGAACGTGAAAAGGCGTACAAAGAAACGATGATGAGAAAACAGTACGAAGCGCAGTTACGGACCCTAGAGTATTCTGAAAAAAACAAGGCGGTTTTGGCCAATTTTTTGCGGCTCACCTGAACTCGCCTACATTCGGTGGTAGTAGCCGCGGCCACGATTTCATAAGTGTAGTATTCACACGTATGAAATAAAATGTTTAACGTCCCCAGTAGGGCTCGAACCTACGACCTTTTTGTTTCGCCTGGTCGACCCAAAGGCACGACATAACAGCAAAATGCTCTACCTGCTGAGCTATAGAGACCCGTTTCATACCACGATGTTACTGTGTTTACTACACCCCGGACAAAGTTTGCTCATACTCGGAATCGAACCGAGCCGGTGGGCTTATAAGACCCAAATGCGAACCGATACATTATATGAGCAAATGATTGTTAATGGGAACTTTATCCCGTGGTAGTTTACACCACATGCCCCCACGGGGCATAATATAACTACGGTGTAGTCTTTATATTCATTATGACAATAAGTATTTAACGCGACATTTACATCATGAGGTCTTTGTCCGCGTGCTCGATAAGCGTACAGACATTCTCCCACATGATCTTCAGGTCGGCCTTCTTGTCCGTGTCCTTCATGTTCTTGAGTTTTTGCTCAATGGCCATTTTCAGGCGTCTCAACGAGCTCAGGTAGACCGTCGTCTTGTCCGTCATCCCGCGTTTCTTCGCCAAGATCATCCAACCGAGATGCTCGAACATGCGGATGTACCATTCGTGAATACCGTGGAATGTGGCGTTACAGCATTCGCCCACGGGCATGGGCATGTGGTGATGGGCATCGTAGTCCATCTTTTTCTGCGCTTTCATCGTCTTATTCTTCGCCATTTTGAGTATATATACACAGTATATTTTACACGCAATCCAGAAGGGGGTGTGACCGAAGATGATTCCCGACAATTCACGCTAAAATTTTTTGAATCACCCGGTCCCGATTGGCCTTGTTTTCCGGGTTGGATGCGTTCCCGTTGAAGGTGACCTGATTCTCGTGTATGCGATAAAACAACAGCACTTCGGGAATATTATAAATACGACCAAACTGTTTCAAAACACGCAATTCAATCTCGTAATCTTGGAGACAGCTTCCCATCGTGATGTCGTAATTACCCACCGCCAAAATGGCGGATTTTTTGTAACACAGGGTGGGATGATTCGCGAACCAGTCCGGTCGCGTTTGCTTGAACCTCTCCCAGGTCATCACGTTGGGATGATGGGTCCGCTGGAGCATGACACGTTCTTTCGGGTTATGGGGATCCACCCGAAACATGTGTAGATCGCTACCCACCATCACACAGTCCGGATGGGAGTCCATGAACGCCAACTGTTTTTTGATGCGGTCGGGGAACATCACATCGTCGGAATCCATCTTAACAATGATTTCGTGAGAACATTGTTGAATACCTTCATACAAGGATTTGGCAATGCCCTGATTCGTGGCGTTTTTGGTATACACGAGTCGGGTAAACCGCGTGGTTTTCTTAAATAGTTCTAGTTCACGCTCCAAGAGCTGGGTGTGGAGGGCATCCGATCCGTCGTCAATCCACACCAGTTCGATGCCAAAGTGTCCGTTTTGCGATTTAATGGATTCTAAACATTCTTTGATATACGCATATTTTGTGTTGTAACTGGAGACCAAGACGGATACCCAGCGATCGGGTGTAGCAAGTTCGCGGGGAATCTCAATCTGGTCCATGATTTCGTAGTTTTGTTTGGTCGATCCCCATTCCTGAAAGCAGTACACTTTTTTGTGGCCGTCGTATTGAACTCCGGTAAAATGGTAAGGAATAAAGCTGAAACTGGGGAACACACTGAACTCGGGGTATTTGCCCGTTTCCAGCAGGCGGGTCAACAGTCCCGGACCTACCGTGTACCAAGCCCGTTTTCCGCAGGTTTCGGGGCAAGAGTCGTTGGTCAGCATCCAGTCAATCGCCGCCCGACATAGCGGGTGTTTGGGTGGGAACCCCATGGTACCCGTGGCAACCAGCCCTTCGCGTGCGAGTTCGTTTTCAAATCCGGCAAACGCCGGCTTTTCCAAAAAAGTGTCGTCAAACGGTTCAATACATACAGAATCCGCGTCTTGAAAAATACCGCCATAGTGATACAGAATCTCCCACCGAATGATGTCGGCTTTTCCGTTGATTTCCGACATGCGGTTGATGGCGTCGATACACTCCAATTTCAGCCCGCGTTTCGCAATTTCGGCCTCGGTCCACCGGATATATTCAAAATCGGGGTGTTTGTCTTTAAACGTGTCCATGAACTTTTTCGGCATGGGTTTGGGACCAATCCATAGTTGGTGAAGAATCTTCGGAATCGGCATGTTAATTGTGATATCCAAAAAACCGCAAAGGGTGGGTCGGAACTGCGCTTTTTCCAATAAAATTACCCAAGTATTGTTTCTAAGTCATTTTGGGTACAGGTTCTCCCCCCTCAAAAAATAAAACCCGGCGGAATATCCAACAAAAAATACAAATGTACATGTATTTGCTACTTTTTTGTCGTTTTCGGGGGGCGGAGTGGGGGGCGGAGGGGGAGGGGGAGAGAGTTAATCATGGGGGCATTGACACAGCACTAATCCTCGTTCAAGGTCCGCGTGAACATCCCACATGGATTCCATTCCGGTTGTTTCTTTCTGTGCTTCTACGGTTGCCTGTTGCCGTGTGAGGATTTCGCCCCGGAATACGGGAAGATGGTTGATATACACACTAACTAGGCATTTGAATTCACCCATCTCGGATTCGACCTCGCGCCAATCAACCGCTTCGACCAAGTTGTCGACGTTGGTTTCCGGCGAATAGCGCACAAATTCCGTGATGACATTGATGTTGCTGGGAAAATAATAATTACGTGACCACACACTGTCTCCGTCGTACACTCCCCACCACCGAAACAGCCAGTCCATCGTCAATTCTTTGTAAGGACAATCGAGGCTGTTGTACCAACGCGTCCATACTTTCTGCCACAGTTCGGGGAGAACCTCGGATCCGTAAAATGTTTGATATGTGTTGTCATATTCAAAGATTTTTCTCAAAAGTTCGCTGGGCAGTTGGCTGAGCCGGCTGCTAGCCTCCATGGGCGTCGTGAACGGGTGTTTTACTGACAGGGTTTCACACATTGTTGCGCGGTTCTTTCCGAGTTTTAGATGGGGTGTTCTCGAGAACCCGCCAGAATAAAATCAATTTTTCGTTAAAAACTGCCATAAAAGGTCGTCGTCTATATTATCGAAATATAGATGATTCGTCATGTTTTTTCAGATAAATAATATTCGCAATTCCGCGCACAAAGTATTGGCAGAAACCAAGGTGTTTTCGGAAAAATATATCCAACGCGGGGTCATGGTTCTCCAACGTATACACCCGGAAACTTGGTTCACACACAAGTTATTGTTCTTAAGTAGTCACTTGTTTATATTGCCCCTCTTGTACCACCTATTCAATCCCAATGTGCGGCTGAAAACCTTGATATTTTCGGCCTTGTTTGCCAATTTCGTGTTCTCGATTGCGTTTTGGAGCAACCCCATCCGTTGGGGAAACATACACCGCATTGACGCCGCGGCCGCACGTATATCCATTATATTCTTGACATTTTATGTGTTGGTGTTTGGGAATTTATCGGTGGCCGGCATGTGGTGGTTTATTCTCATTATCGTGATGCTGTTCATCTTTTTCTATTTGAGTAACGTATTTTCCTCTTACGAATGGTGCTGTAAAGAACATATTTTGTGTCATTTTATGGCACATATTTTTGCGTGTTTGTCTATAACATTTACCTACGGGTAAACCGGTGCCTTATACTACCCCGTCATTGGTCCAATTTTTCTCGGATTACTTTTAGTTCGTCCTGGATATCTTTTAGCATGGTTAAAATGGTGGAAAAGTCCGCCGAATACATGCTCGCGTTGCCATTGGGTTCCAGCTCAATAACCACATTGTTGGAAACGTCGGTAAGCGCGATAGATTCCCGAATTTCCACATTCTTGGTTTTACGGGGACGACCGGTTGTCGCCGTAGGTGGTGGTGGTGGTGGTGGTGGAGGAAGTATCCCCGCGGTAGGAGGGGCAAATGTTGCGACATCCAGTTCGCGTTGACGCAGCTGCTGTTGAATCAACTCGTCCATGTTTTCAATGACCGGGTCCTGAACGACTTCGCGAAAATTGGGTTCGGGGGGTGTGGGTCGGTTCAACATGGTGTCGTATTCACGCTGGCGGTTTTCCAAGACATTGTTCGATACCGTTCGGTTCTCAAAAATGGGGGCTCGTGGGCGGGGTGTCAAATGTAAATTCCATTCGTCGCGATGTTCAGCAGGAATATCTCGAAATGCCGATGCCGTCGACGGGGTACCGTCCCACGTGGTTGAGGCGGGTACAACCAGTTCGGTATCGTCGGGGTCCGGGGGGATCAGACGGTTCTTACCGAAATTGACTTTTCGTCGCGGGATACCCGTTTTCCCGGTATACAAATAGGACGTTTGGAGGATATGCAAGTTGTCTTTCATATATTCGACCGTTTGGCGGTTCAGGTTCTCCAGCGCGGAGCGGTTCAATGTAACGTTTCGGTTTTTTTCGTAAAATGTTTGTATAACCGTTTTGAACCATTTTTCTTGGGCGCCCATGGTGGGATGAACTTGGTGTAACAGTGGTATATTTTGGGCGACATTCCACAACAGTCTCTGATTTTCTTGTTGTATATATTTTGCCATGACAACACAGGAACCCTACGATGACGGAGTTGTATGAAATATGATAAAACTCGTCTCTATCTTTTTATGTGGATTTTTCCTATCATGTATACCGGCGAAGATTTGAGTCCGCATCCCTTTGGGGTGCTCCATTCAAATCTGTAACTGATCACACAGCGGAGGGTGTAAAAATGATGGTAGCATCAAACCCGCAGTTTAGGTTGGATGGTGAACCCGTACACTACCACCTTTTCCGGTTCCTTCGGTTGGCCTTTCCAATTTTCACGCATAGTGATGAGTTCTTCTTCGGTTTCCTCAATCGTATCGCGCGCGTAATTTTTCAAAGCATCTACCGTATTCCCCCGAATATCGTCAAACACGTATACTTTGTAGACGGGTTTTTCCGGATTGATACGCGAAGTACGCACCACGGCTTTCACATGTTTCTTGAACGATTTCCCGCCTTTGCGGGCGCGCGCGGAGCGTTTCAAATGTTTTCTCGTGTTTTTCGGGGCTTTTGACTTTTTACGCGGGGGGATATTTTCTGAAAATGGCATGCCCGATTTTGAATGACAATGCACGTATATATAATCTAGTCATTAAAATATTTCCAGCGCAAATTTTCCACAAATTTGTCGGGAATGCGATGCCGGCGGAAAAACCGGATTTTGTCAAACGTTCCCCCTTTTTTTCCGGCACCTGCTTCCGCGGAATCTTGAGAACCCACCAAAAGGGTAATCACGAAAAACAGAGAATACATGCCGCATTCGGTGTTACTGTACTGGTGCGTCATGGGATAATTTTCATAAAATTTGAAACGAATGGGCTTGTTTAAATGCTTGCCTTGCTGCTTAATACGTTTGACTAAACGCATGATTTCGGGGGGAATTTTATCACCCGCGCTATCAAAATAAAAAATGAACGGTTTATTCTTGTCCAGGTCGATAAAGAGAGACACCCAGTGAGTCCCCGGACCGGTGTGTTTATCTAAATTGAAAATGACGGCTATTTTACGGTGTTTTTTCTCCAAATGAGATTTCAGAGAAAATTGACACAGTTCGTCCGTTACGCATTTAGACGTGTGGTTTATCGGAGCGTCAAAATCGATGAACGACGGGCCGATGAATTCAAATTCGGGATATTTATCTTCGTATTGCGTGAGAACATTGAAAATGTCGTAATTGGACAACCATTCGTTGGGATTGTATTTCCATTCTTTGGGGTGTTTTGGCGCAAAGACATAATCGTAAATGCGCTTGCGTAATTTATCGTCGTTCAGTTGACGTAACCAACAGTCCTCCTTCTCGCAACTGGAGAGCCGTTGACGCAGCTCCTTGATAATTTTTTGGGGGTCGGTTTCCTGGATAGGATCATCGCGGTGCGTGTGATTGTAATCGGATTTGATTTTTAATAAAATATCGGGGGTGAAACAGGTGTCCTTGGTGGCAGTTTTGCCATCTATGGCGGGATGGCAATTCATGGTCGGTCCTTTCGCATTTTTTCGGGTTTTTCTGGTAATATTTTGGGTAGATTTCCGGGTATGTTTATCATTCTTGGTAGCCGTTCTCCAGAGGAATGACATGGGTCTATCACTATACATAGTGTGGAGATTAATTTATTTGCGAAATTTTTTGCCGGAAAACGCGCGCAAATCTACGGATAATTGCGCGCGGGAAGGGGGTTTACGTGAAGTCGGCGGTGGGGGTGGGGGTGACGAATTTGCCGCGGGGTGAGTATTTTCCGACGAATCCGTGGCACCCACTTTGTGGTTTCCAAACAGGGGTTTCCTACAGAGTGACGTGTCTGAGGTTGATTTATAGACCTGTTTTCCCCAGAAGGATTTCGGAAAGGGTTGTACAGCGGCGGGGTCATCATTAGGCGATTCCATGTGTTTTGGGTCAAACATGATCTCGTCTTCTTCCTGAGAATCGTCCGAATAAGAATCTTTAGTACATTTTTCTTCCCGTTCCTTGTTCTCTAGGTACTGGATACAGTTTTTCGTATATGCGTGAAAAGATTCGCTGACAATGTTGTTAATTTGGTAAGTACGGTCGTTTAATAATTTGGAAGTGATGTGTATTATTTTGTCGTGATATTTTTCGAGCGTTTTCCGGTATGCCAAAAATTCGTCGTGTTTTTGGGGATTGGTTTTGGACAAATATTTTACGTAATGGTGGTTGTTCATCAATAATTCCATGGATACTTTATCTACGGAAGATAAACACTCGGCGGTTGGTTCCGGGGTGGTGGGGGGCTCCGTCTCTTTTTCGGCGTCACACATTTGTACTGTATGATAAAAATATTCTATATATGTATACTATACTAATAAATAACATTCATGGTTCTAATTACTCCTACAATTAAACCGTCTAGCTTGGGTGGTTCGAGTTACCAAGGTATTTCCCCCGTTCAATTTGCCAATAACGCCAAAACGGGCGCAGAAGTCATTGATCGCCGCGTTATTCGCAGTTCTTGGAATAACGCTTACGCCACAGGTAATGTGAATAATTACGCGCGTAAAATCGGGCCGTTTCGCGCCGTGACGAACTTGGGAGATTTCTTGGGCAGACAGTATTATTCGTGTGGAGGTTCCAACCAGGTAACGCTGGACCGTTATAAGCGTAAGAACAACGTAGGCGCCATTCCGCAAAACTGTGATACGACCGGGGTGCCGGCGTCCATCTGTAATACCCGGTTTGTGCCCGACAGTTCCGATTATATCCGTTACAAACGTACCCAGGCAGCCAACCGGACTTACAACGACCTTACGTTTGGCGGGGATCAACACAATGCGTCGTATGTTCCCCTGATGGCGGTGCGTAGATTCTAAACGGGTGGCCAATATTTTCCCGACATACATTATAGGTTTCGGGAGAACATAGACATGTTTAATAAATATTTAGCTGAATTTCTGGGCACATGCTTTTTTGTCTTTATAATATTGGCCACGGGGAATCCGATTGCGATTGGCGCGGCACTGGCGTTGGTGGTGCTGGTTACCAAAGATATCAGCGGCGGCAATATTAACCCCGCCGTCAGTGTGGTGATGGCTTCGGTCGGTAAATTGCCCTTGAACGATTTGGTTCCCTATATTTCGGCCCAGGTCTTGGGCGGTCTGGTGGCCCTGGAAATTTATAAACGTGTTCAGTTTGCGTAGGTGGACGTGGGGTCGGGTTTTCCGCATAATGATGTAGATTTTTAGATCCACATCATGACTCGATGGTTTACATTTTTTGGGGGACCCGGTCCAGCATACGGTACACAACGTAGAGCCCGAGAACCGTGATTGAACCCAAGAAAAATACGGTAATAATATCATCACTTATCACCATGTTTTGTGCGTCAGAATCGTGGTATTTGCGCATTTCGTAAACATCGTCTTCGGTCAGATAAGTGGGTATCACGACATTCTCGGGATAGGAAGACCATCCGTAGAACCACCCATCGCTACCGCCACCACCTTCGATGGCTCCACGCGAACCAACGTAACCCCTCCCATGGCCGCCATGTCCTCCGCCTCCGCCGCCATGCCCCCCGCCACCACCGTCATGTCCTCCGCCTCCGCCGCCATGCCCCCCGCCACCACCGTCATGTCCTCCGCCTCCGCCGCAACTACCGTGGCCTTCTACAAAGGTCTCCATAAAAATGGGCGGGGTTTTCTTTCTCCAGATGTTGTATTCGTTGGTTGAAATGTACCCCGATTCGGTGGTTCCCTTACCATCTTTAATTAGGTTTACCTGGACACACGTATTGTCCTTATAATTAGGATCACTCGTAATTTGCTTCGCATTTTGTTTGAGTGCGTCGATATCTTGTAAGGATTGGTAAGCGGAGAACACGAGGCCCGTGTTTTTTGGGTTAGTTTGGTAATAAGACATACCATCTACCACATAATACCTCGATTGAATGTTTCCTTCGGGATCTTGACAGCTCATTCCGGTATTTTTGATGAATTCGCGGTTCCCTAAAGGTTGGCCGTTGTTTGGTATCTTGGACGCCGGAGAACCGGCGGATTTGATAAGCAGATCATTGTAATCTTGATACCGCTTTAAATTATTTTTAGAATACATCGGGTTCTGTACATTGGGAGAGGTGATACCCATGTCCGTCGGGTTTTTCAACCAACCCACTTTAATGTCACCTGTTAACATCGTGTGGTTGTTACTGGCATCCTTTACTGTTTTAGTCGACAATGAATTTTTCGCAATATAATTCCAATCAACGTTGGTTAAATCGCCAACATTGAGGGTTTGAATGTTGGATATATCGATACTTGTCATTTATAATATGACCCCATTTTTATCCATTTTGGTTCACGGATCATTTGGGGAGAACCCCCGCACCCGTATTGTTGTATAATCCGGAATAAAAGTTGACAATGGATCCACCTACCTTTTGCTGAATCGCGACAATACTCGCATCCTGTAAACCGATAATGTTGGTGATGATCGACAATTGGTATCCCACGAATATCGCGTCCGCGTCGCGAAGACTCACCGGGGGGTCACACTGCGTGAAATTCGGATCTTGTAAATTAATCTTCAGGATATCCATGTTGCTTTCCAAGGTGGTTATTTGACTTTTTACTTGTGAATTGGGATCGACCATGGGTGGCGGGGTGCCCGCTGCGACCGGAGGTGCTCTAGCCAGCTGTTTTTTCAAGCTGGTTATTTGGTCCTTTATGACGTTCAATGAACAGTCGAGAGGATTGGCGGAAAAATGACTCAAATTATAAAGTCGCTGTTGTTTATCTGCCAACAACGATCCGTCCATCATGCCGGTTAAATCGGGACTGGCGATGTAATTGGGTAAAAGTTTCTTTATTTCGTCGTCGTGGGCTTTCATGACGGTGAGCATGGATTGAACGTTGCGTTGATAATTATTACTAATATCCAGTTCGAGGACAAGATGGGAAGTGGCAGGGGCGTAAGTCGGATCCAAGGTCGCCAAAATCGTGTCGTGGTTTTGAATATTGGTCATGTTCTCGTTCATGACGGAAACAATTTCCGATGCGGACAGGGGCTTGCTTTTCATGTCGCTGGAATTGTACATGGTACCTGGTATAGTATTAGGCATCAACATACCTTCTTGCGTTTTCATAGAACCGTAGAAGGACACTGCCAGAATCACGAGAACGAGAACCACGACAATGGGGAAAAAATAATTTTTGATGCGTAGGAATGTTTTCATGGCCGCCTGGCGCCTTTTATACATAGTAAAAGGAAATAAATACGAATTCACATACTTATGATATAGGGTTGGTAACTAGTAAAACTATTACTTACCAATCGCAGCGATCCGTTGTCCCTTTCCAAACATGTCGTTAAATAATGATACGCATGAGATATATTCGGTGAACCCATCGTCGAAAGAACTCGAGTTTTTCATGTTATTAAATAACGAAACCATTGTTTCAAACCACGTGACACATTATTTTTCACAGTTATCGGACAGCGTCCCTCCCATTAAACACATTGTAGGTGGCATGTATTGCGCCACCCAGGTGGCCAGTTATAAGGATATTACCCTGATGTTTTACGGCAACGTCAGTAACTGTCACACCTTGTCCGAATTTATAGTGGACGAGGCGTTTGATGACCCCGATGCCGTGTTTCCGAACGAAGACACCCGACTTATCATTTATTTGTACGTGAAATACGGTATCGAACACACGTTAAAGCTGTTGGAAGGTAAATACTTGTTGATTCTATTGGATCAAAATATCAACGTACCTGATTCTAAAATGTATGTGGCCCGTGACGCATTGGGATGGTGTCCTTTGTATACTCTGGTAGAGAAAAATGGGGTGGACAAGAAACTGTACGGGGTGGCAAATTCGCGTCATTTTTTCGACTCCCTCGACGAGTCCAAAGTATTCAAAATGTTCTACGCGGTGGAAGAATTTCCCCCCGGAACGTATTTGGAATTTACACGTGAATATAAGGTGTTATCCAACTGGCATCCGACCGTTCAATATTATTCTGGACAATCGTTGGTTACACGAGATTTTCGGCGGGATCACATCGGCAATGTGGCGACGTCATCCGATCATGCGCATCCTTTACATTATATGCGTCATTATTATTTACCTAAACTCCGATTTTTACATTACGCGTCGACAAATATCAATCCTCATCTGGATTCTTGGAACTGTATTCGGGATTCTACCGTGGAACAACTGAACATTATTATGAATGAGGCGCTTTCGAATTGGCAAGACACCCAGTCCCCGGTGGTCGTATTGGACGGTAACCTGTCTAGTTGTATTTTGGTAGTGCTGTTGAAAAAGATTTTGAAAGAGCGAAATTTTGCGGGGAGATTAATCACCGTAGTTTTGGATCGCAACGAAGATGCCGTCACGCAAAAAATTGCGGATTTTTATGATACAGATCACTATGCGTTGGACTGTATTGGACGGGATCATGCCTCGCACATATTTTTTGGTTACGAGGTCTTTTCGTCCATCGAATTGAAAAATCGGGATATTATTCAGTACGATGCCGATTGTCGTAATTCGGTACAACAGTTTGCGCGTGCCCCCAAATCTGCGCACTATGTGGATGGTTATTACCCATTCCTACACGAAACATTTTTGGAGTACTATTTTTCTATTCCGTTGGAACTTCGCGCACCTTTCACGGCACCCGAAGAAGAGACAAAACCGTTTGCCGAATTGTTACACCATTTTTTTGTTACTCCCCTCCCGTAGAATTGGGTTATAATTTCTGTAACACTTTGGGTAAGTAGGAACCCGATGTAGGTTCAAATCCGGTAAAATAGTTGGAGTCGGTAAGTTTGGTCATCTGAATAACCACCGACACCAATATGATGAATCCTAATAGACTGCTCCCGGCAATCAGATAACTAAAATCGCTTACGGTGATGGCTTTTTGGATCCCGACACATAACAGTATGAAACCCGTGATAGCAAATACCGCCATTCCCCCAATTTCGATGTTTTCCGATGTTCTATTGGATCTTACCGTATATGTGATTAACTGTTTGAAAAAGAATGGAATATAAAAGATACAGAAGATGGATACAATCAATATCCACAACATAACGGTGGTCATGGTTATCACAGTATTTGAGGTATTGGTCGTGGTACTGCCGTTGGATACCACGTAAGTGGGGACCACATTGCTGTAATCGAGGGGTACCGCGTCGCATTCCATCCACGAATAAGTGTTGCCGGACGCATCCGTCTCTTGGTCGATCGTGCCCGCTCCCTCAACAAATCCTTCTTTCACCGAATCGTAAGTCATGATCGGTGGATTCAATTTGCCTTTTTGTGTGGCAAGGATGGTTTCAAAGTTGGTACTGACGTCAAAAATACTGTCGTAATTGTTGGGGAAATCGGGAATAAAACTGCTGATGTTGGTGTTTGATAATCCGGTAAAATAACTGTGGACGTAGACGGGGGCTTTGAATTTTACGACAATGGAACGGCGATTTTCGTACACGTCGCACGTGGAGCTAGGAGGGAGAATGGTATCCAGATTCATTTCGGTGAGTATTTTTGTATTGTCCATGTCGATCGTGTCTTGGAGCATGTTGTCCAACACGTTGTGGAGGGACGTGGCGGTGGGATTGGTAGACAACATAATACACACAAAAAGTTTCCGGTCGTGGTTAGTGACCGGCGTGTTTTCAATGACCAACCAACCGCTTGTGTTGTCGTTGCCAAATATGTAGAGTTTGTTGGCAATGTAATTTTTAACTTCAGTGTAGGAGCCGGTTTCGAGGAATTTTTCGTAAGTATTTTGGCTAGATCTCTTCGCATACATGACGTTGGGTTCGTTCTCTTTGCCCATTAAATAATATTGAATGTTTCCCGCAAAAGGGGACTGTATTTTCTTGAAATTTAACCTGGAGAAATCATAATTAATGGTATTTTTCATAATTTCAGAGGTATTGGGTATATTTTATCTGTAGAAAAAGATATCCAATTTGCGGGGTTATCATGACAAAGTGGCAGGCGCCTTACCCGGATTTCTCGGCGGCCTTACTACTAGGAGGTATTTCTTCAATTGTGGGAACATACACGACGGATTTTTCGATGGACGCCGACGTGTCTTTTGCGATTGTATCGGGTGTCGTGGGTTCGGGTTGGACATCGACAATTGCGTATTTGTAGACCGCTGGAGCGGTATCGTCGGGGGTGTCTCCGGTATAAGAAATGTAGTCGGTATGTGTGGACACCAAGAGGTTGTTTTCTTTTAATTTACTTAGCATCTCGTTGTTTTCAGCATCCTCCGCGCTAGTATATTCTGTTGATTGGTTGGACAATTTACGCTTACCGGTATCCGAATTCGTGGGAATGAACTGTTGAAGGGTGTTTTTGGCAGTATTAAACAGTTCAGTGATGGAAGTCGGTGAGGTAGGACGAAGTGGTTTGGTAAAATGCTTGATGACCCGGTCGGCGTCGCGGACCAACTCGGCAATGTTGACGGTTTTCGCGGTAGGCACGATGGGAATAAACCGCGAGACAACGCGATCCGCGTCGCGGACCAACTCGGCAATGTTGACGGTTTTCGCGGTAGGCACGATGGGAATAAACCGCGAGACAACGCGGTCCGCGTCGCGTACCAACTCGGCAATGTTGACGGGTTTAGCCGGCTTGATAAGGGTACGGATAGGAATAAACCGCGAGACAACGCGATCCGCGTCGCGGACCAATTCGGCAATGTTGACGGGTTTGGCCGGAGACACGATAGGAATAAACCGCGAGACAACGCGGTCCGCGTCGCGTACCAACTCGGCAATGTTGACGGGTTTAGCCGGCTTGATAAGGGTACGGATAGGAATAAACAGTGAGACAACGCGATCCGCGTCGCGGACCAAATCGGCAATGTTGACGGGTTTGGCCGGAGGCACGATGGGAATAAACCGTGAGACAACGCGATCCGCGTCGCGGACCAACTCGGCAATGTTGACGGGTTTGGCCGGAGGCACGATGGGAATAAACCGTGAGACAACGCGATCCGCGTCGCGTACCAATTCGGCAATGTTGACGGGTTTGGCCGGAGGCACGATGGGAATAAAACGCGAGACAACACGGTCGGCGTCGCGGACCAATTCGGCAATGTTGATGGGTTTGGCCGGAGGAACGATGGGAATAAACCGCGAGACAACGCGGTCGGCGTCGCGCACCAATTCGGTAATGTCAACTTTGTCAGTGGTCGTCATAGGAATAAACCGCGAGACAACGCGGTCGGCGTCGCGTACCAACTCGGAGATGTTAGTCGTAGATTCTCCCTCGAGCGTTGTTTTCAATTCGGCCCGGGCACTATCTAAAATTTTGGGAATGGAACTAATTAAGTCTACAATACCCTTCCTGAACACGGCGGATTTTTCCGATTTTATTTGACTCAATTCTGTTGGAGTGGTACTACTTCCCGATGGCGCTACACCCAAAAGTGGAACTGTTTCTCTAGCTGACCTACTTAGCGTTACCAGATTTAGCCTTGAAGTATATTTTCCAATTGCTTGTCGAATTCTATCCAACATCGTCGGACCCCTCGTAACAGGAGGGATTTGAGCAGTCGGAGATGAAGGCCTCGGGGGGTCAGAAACACTTCGGGGCGATTCCAATGCCGCAGAAGCTACCGTACCACTTGGCGGTACATCGGGTGATCCGGTTACAGCGGGACCTACAGTACCAGTTGCTGCGGATCCTGGGATCGCCTCAGTACTAGGTGTAGTAGTAACGACGGGTGGTTTTAATATATCAGTAAATTGGTTTAATAATTCTTGCAGTTCATCACTGGATATTTGACCGCTTTCAATGGCTGATTTTAACTGTGGGGCGGCATCTTTGAGTTGTTTGATTAGGTCGGAAAGTTTCTCCATTTCAGATTTCTCTTCAATGGTCAAATTTACATTCCTTGTAGATGCCACCGACTTATTGTCATCGTCATCGGCAGTGTCACTCACGTCATCAACGGCATCGCGCGGAACAGCGGCATCACGTGGAACAACGGCATCACCCACGTCATCAACGATGCCAGCAACGTCTGGCTCAATTTCAGATGATTTGTCTGAAGCCATTTCTTCTGTTAGTGGCCCGGTACTTGAGTTTCTTGATACTGAGGATAGATCTTCTCCACCCGGCTGGATTGGTGCGTCCCCCTGCCTTGAAATGTTCGTAATACGACGTAAAGCGTTCATTGCTTTTGTTAAAATTGCGGTAAAACGCGTGACTATGGGGGGTCGACGGCTATTGTCTGATTTGGGGGCAGCCACCGTACCCGGAACCACATTTTCCCCACCGGTTACCTTGGATTTGTTCGATACGTGTTTTGATACTACCTGGTTTCCACTACCACCACACATTGTTGACGTTGTATCGCCATTTTTTGGGAATGATACCTCTACATACCGGGGTCTATCAACCCCAGAGGATAATACATCCTCCACGTCTTCATGGATTACCTCAAAATCCCACGATTGAATCGGCGAAAAACCGTAATCTTTACGTGTAGTCGATGTAACAGATCGTGGTTTGATTTCCCCGGTTGACGACAGTTCGTCATCCCCGGAGTCCGTAAGCCCCGCCGCATCAGATTTCACCACTCCGACAAACGACTGGATAACTTGGTCGGCGTCTGCTACCGACGCCTCGATTATGTTGGTAGGAGTCGCTAGGTCGACAAACGACTGGATAACTTGGTCGGCGTCTGCTACCGATGCCTCGATTATGTTGGTAGGAGTAGCTAGGTCGACAAACGGCCGGATAACTTGGTCGGCGTCTGCCACCGACGCCTCGATTATGTTGGTAGGAGTCGCTACGTCGCCGGCGTCTTCTGCCGACTCTGGCACTACTGGTGGAGGTGGTGGTCTAAATTCAGATAAGATGCTATCTAATATGCCAATTAATTTTGTTTTATTGGTTTGGCTACGTGTAATAGGACCCGCTACTGACATATGAGCCGACCCACAATGGAATAATTATAATACTACTATATCGTGTTATAATAATTCACCGTAAATATCATATCACGGGTATGTAACTAAATGTCCCGTTATCATAAATGGTTGCGCGAAATTCGTGGTTGTACCCATCTACATATACCGTGTCACCCTCCATTATTTCGTCGCAACCGTACTCGGACGAACAACGTTTCCCGCGGACTTTGATCGGCAACTTGGTATTCACCACACCCGTGTTGGAAATTGTATAGTATTGCCATTTATCGCGACCGGTCAAACTGCGACGACCCATAAGAGGTAAGATCAAGGCGGAGGTGTTTCCTAGTTCGATGTCTAACTCGTCCGAAAACATCTTACGTGCCCGTTTTTTGTCGTTTCCGCTCGCCTGGGTCAAAATACCGATTTGAGTGTAATCACTGCGCAACCCCCGGGTTTCGACGTTGACCGGTAGGTACCCGCCGTACCCGACGCGGTTTATACGGGGGGGCAAAACGGGTACCTCGACCGGAGAAAGGATCGGCGGTAGGCCTCGGACGTCCCCCGACGATTTTTCCCACACATAACCGTCCAGTTTGACCGGGGGCAAGTAGGGATCGTTCAGAACGTCGAGGCGGGTGGAGATACCCCCGATGGTGGTGGGCAATCCCAACAAGTTGATGTCGTGTCGGGGGTACGTGAGAACCGGTTCGCTCACGGAGGCCACGAGCGTGGTGGTGGTGGCGGCGGTGGGACGATTAACACGCAATTCGGCCGCGTAGTACCGGTGAACCAGATACAGAATAAACGCGAAAATCAGTATGAGTAATATTGCGGTCCAGTAGTCGACGCACATTGTACCGGGCGCGCATTTGGGTATGCGGGGTAATTTTGTTTTGAGAGGAGCCATATCCAACCGTGGACTGGATCAACGCTCGAACTATACATACTACCTATATTTGTCCTTCTCCCCGTGGTAGGCCTTTTCACGTTTCACTCAATTCTTGGTCACTGGTGTCCGGAACTTGTTCACCCCCCGTAACCAATTCGGATACATCGCTGAAATCCACTGCGCTGAGCGCTTCCTGCCATATTTGGTCAAAATCGATTTGACCGGCGTGTTCGAATGTATTCAACAGAGTTTCTTTGTATTCATTGAGTCCTTTGCGTACATAGGCGGCCATTTCGTTCGGATCTACCGGTAGAAAAATATCTTTCATGACCTTTTTAAATCCTCCTTTGCTGAACTTTCCTCCCATACCCATGGACGGGAACTGCGGTAGGGTGGGTATAAAGCATTTTTGTCGGATGTAGTCTGAATAATAAAAAATGTGGAATCCCATGATACTATTAAAAAAACAGTCGACTTCTTTTACCGTGTCCCAGAAACTGGTTTCCCACGTCTCTAGACAAAAGAACCACACAATAAATTCAATGGGTAAATACAAAATCCACCCGATAATTTCTAAAGCGTACCATATGAAACAGGTTTTGAAATTGGAGATGCGCATGAGAATGATTTGGGTGGTTTTGGTGGCCCATCGGCCTATTTTGCTAAATAAAAGGGTGAGAAGAGTGGCGTATTTAAAAAAACGCGCAAATGTCATCTTTGATTTTACTTTTTCGACGAATTCTGCTTTCAATCTCTGGGCTTCTATTTGAATATTTTGTTTGATAGTGCGAACTCTGTCACGTACTTGCTGTTTTACGACATTCACTTGTTGGCGTATTGCCGATTGGGCGCTGGTTTTTGCGGTAGAGGCCTTGTTTGCCAAGAATTTGGCGGTACTGTCTAATTGTCGCAAGACGTTCATGGCTTGTGTGGTGATGACATTCACCGTACCTTCGGCCGTTGTCACGATTGTGTTTTCAACTGCACCTGCAGTAGTTGTTGCTACACCCGTAACTGCTTCACCGAAGTTAAGAGCACCTTGTACATTCGAAACAATATCATCACCGGGGATTGTAAACGGGGGAATAGGTTCAATGAGCTTGCTCTTTTTGTGAATAAACGCAAATAGGAGGGTCAATACTACAATACCTAAACTGCTAATCAATATTTTTTTTTCAAGGTCGCTTAACCATGGCATGGGTGCGCCGGTGGCGGTTCAATTATTTTAGATGGGTGAATAAAATATATGATTATAACGTCAACGGCGACTCTATAATAATAGTTTATTTATTTTTCTTGATTATTTTTTCATTTCATCGAGGATGGGACGGTTCCCGTCGAATTTAATGAATCGAATTTGGACATGAATGCCTCTGCTTTTTTCAGGAGAGGATCTAAACTGTCCATATTTTTCAACAGTATTTTCTGTTTTTCCAGGAGGTTTTGGGTTTGTTCATCCAATCCGGCCACACTGACCGCTGGGTCCTCGTTGGCAACGCTTTTAACGTCGGGAAGTATTTTGGACGGATTCAGCCCTTTCGCATTGTTCGCCTTCAACGTAAGGTCCTTGTTGTCTTCGTTTTTCAAGTAAGTGTCCACATCTGCGTCTTCGAAATTCTCGTCGGCAATCTCCTTGGCCAATTCGGCGTTGAGTTCTTTTTGCGCGGGGTCATTGGGGTCCGTCACTTTCGGCGCGGGTGCGGCCGTGCCCGTGCCCGTTTCGTTCTCCATGCCTTCAATTGCGGAATGGCGGCCAAACTTGAGGATATTGGTAAATACCATGGCAACCGTAAAAATAACCATCATATTTTTACTAAAAAACGCCGTGAGACCCCCCACAATGAAAAACACCAGTATAGAGATGTAATCCCCGACCATCGAGAAGAACGTCAAATCCGCCACGGACAAAAACAAGATGAAATAGAGCAAAACGCGACTGTTTAGTACCGCATTATAATTGAGTTTCAACATTTTGGCCTGGGCCCTGGACAACATGTTTGGCATGATGACAATGACGATCCGATTATCTATATACATTGAGGGCGATTTTCTTGCCGGCAAATTGTCTAATTTTGGAGATAAAAATGGCCACAAATGTCACAGCATATTATGCTAAAACAATTATGTAAACGACATAAAAATAATACCACGTTTGACTATAACTAAAATCTCCCCCTCCTATATATCATTTAGGAAAAAATGTCTCACATCATAGATGAACCCATTTTACGCGAGTCGACGGATCGTTACACCATGTTTCCACTAACCTATCCCGACATTTGGGCAATGTATAAAAAACAGGTGGATTCGTTTTGGCGCGCCGAAGAAATTGATTTATCACGCGATTTGACGGATTGGGCAAAATTAAATGATGACGAAAAATATTTTATTTCCATGACTTTGGCCTTTTTTGCTGGCTCGGACGGTATTGTTTCGGAGAACTTGGGGTCGCGGTTCATGGCCGATGTTCAGGTGTCGGAGGCCCGCGCCTTTTACAGTTTCCAAATCGCCATGGAGAATATCCACAGCCACATGTATTCGGTGTTGATTGATACCTACATTCAAGATTCTGAACAACGTAACAAGTTGTTCCGCGCCATCGACAACTACCCGTGCATTGCGAAGAAGGCGACCTGGGCAAAACGCTGGATTGAGGACAATCGCTCTTCTTTTGCGGCGCGCCTGGTCGCGTTTGCCTGTGTGGAGGGGATCTTTTTCAGCAGCTCGTTTGCCTCCATCTATTGGATCAAGAAGCGGGGATTGATGCCCGGATTGACGCTGTCCAACGAGTTCATTTCGCGTGACGAGGCTCTCCACACGGAGTTTGCCATTTTGCTTTACAGCAAACTGAAGAAGAAGCTCAATAAGAAGCGCATTTACGAGATTGTCAAGGAAGCGACCGAAATCGAGAAGGAATTTATCACGGAGGCCCTTCCTTGCCGCTTGATTGGTATGAACGCGGCCCTCATGACTCAGTACATTGAATTTGTGGCCGACCGTCTGTGCCTCCAGTTGGGCTACGACAAAATCTACGGGTCCCAGAATCCCTTTGATTTTATGGAGTTGATTAGCTTGGAGACCAAGGTCAATTTCTTCGAGCGCACCAATTCGGAATATGCATTGACGAACTGCAAGAAGGACGACAGTATTTTCGATTTGTCGTGCGATTTTTAGGGTTTTTTTATGATAATAATTTAGTATATGTCTCGACAGGATACGGTCTATTCCAGTTTTATCTTTCTTACCAATGTGGTTGTGGCCTATATTTACGAATACTATGTCTACTCTGTGCTATTCGGGGCGTTGTTTATTACGTCCATCATAGTTCATGTCAACGCCCCGAATTTATACACGAATCTTTTGGATAAATGCGTCATAGGGGGTATTGTCCTCTACGGGGGGTACGTTTTTTCGAGAAAATGTGGGGATGGTTTCATTCGAGAGGGAGGTAATGCGACTATCGCAACGATGATTGTTTTCACATTCTTGGCGACTGTATTTTTATATGTGTACGGGTTTTTCTGTAATAAATTTTGTTTTTCCGAGGATTTAAAACTCGCAAACGCCTATCATGCATTGATGCATTTTATCGGGTCATTTGGACATCATTTGATTGTGTTGTTATAACCACCTCCCCCCTCCCCCTCCCCTGGGGGGTTGTCCTTTCCGGGTTAGGAGATGCGGCCATTATCCGTTTTCGAGCGTTTCTCTACATCTACGAAATAAACACATGCAAAAGAATGCCACCAACATCAGTGTGATTACCGTTATATTGAGGGCCAAATCAGTATTATTCATTATTTTATCTCAACAAAATAATGTATATCTCGGTTATTTCGGCGTTACACGATCTAAATTCGGACTCGAGGAAACTTCCATCCCGCGTTGGCCGAAAGCGACAGTTCCGAAGTGTCGGTTACGCATATCTTTTTTTCGTGATTAAAAATACCGGAGTTTTGGGACGTACCGGGAGAAAGCTCGGGCGGTATACGTCGCGGAGAACCCTGGAATAAATCACTGAAAACGGTGCGATGAAAACTCGGGCTGTGTTTCACGGCCTGATTGTAGGTTTCGTAAAAAGATACGTGTTCTTTTCCCAACACAAATCCTATGGCACGAAATAGCCGAGTTTCTTCCGCGGAAGAAAAGGGTAAATAGTTGTAAATTGCGGTCAGGGTCCGGTGTTGCCAGCGCATGTACCGGTACGCCCCTTCGCGGTACATGAAATTGGGGTTCGCCGATTGAATGCGAAAACCGCGAATGACATGTTTTTCCCACGAGTTTGGTATATACTCAAAGTATTCAATCGGCGGATCCTCCTTTGTTATGTAATTATTGTAATAATTCACGATGTCGTCCATGTTTTGTCTCGTCAATAGATCCACAGAGGATATTTTGATGGGCATCTTTATTACTATGAATAACTATATTTTTTTGTATTTTTTTGATAAATACAATAGTGTGGATCGTGATGGACGGGTGGGGGGTCTATTCACAACATGGACGCATTGTGGATATTCTCCGCGGCCGGTTTGAACGTAGTCATCATGTAACTCGTGGGCTCGCTCACACCCAGTGGAGCCATTTTGGCCACAACGTCCTCTTCCAAGGTGACGTCACGGGGAGGATTCATCGCCGCCATCTCCTTGTCTTTTTTGATTTGAGTGGGAGTGTATTTCACCGTCACCACTTTACCAGTGACAATGGTGCTGCGCCGTACCAACTCATATGCCACGAAAAGCGCCAAAATACCTAAAACCGGGTTGGTATAGAAAAAAACGCACAGTGTGACCAAGAGTACGACGGCAATGCCCAACGGAGAACTAATGTACGGTATCAAATAGGTGGGGGTTTGAACCTGAAAAATCAAGTAGAAGACGAACACCACAAAGGCGACTATTTCTAAAGCTGTAATATTCTTGAAATTGTCCATAAATTTTGCCATGTTACGCTTTATAAAAACTATGTGAATATATACAATTATAGTAGATTATTCTGACCGGCGTTCACCCAAAAATTGAAGAATAATTATTCGTTCCGGTATGATGATAAAATAACCACGAATACAACATGATATTGTGTTATCTTATTTCGAGCTGTTTACGTAAAATAAAATGTATGTTTCGTTTTCCCCACATTTTATCGTTAATGGGCCGAACCCTAACCATGTCGCGGATTCCGGGACATCATGCGTATTCTGCGGTGATGACGGAGGCGTCTTCTGAGGATACTCCGGCCAAGTCTTATTGGGTATTTTCCCTACATACGTGTTGGTGTATTGTTTTTGGGCCTATGTGGTCACGTGTTACCCAAAAAATGTCAACCGTCGTTTACTGGCTCCGTTATGCGCGTTTACGTGAACAGCACCGGCTCCGCATGGCGGGAGTGTTGAGAGATATTTCGTGTGCCATTTATTCTCGTAAAAAATCTTGGCTGCGCATGGAAACGGCGTGTTCGGAGGATAGTCTCCGGTATTTGGAAGAACGTGAGGTGTGGGAATTTTGGTCGGGCAACCCGCGCGATCGGGTCATGTCTGGCGAAAATTGCCGGCGCTGTGGTAATTATCGCCACCGGCCGTGGAAACCGGCGGTTCTTACCCATATAGTCTGTAAATGTGACCATGATACCCATGATGCTGCAGCGAAACGAATACATCCATCTTCGCATTCATATCAGGATTTGGATACATATCAAATTCAGATGAACAAGGACGAATTTTGGGTACAAGGCGATCATTATCATTTCTGTTTTGTGTAAGATTACTATGGGTGAGAATGATAATACGAGTTTTTTTATCGGGGTAAACTATATACTTGACCACATTGGCCGATTTAATTTGATGGAACCGCCTCCTCCGCCTCGGGGAGAACCTGTGGTAATCAAAATTAAACGGAAATACGTGAGAAACAACACTGAAAAAAAACCGGAGTTACCGGTACCCGCCCCCTTGCCAGGGTCGGAAATCGTAAAACCTAAACGCAAATATACGCGTAAAATACGTGTGGTGGAACCTGCTATAGATCCATCTGCGGTGGTAGTTACTCAACCTAAACGTAAATATACCCGTAAAAACCCGCCCATCGCGGCGCCCCCCTCTAACCCAGACCAGGCTGCCGCATCCGCAGAGCCTATTGCGGTGATGCCCCCCGCCGTACCCAAACCGAAGCGCAAATACACGCGCAAATTGCGCCCGGCGCCGCCCGTAGACGCAAACAAAGAGGGTGTTTCTAAAACAGACATAAAAACATCTTCGCCAATTATATCCATCCCCTCTTCTGCTGTTCCTCCGATGTCGGCACGGTCCACTTCTCCTAAAAATATGAAACCCGCGATGGTTCAATTATTGAAGGATTTAGCGTATATCATGCGCACGCGCAAAGAGTTTATGCGCGCAAAAGCTTACGATAATGCGCGCGAAACTGTCGAAACCTTCCCCGGACCCATCACGGACCCCCAACAGTTGGTGGGCAAACCCGGCATCGGAAAAACCATCCTGGAAAAATTCGCCGAATTTGCCGCCACGGGTTCTCTCAAGATCTTGGACGAGGAAAAGGAGGCCCTTCACAAAAAACGCGCCATGGACGTCTTCTCCGACATATATGGGGTCGGGGAAAAGAAGGCGGCGGATCTGGTCGACAAAGGCATCACAACCTTGGCCCAATTGGAGGCCCAACAGGCCCAGGTTCTCAACGACAAACAACGCATTGGACTGAAATATTACCGCGACATCCTGGAGCGCATTCCGCGCAGCGAGATTGAAGACTACGAGAGGGCGTTTTTGACCTCCGCCGCCCCCCTCCGCAACCTCCGCCTCCAGATCGTGGGCAGTTACCGGCGCCAGATGCCCGATTCCGGCGATATTGATGTGATTTTGACGTCGGAGAACCCTCGGGATTTTGTGGCATTCGTGGACGCCCTCCTCAAGGAAAACATCATCGTGGAAGTGTTGTCCCGCGGGCCGTCCAAATGCCTGGTGATCGGCAAATTACCGTGGGCGCAGCATGCGCGCCGGGTGGATTTCCTCTATACGTCTCCCCAAGAGTACCCGTTTGCGGTGCTGTATTTTACGGGAAGCAAGGGATTCAACACGGTCATGCGCGAGCGGGCCCTGGCCCTGGGTCTCACCATGAACGAACACGGGTTCTCCAAAATGGAAGGCCGCAAAAAGGGAGAACCGGTGACCGACACGTTTACCACCGAAAAGGATATTTTTGATTATTTGGGACTCGAATACAAGGAACCGCCGGAACGGGTGGACGGCAAATCCGTGGTTCTCCGGTCGGCGGCACCCCCCGAAAATGTTGCCGAGAATATCCCCGAGAAGATGGCCGAACCGCCCAAGAAAAAACGGGTCACAAAAAAAAAACAGGTTATAGAAAATAAAGTAGGAGAACCTGCCCCTAATTCGCCACCCAAAACCCCTGAAAACGAGGTAAAAACACCGGAAAAACCGGACCAGGTTCTCCCCCCTAAAAAAATAAGAGTGACCAAGAAATCGTCCCCCCTCGCCGACGAAACCCACCAACAAGTGTGTCGGGTCGTCAGCAAGACGGCGACGGAGCATATCCGCGAATTTAACCAAGAGGGCATCAAAGTCCTGGAATCGCTGTCCGAAGCCCAGTTGGCGGCGATGTTGGACGCGGCCAACAATGCGTTCCACTGCGTAGGAGAACCGGTGATGACCGACGGCGAATACGATATTTTACACGAATACATTGAGAAAAAATTCCCAAAGAACATGGTTCTCCAAGAAGTGGGGGCGGCGGTGGAGAAAAACAAGGCCAAACTCCCCTACGAGATGTGGTCGATGGACAAGATCAAGCCCGATTCGGGGACGCTGGACAAGTGGAAACAGAAATACCCGGGTCCCTACGTGATTTCGTGTAAATTGGACGGGGTGTCGGGCCTGTACACGACCGAGGGCACCGAGGCCAAATTGTATACCCGCGGTGACGGCAAGGTGGGCCAAGACGTTTCCTACCTGATCCCCTACCTGAAATTGCCCAAAGAGCGTGGGCTGGTCATTCGCGGGGAATTCATCATCCCGCGCGCCGTGTTTGACACCAAATACCGGGAAAAATTCGCCAACCCCCGTAATTTGGTGGCGGGCATTGCCAACGCCAAGACGGTGGACGACAAGATTCGCGATGTGGATTTTGTGGCCTACGAGGTCATCAAACCGGAGAACCTGACCCCCTCACAACAAATGGCCAAATTGGCGTCGTTTAGTGGACTGTTCACGGCCAACCTGGTGGTGGTTCAGAACAAGACGGAGGCGGCCATTACCAACGAGTCCCTGTCGGAGACGCTCCAGGAGTGGCGCAAATCGAGTGTGTACGAAATCGACGGCATCATCGTGTCGGACGACCGCGTTTATCCGCGCATGTCGGGCAATCCCGACCACAGTTTCGCATTCAAGATGGTGTTGTCGGACCAGGTGGCGGAGACCCACGTCGTGGATGTGATCTGGACCGCGTCCAAAGACGGGTACCTGAAACCCCGTGTCCAAGTTATGCCGGTGCGGGTGGGGGGCGTGACCATCCAGTACGCTACGGGGTTCAACGCCGAGTTCATTGAGAAGAACAAGATTGGGGTGGGGGCGGTGATTCAGATCATCCGGTCGGGGGACGTGATTCCCTACATCCAATCGGTGACGACGCCCGCGGCGGCGCCCAAGATGCCCACGGAGGCCTACCGCTGGAACGACACCCACGTCGATATTATTTTGGAGGATGTGTCTCAAAACGTGACGGTTCTCGAGAAACAGATTGCGGCGTTTTTCAAGGGTATCGAGGTGGACGGACTCGGACCTGGTAATGTGAAGAAGATTATCAAGGCGGGCTACACTTCGGTGCCAAAATTTTTGAGGATGTCCGAGGCGGATTTGTTGAAGGTGGAGGGGTTTCAACAAAAAACGGCCAAGAAGCTGTTTGACGGTATCCATGCGAAGATTGATGCGGCGTCTCTGACGACGTTGATGACGGCGTCACAGCAATTTGGACGCGGATTTGGTCCCGAAGTCGTGGAATCGATCATGACCAAATACCCGGAGGTTCTCCGGGAAGACGAACGCAATGTGGCGAAATTGGTGGCCATTCCGGGCATTGGTCAGAAGACGGCGGAACGTTTTGTGGAACACATTCCCCAGTTCATGGCCTTTATCAAAGAGTGTGGGTTGGAAGACAAGATCCGACAAAAAATTGCGAGTGCGAGTACGAGTACGAGTACGAGTCCTGCGGCTCCAGCTGCGACGAATACGGTGATAGGATCGGTCATGTCCATGTTTACGGGTCCGGCTGCGCCGACGGATGCGAAGCTGACAGCTCCCGATACCAACGACCCCCTCTACGGAAAATCGATTGCGATGACCGGGTTCCGCGACAAGGAATTGGAGGCGGTTCTCAAAACCCGCGGCGCCAAGGTGTCCCCGAACATCAAGAACGGGCTCTTGGCGCTCTTGGTTAAAACGGTGGATGAGAACCAGACGTCGGGTAAATTGAAGGAAGCCAAAGAAAAAAACGTTCCCATCATGACATTGGCCGAATTCAAACAACAATACAATTTGTAAGAGCTACATACATACATTACATATCTGTTGGAGGAGGATAAAAGTAATCAAGTGTGGCCACGATCAGTCCAATGGGTAAGATAATGGGCGACAATAGTATTGTGGACCCTCCTAGCCCAAATCCTATCATGCCCGACGCAGTAATCATAAGCACCCGCTCGACGAAACCACGCTGGGACCTGTATCTATTCAAATACTCTTTGTGCGCAAAACTCAGACCGCCCAAGGAGCCTCCCATGAACAACGCCGCCATCATTCTTCTTTCTATTTTATTGTCTTGCTCGGTTTGGACATATTTTTTATGGCAACCGGATCTGGTCGGAATACGCAAACCCTTGACCGCGGGAAGAATTCTTCGCGGAAACAACATCATAATTACAGTGTTATAGTATTAGTGTTTGTGTAATACTATAACAAGATCAATTTTCTCCGTTCAGTTTTGCCCACCATTCTGTGCCTTCTTCGTTCTCGTATCGGTCAACGTGTATCAAACAAAAAATAGTCATTATAACAAATACGATACCCATGAGTACAATAAGTTCTCCCTCCATCGATATGTTTCATTACACGATATTTTTTATATTGCTACAAAATGTAAAAACTGTTATTCCCAAATATACTCATCTGATCTCTCAGCTGGAAATTTATTACCATAATAATACGTATATAGATGCGATTGAAGGGGTTCATAGTAACGAACTTGCATACTACACTTGTTAGAGAACCCAATTACTTTGACGTAGCTATTGAGACTGTCTTTAGTACTAAACATAAACGGAATATGTAACCGATATCGTTCGTCGTCTTTGGGAATTTGGTTCATATATTTTCCGTTGCGACATTTAACCTCGCCAGCATATTCGAGGATAATGTTATGTAATTCCACTGGCAACTTCTCGAACACCATTTACTATTACTATTACTACCATGATCTAATATTTATGTCAATTTTCTGTTTCATACCGTTGTACCAAGAAGCTTGTATACTATTTCGTTGGTACGGGGTTCCAAGACGAAGAATTTTTCCTTTTCACGAATAATGCGCACGATTAGAGCTTTTTTGTCAGTACTCAGGTAGTCATTATCATAAAGGTAATGAAATATAGTATTTCCCCGGTTGTCGGTAATATGGATATTGGCCCCGCGGTCTAAAAACAATTGTACTGCCTCACGAATATCCATTGGAGAAAAGCACGCTATACCACTGGAATTTAGTAACGACATAAACGGACTGACCCCGTACATATTTTGTACATTCGGGTCCGCGCCATATTCGAATAATAACTCGAGAACACGTATCTCTTGGAATAGATATGCGCAATAATGGAGAGGTTCAGCGTCTGCCAAGCAATGTCCTTTAAACCAATGATAATATTGATTACCCGGGTCGGTGCGTTTACGGATATCACACCCAGCTTTCAAAAATATCTCCATCAGTTTTGCCGACCTATAACATTCATGTAAGATGTTTTTCTCGTGTATATCCGCCCCTAGGTCAACCAGCCTTTGAATGATTCGCATAAAAGCCGGGGTTTTTTGGCAAGAGCGGCTTATCAGTCTCCATAACAATAGGGGTTCTCGGGGGTCCGCGCCATATTCGACCAACAGTTCAACTTCTTCGTGCAATGTGTTATAACACGCCACATACAAAGGAGATAATTTTATTCCAAAGAGTCTCGTATGAAAATAATTATCTTCGATGAGCTTGTTACTGTAACTTGTATCTTCTTCGAGTATCATCTTCATTTTCTCTCTGTCTCGGAAAACAATGGCGCGATGTAGTATTTCTTCCGGGGAATATTCGCTGTAGTCAATGAGGTTGATTTCCCTCTTTTTTCCAACTTCAATCAAATGTAAGGGGTCTCTTGTGAAAAAAGAATTGGAAATTTTATGTAACACACTGTGTCCTTGTTTATTCCGCCATAATAGGTCTGCCCCATTATCCATAAAAAACTCAAAGGAGGAGGGGGTCGTGTAAAAAAGGGGGGTTTGCCCAAGATTATCTGGTTGATTGATATTGATACCGTGGTCCAGTAATATTTTCAGTAGCTTGTGGTCTTTATCCGCGAAATGATGCAGCAAATTTTTTCCATCTTTATCGACAGTATTAATGTCGAAATTCGCCAACATTTTTAATAAATGGCTTACGACATTGTCATCATACATCTTACCATAATTTTTTGCTACACTGCCCCATTTGATTATTTGTTTATATTTGTAGGTATTCGTGTCAAATATACTTTCATAAATATTGGCTGCGGATTCAAACATTGGAGCACTATTACATGTTATGTCGCTTTCTCTATACCTTTTCACAAAAAAAAACAATCTTATACCCATTCTAGTTCGTCATTCGTGAGCCGGATTGTTTTATTGGGTTGACAGTCCTTAGTTGCTGGAAAAGAACACCCTTCTGGACACCGAGTTTTCTGAGATATTGGACGACTGCACAACCACGTGCGAACTCGAATAAAATTATTATATTAGCTAATCAGGTAACATAATAATTGATGTTGAATGGTTTTTCTTAGCGTCTACACCTTTGCGCATTGAAAATGCGCATGGTAGCATTACCTTTGCCACTCGAAACGCACACTTTAGTGGGCGTTTTAAATCGGTAAAGCTGTAAATAATGAACCAAGTGCACCGGTTCACCATCGTCCGCTCCATTACAGGCGAAAAAAGGTGCGCCGGGCTAAGGGGGTAGTGTTTGCCGGGACAATGTCTGCTAATGTGTTTGATGCGTCATCGTCATCTTTTCCTAATAAATACATTTTGATTTTGGACGTTACTGCCCCATTACAGGCAAAACAACGGGTGGTTAATTTTTCGGTACAACTAACGCAAAAGGTATGTCCACAAGGTTGGAGGCACATCTTTACCTCGTTCTCGTAACATATGGTACAGCAATATTTACTAAGCGTCTTTTTATGGGTATCGCAGGTATCAATTGTTTTTTTATAAAGATCCAGAAAATCGGTGATTTTTTTCATTTTACACGTTTCGTTTTCGATTTTAGCATCGATTTTTTCGTAAACATCGCATAGGCTCTTGAGATATTCAGACTTTATAGAAAAAATTCGTTCTCTCAGTAAGGTCGGGTCAAGTATCGCGGTTTCCTGGTCTATCCCCAAATCGCTCGACATTAACTCAGAAATAGAGCACCTAGGCTTTTCTAATCTTAAATCGTCAATGCACAGCACTTTTACTTTGTAGAGGTCGATATAGCTCTTTTCCGTCTTCCAAATATTTTTAAAAATTTCCTCCAATTTGTTCTTATATTTGGTCAATTTGGTCACTCTCTCCTTAATCGTTTTCAGTTCGCCTAATTTCGCAGTAATCATCGCGTTAAAGTTTTCTATTGTCTTTCTAAAATCCTGTTCTTTCAAATATTCTTCGCCATATTCATACGGTTCTATAGCCTTGTTATCATATTCTTCCTTTAGTTTATTGAATTTCGCCATCATTTCGGTGGCATTATAATCAACAATAGACGGTTGCATTGTCTGACTAAGTGTTGTTGTGACGTTATTTTTATGTCGTTTCCCAATGGTATGAAAAAAGGTTTATTACACACAAACTATAACTACGCGCGAACTAAGACTTAAGGGGCTACTCGGCTACTATTTCGCGTCCACTCGAAGAACCAGTTCTGCAAGTCATTCAACTGGCCCTGCAGCAGCTTGATGAGCATCTCATTCTTCTTCTGCAGCTCCTTCTGCGTCATCTGAAGCTCAGCTGCTTGTCTTAGATTGACGGATTCGCGTTTCCGCTGCTCCTGGTGCTCCCACAAGACCTCTTTCAGGAACGGCACGGACGGATGGCCCTCGCTGAGCGTGGCGAAGAGCCGGTACGTAACGCCCTGATACTCCATACGAATGGGCAACGCCCACCCATAAGCGTAGGAGTAGAGATGGTAGTGTAGAGTCTCGTCGTCGATGTCGTCGCGAAAGGTGGCCGTGACGTACGCGCACTTGTCATCCAACGCCTTATTGGTCACGGTGCTAAACGTTTGCGCAAACGCAATCGTCACTGCTTGGAACTCGCTCGGACTACCGTCACCGTAGGCCGACAACAGCGTCTCCTTCAGGGCCTCTCGACCGACGCCTTCGGGAAAATCCCGGATGACCAGGTTCACCTCGCGGGGCAGCTCGTTCCAGGGGGCAATTGTAGAATATGCGGACATATTTGCTTGATGCCATGTTGAGCATCGTTATCAAAAAGAATCAATTTTTTATCCGTTGTCTCTCAAATACAACTAATTATAGTATTACACCGACCGAAAAGAAAAATAGTTGTAAGAATATTGTCCCATTTTTCTTTTCGGTCGGTGTAACTAGTTGTACACCATGGAATTATCACGCGGTTTTTGTCGCTGCCTTATATACTAACGACTTCGACCCGTCCAACCATATCTCCATTTCCCCAATCTTTTTGTGAGATTCAAACAGTTCGCTCATCTTTTTAAAGTGAGACGTATGTAATATGAGGTCTTTCAAAGCTAGATGCATATCCTCGACATTTCGGATCGACTCCCCGGGTTCCAATTTCATCTTTGCCCCTGGATCCGACTTTCTCAATGTTTCCAATTCAATATAACTTGGTCCGGGCACTTCTTCGCTGCCGTACCCGTGATCTGTTTTTCCATCCTCGACTTGGTAGGTGTCCTCGTAAAAGATCGCGGCTAAAATTCTCCGTAGACCGTTTTCATCCTGGTTTTCGCTATTGTATTTTTCAGGCGTAGTCCAAATTTCTTTCGCCAGACGCAAATCGTGAGTTTTGTTCCGTTTGTTGCTACAAATATAGTGAAAGCTTCCTTCTGGATCCTCATCTTCTAAAATCTGGTAACTACGGTTGGTACATTCCCCGCGGCGCCTGGGATGATTTGCTTTTAGATCTTTGTCGCTCTTGGCGACCTTTATAATGCTTTCACGGAGAACTTTGAGATAGTTATGCGAATTGTGTTTTTCGCTTTCCTTGAAATAGCATCGTCCGTAGTCGATGATTTTTACAATATCAAACGTATTGAACGAAACCACCTTGCCGTTGGGATAATGATAATTCATCGTGATATATTCACCATTATGAGGTACCCCCTCGTCCATTATTGCAGTCTCATGATAATCTGCGTCTCTGTCTTTTCCTAACGTATATAATAATACATTGTCAGTCTTGAGGTCATAATGGGTGTATTCGTCCGAGAGTACACCCAACGGAGCATAGATCTGATACAAGTATTGTACGAGATGATAGGTGAAGAATAGCATATTACTCTTTAAACTTCTAATATGATTTAATAAAGTGCGAGCGCCGTGAATATGTTGAATCAAAACGCAACCCAATTCTGCTTCCAAGCAAGTATCGCTGATAAATTCGGGTTTATCAAAGAAGGCGTTATAAGACATATTTTTTCGTTCTAAAAGACCTAGTTGTTGTGTTTCTCCTTTGCGCGCGCCCATACGCGCAGCTATATAGGGCCATTGGTACAATCCGTAGGTTTCAAGAAAGCAGGGGAATATATAGTTCTTCTTATTGATATAAATCCCGACCAGGGCTTCGTAGAACAAATTGTCACTGTCCGCATTTTGGGTACTTTTAAGGACAGTGTATGCTGTATAATTGTCCTTGACAAAGGGAACCTCCAATGCAAAGCCATTATTAGAATTGCCGCCGATTCGTTTTACCGCGTTTTTATCTACCAGAGACAAATTGTAATTGTCGAAATATGCCCGCATGGGTCCAACTTGTAAGCCAAACGCGACACATTCCCCTGAATTCGGGCATATTGCGTTGAGTAATTCCGGTATTCTTTTAGGATCATTGATGCGCGGTCCAAGACGCGACTGGGCCGCAAGAAACTCTTTCGGTCTATTTTCGGTTTTCATGCGCATAGCGAGTGCTTTCTCTCTTTTTTCGGGATCCGCGAGATCCTTCTTGACAAGTTGCTTTGCTAAATGGACCGAAATACGTCTCTCTATTGCCTCACGCGTCTTGGGGGGTGAAGGACTCTTTAATTTTCGGGTAGTAGATGCGGACGCGCTCTTTGATTTTCGGGTAGTAGCCGCAGTTACACTCTTTGATGAATTTACCGGTTTTGTCGGTTTGGCCCACGCAGACGTTATGTTCTTGGGGCGCAATTTACTCGATCTGTATGTGCGTTGCCTGGATGCCGACGGTTTTGGATTTTTGCCCACCGAGCTCGACATGTATACATAATATACAGAAATAATCGGTCCCCACCCTCCCTCACAAAAATTGATTAATAACACAACATAATGGATTATTGTCGCATATTCATAATGTCTACCGGGGAAAAAGAATTGAAGCAGTTGGTCTGTGCGAATACGGGAGCAAAAACAACGGCCGCGAATGACGCCGCCCCTAAATGGTTGAAAGAAAAATTGGAAAAGGAGGGCACACAGAAGGCCGAGAAAATTGTAAGCGGAATGGTGAATGGGACCATCACATCTGTATCTAGTCCCACATTTTTGAATATTATAGCCGAAGGTAATGCGGAATTCAAAGAAAAAATGGGTCGGCCCATGACTTATAGCGAAATGCGCGAGTTGTACGGGTAATTTGTGTTATTATGTGATCGGTAAAAAAAGATTTTACATTTTACACACAAACTTAGCCTCATCGATCATAGTAAGTATCTACGGCCTGGTCGAGTTCGATTTGAAACGCCCATTCTTCTTCCATGGCGGCCTGATGAGCCGCTTCGTCGGCCGCGTACTGCGCGGCCATCTCCGCCTCGGTCAACATTCCTTCGGTAAAGTGCATGGTATTGACATGCTGATCAAACGTTTTTGTGGGTGTGGGATACAAGTAATACAAATCAATGTAGTAGAGGTCCATGTCGGTCAGTTCTTCGTAGGTCACCTCGTCATTCAAGTACTGCTCCGCAACCTTGTTTTGTTTTTTTTGCCACATGAGAAGCGCGCCGTCCAAAATGGCGCGGCTCTTCACGAGTTCTCGTCGGAATATGTCGCGGTTCACCCCGAGATATTCCTCGACCATGTCACAAATGCCCTGGATGCCGAGGGCCTTACCTGGTTTCCCGGGGTGGTTTGCCAGTGTCCGGAGTGCTTTCAACGTGTATTCGTCCATCATGCGGGAACCTTGGTTCCCCGCACGCCCCTCCTTGATGCAGGAACCAAGGTTCCCCGCACGCCCCTCCTTCGTTTCAGTGTTATTCATCATGCTTGTGTGTGATTGGTGGATCTTGCGAAAATACCCCGAAAACAATCAATTTTTATCGTCGGATCGACGCCCAGGGGATGCCGTCGTCATCTTCGGTAGAGGTATCGACGAGGGGATTCACGGGACTAGGAGCAGGGGGACTTACCAGGGTCCACGTGGGGACATCGCGCGTCGAAGTGTATCGATTCGCGGCGGTATATGAAAACACATACACCGGCTTCTGGTTCGGGTTCGCTTGGGTCGTTTGCTTCATCATTGTATGGTTGCGTTTATCACAATTTACGGAAAAATATTCAATTTTCCGTGCGATACTACCAGATATTTTAGCGACGAGCTCTGTATTAGATATGGCCGTGGTAAAACAGGTACAAGAATACCACCTGCGTTCTATTCAATATTATAATGTATGTATATGTCTGTATATACACATACCTACAATGTTATCACAACTCATTAATAATGATCGTACGGATAAAAATACCAGACATTCCTACTTGGAAACATACGAAAAACTTTTCAGTAATAAAAAAGAAACCGCCACAAATGTATTAGAAGTTGGCATAGGCGGCAATTATTCGGGTGAGGGTGGCGGCAGTATCAAATTGTGGTACGATTATTTTACAAATGCCAAGATATACGCGTTGGACACAAAATTTATTGGTGATGTATGGAGTGAAATCCGAAATAACGAAAGAATTATATTACATACATCCATTGACGCATACGACGACGAATATTTTAACGCGGCCTTTATTGATAAAAATATCCAATTTGACATAGTATTAGACGATGGCCCCCATACCTTAGAGAGTATGATCAAATTTATAAAATTATATTCTCAAATTATGAAAAAGGACGGAATTCTAGTAATTGAAGATGTACAAGAATGGGACTGGATTGAAATATTGAAAAATGAAGTACCCGACAATTTGAAAAAATATATAAAAGTGTATGATTTAAGACACGAACGGCCCATAGATCATGTCGCGGATAATATTCTTTTTACAATAGATTTGAGTGAACAACAATAATAGAGATAAAAATACGATAAATATATTAGTAAACATGAATAATATATTTATTTATGGTGATAGTCATGCGCATTTCGGATTTAAAAATATGTCCTGTCATAATTTTTATGAACCATCTATTACCATGTTTCGGGTAGGCAGAGACAACAAAATAATAAAATTCGACAATAACATACACACCAATCAAAGTATCATTGTTATTTGTTATGGTGAGGTAGATTGTAGATGTCACATCAAACGCCAAATTGACTTGGGGAGAAACGAAGATGATATAATTGAAGCATTAGTTACGAATTATTTTAATGCGATTAAAAACAGTGTTGTTGTGTATAAACATATAATTGTGGTGGGAATCATACCCCCCACAAAGGTCGAAAATTTCGAAATATTACATAAAGGCGTTTATCCGTTTGTAGGTACCAACGAAGAAAGGAGACGTTTTACCAATAAAATAAACGAATCGATACGACAAAAATGCGGAGAATGTGGTTATATATATTTTTATCCCTACGACAAATATATTGACACCGATGGATATTTACACTATGAATTGTCGGATAAAAATGTTCATGTAGGAGATAATTCTAATATTATATCAGACCTGTGTAATTTATTACACATTGACAAGGTGTGAACGCTTTACAAATACAGGGAACATCGAATATAACTACTTGGTTTTGACGGAGGACATAAATGGTTGTATACAGTGGAAGTATTCGTCATAGATACTATCACATGCGAATGAATCTTGAGACATACATTGACGGTACCTTTCCAAAATATCGTCGCAGTTGGGGTCTCCCGGGTTACCAGTAGATGAAGTCGAAATGGTGACGGGCAAAGAACGGTCAACCGGACGGGAAGGAGGACCTAAAATGGCGTCGGTCATGCGGTGTCCCAACGACGACCCCGCCCCCAGACCCATGCCCTGAATCATGGACCCCAGAAAACTGGGTCCGGGGTGTTCAGGCTGCGGGGGACGAATGTCGTATTGTTTGGTGGGTCGTGATGAAGGCGGCGGAGGACCATGGACCAACGCCGGCCGAGAATATTGTGAATATACAGACTTTCTAGGCATCCGTTTTTGTAGTATACCTACAAAATAATTCTATATGTTCTTTTCTTCAAATTCTATTCCATTATAATCACACATATATGGCGAGGATCTCGCCACGGAACAGTGATAATGATCGGTCTTGTTCCCCTCGCCCGTGACATAATAGTTAATATTATCACTCAGGATAAATTTCGCGCACTTTCCGTACGATGGGTGAACATCGCACGGCAAATAATGTTTACAATTGATACACAGTTTGGGTAAATCGACCCCGACTGATGTAGACATGGTAGTCGCAGGATTACCTAACTTGAGGTTTCTCGTCCACCATGGGATCATGAATCCTCGTACCGAAGATCGTGTCAACCGGGACGCAACAATGACAGGCAGTCTCATTATTATTACTGGTATACTATACATATCCATAAGAAGGAACCTTTATGCGGTTTGGGTAAAATGGGATTTTTCTTCGTACATTTTGGCTTCTTTATCGCAGAATTTGTGTGTGGATCTTGCTGTAGAACAATAATAATATTCGACATTTTCCGGGTAGATTTCACCAGTAACATAATAATCCAGGTCGTCCTCTTTTTTCGGAAATTTCGCACATTTACTGAAACGTGGGTCTCTAGCGGGCAAGAAAAATTTACAATTCACGCACAATTTGGGAGCATCGATCACAGGTGCGTCGATTACAGGCGCGGCGGGGTTTACTTTATGGATGTATTTTGTCCACCAAGGGAAAAGACCAAATGTACGCACCGAAGACAACATAGATAAAAAAATAAAACAGACAATCTTCATTCTTCGCAATATACATCTATATTCGATTCTTTCTATACCCATTCCAACGCGTTATTAATCTTTTTAATCTTTTTATCGGTTGGTCGCTCCGGACCATGCTTTTCGATGAATTTACGAATCAAGACGAGTTGAATGCCATCAAATGGTTTAACAAACACGTAGTCTGCTCCGCACATGATGAATCCGTCGATATCATCCTGCGAATTATCACCGGTTAATCCAAAAATCAAACCTGTATAAGACGCCTGGCGCATGGCTTTCACAGTATGATAACCATTCATTACTGGCATATTTTTATCTATCAAGACAATGTGTATATTATTTGCGTTTTTTTCCATCTGCTTCATAGCTTCTGTTCCGTTTTCCGCCGTATAAATAACCTCAAATAACGGTAAGGTTAGCAGAAATTTACACATGAGTTTGCGGTTCAACGCACTATCATCCACATGTAAAACATTGTATAATCCGTTTTTACTTTGGTTATTCGGTATAGCTACAATTTTCAATGGCAATAAAACAATAAATTCGTTTCCTACTTGGTCAACAAAGTGATGACTGATTTCTCCATCGTGTAATTCCGTAATGGTTTTACAAATATACAGTCCCAATCCGGACCCACTGGTAGTATTGAAAGCTTGAAATAGTTTTTCCTTGATGTGAGGTAACAAATGATCGTTCGTGTCTTTGATGGAAATACGGACGATTTGTTCCCTTGAAATAAGTGGTTCCGCCGTAATATTGACCACAACAGTATTGTTGCGGTTTATGTCACGATATTTAATGGCATTTTTTAATAAATTTATGATGACATGTTGTATATTATGCGCATCGCCGAAAAACCACACGGAAACGTTAGGGTCAATGTGATAACGTAACACGACATTGTACTCGGCTAATTTATATGTAAGTAATGTGTTTATTTCATTCATCATCGTTTGAAATGAAAATGGTTCAAACGGGTTCAATACAAGGTTGCCGTTTTGAACCATCGCAAACTTAGTGATAACATTTTTTAGAAATTCCAGGCTATCGATCGTATCTATGACAATAGTTTGTGTATCCTTGTTCTCGATTTGTTCTTTGAGGAGGTGTAATCCTATTGAAATATTGGTGATGGGTGTCCGCAATTCGTGTAGAAGACATTTTATATACAACGTATTATCTAAAGAATACGATCTTTTTTTTGACGAACCACTTCCATTGCCGTGTTGTGAAATACCCTGGTGGCGTTGTGAAATATTTTTGTAGTCATTTTCTACAATATCACTTAGCGGTTTTACCTGATGTGGGGAACGGATCATACTGACTAATAAATTTTCAATGTTTTGTAATATGCTGAATCTTTTCTTTGTTTTCATACTGGCGCCACTAATCCTACTGACCGCCGACACGAAAGACGGTTGTTTTGGTTTTGTATTATTATCTATAACTGGAGGGGATTTTGACATATACTTCTACCATATAACGAGGTTTTTTGTTACGACGAGGTTTTTTACACAGTTACAAAATTGATATTATTTCATATTGTGTTATCATAATACCAACCATATCAAACTATGAAACGCGGTCCCGTTAAAAAGACGGCTAAATCACCGCCCGAACCCAAATTTGCGCCGACTCCGGAATACCTGGAAACGGTACGTGCCAATTCTTACCTGGGGAAAAAGGGTTACACGGTACCCAAATCGGTCCTGACCTCTCCCGACCTCGAATTTCTTAAAAAAGATTTGTTGTTGAAACCCGAAATACACGGGGTGACGTATGGTGCGCCCAAAGACGAAGGCGCCTTTCCAGTTTACCGCGAAAACGACAACAAAATCTATTTGCCCCGGTTTTACGGGATCGAGCGCTACGGCTCGCCCGACACGTCGGAAATCGAACCGGGTCTCGACATTGACGTGCCCTTTGTGAAAGAATTGCGGGATTATCAGACCATGATTGTGGATAAATACATGAACTTTGTGGGGAACCAAGGTTCCCCCGCACGCCCCCTCCTTCCTCCTCAGGCATGTTCAGGTGGTATCTTACAGGTTCCATGTGGGTGGGGTAAAACGGTCATGGCGATTAAAATCATCTCCCTCCTTAAAAAGAAAACCATGATCCTCGTCCACAAAGAATTCCTCATGAACCAGTGGATCGAGCGCATCCAAGAATACGCCCCCAGTGCCCGCATCGGCCGAATCCAGGCGCAAATCTACGACGTGGACGACAAGGACATTGTGATTGCCATGATCCAGACCATGTACAACAAACCGTTCCCCCAGGCCACCTATTCCCAGTTCGGTCTCACCATCATCGACGAGGTTCACCGCATCGGCAGCGAAGAGTTCTCCAAAACCCTCCTGAAAACCATCACACCCTACATGCTTGGCATTTCGGCCACGGTGGAGCGCAAGGACAAACTCACCCGGCTCCTCCACATGTTTATCGGACCAATGGTGTATTCCACCGAAAAAAAACCCGACGACCCCGTCTTTGTCCGCGGCATTGAATTCAAATCCACCGACGCGGAATTCAACGAAACAGACACAGATTTCCGCGGCAAGCCCAAATACAGCACCATGATCACCAAACTGTGCGAATTTGGTCCGCGGAAAGATTTCCTGGTAAAAGTCCTCCATGATTTACGCGAGGAAAACCCCGACGCACAAATCATGATTTTGGCGCATAACCGGTCCCTGTTGACCTATTTGTACGAGGCCATCCGTCACCGCGGGTTCGCCACCGTGGGATTTTATGTGGGCGGGATGAAACCCGATCAACTGAAAGCCACGGAAGAACAAAACATTGTGTTGGCGACCTACGCCATGGCGGCCGAGGCCCTTGACATCAAAACCCTGAGTATTTTGGTGTTGGCGACCCCGAAAACCGACATTGTCCAGTCCGTGGGACGCATCTTACGTATGAAACACGAGCGACCCATCGTGGTAGACATTGTCGACTCTCATGACCTTTTTCAGAATCAGTGGCGCGCACGAAAAACCTACTACCGCAAGTGTAATTACCGCATTTGGAGTATAGATTCGACAAAATATCAGGGTTTTATGTTGGACTGGAACACGGATTCCACCTGGTTACGGGTGTTTGAACCGCGTAAAGGAGGCAGCTCGGGTCCGGCCCGGACGGACAACGACAGTACGACCTCGTCCCTAGACCCAGAACCCGAACCCGTCACCATTTTCAAAGGTAAATGTATGATTTCGTTGGATAATATGTAACACCGTCGGTCGTGTGATCCCCACCCACTCCACCTCCTAACGGCGTTTCCCTGTGCCACGTTTTGATTTTTTCTTGTCGCGTCCCGACCCCCGCCATTTTCGCGAGGCCATTTTACGACGCGATTTACGTCTGGCGGGACCATTCGGAATGGTACGGCGCGCACCACCTACCGCCTTGGAAGTATAATCCGCGGAATTGCCTCCCATCCCCGTATCCGCAATCTTGGGGAGAATATTCTCCTGGTACCCGCTGGGACCCGGATACAACACCGAAGCGTAATTGGCCGGATAAGTCTGTGAAAGTGACATCGCGTAATATGACTATATATGTGTAGTATATAATTTCCGTAGCATGTCACAGCTGTGAAATGTGTACGACTTTACACGGCGGACGTATGACACGTAAAGGCACCCAGCGCCGGAATTTCGGATGAAATTGACACTCCATCAACACGGTTTTGTGGAGATCCACATACTTGTCTTCCGCCACATTTTGAAAGTCTTCTTCGTCGTCGCTTTCCTCAATCGCATCCAAATTTTCATTTTCGCGGATACGTCTAAATAATCGGTTCATCATGACACTGGTGGTGTAGTTGGGTATATACGCGACATTGTAATATACCGGCGTTTTGTCTTTACCGTACGCAAACAAATGATAAATGTCGTACTGTATGTCCGCAGTGACCTGGAAAACAGTGCGGAATTTGTATTGCGGTTTATTCAGGTCCATACGTATCGTGGGTCGGTACTCCGCGATCAACGGGTTGGTACGCGGGGCGGTGGATACGACGGGAGGCTGATTCATTTTACGAACTGTAGCAAATGCGTTGTAGGGGTAATTGAGCCAAGGTAAATTCTGTGAGAAAGCGCGATACTGGATATGGTGAATAGGGTAGGGAAGTTCGCGGTATTTTTCCGGCAATTTGTGTTCGTCTGTCTCGGACCCGGGGGGGCAGTACTCCCACATGGCGGGAAGAGAGAACCCCCAGTCAACCGTTTCTCGTAAAAACCGGTGTAACCACGGTAAACGTTCTCCAAACATGGCGTTCTTCATGGGAATACCTTGGTACAATAAAATGTCTTCAATTAAGAACCGCGATGATTCGGGCAACAACACCCCGTAAACGACGGTGTCGCACGATATGTTCGCCCCCAACGTATGTTCTCTCATGAAAATCTTGACAATTTTGCGCTCTTTATTCAATTCCAGAAAATAGATCACGTCTTTGGTGCCGTAAAAAGAGAACCAGGCGTAGTACTTTTTACCGTGAGGAATGGCAACGGCTAAATCGTACGGAGGTAAAACTTTCTTATGTGAGATGGTTTCATAAGAAAGTTCAACATAGGGGAATCTTTGTAATAGACGGCCCGTCTCGGAAATGGGAAATACAGTTATGTCCAGCATGTTATACAATGTCTACTATTGATAGCCGTATTTGTTTATGTCAATTTTTATGTCAATTTTTATCTCGTCGGGTAGAAAGTGTAGGAACGTTCGGGTTTCGCTAGATCATCTCCATGAGTTCGCGTTCCATCAGTGAGAAATCCACGGTGGATCCCATTTCAGATTGGGTGTCATCTCCGTAGGTAGAAGGTTCATAATAAGGTACATCATCTGTGTCCGAAGTTCGGTTCTCCTCGGGGGAAACAAAACCCCCCGAAAATTCGAATGTTTGCGCTTTATTGGCCGCCGTCAAATCTTCCAACATCAGCCGGTATTTTTGTAACTGAAAATCCATGACATTTTTAGTTTTTTTAGGGGTCAGTGTGTTTTTCGTATATTGAAATAAATAATGGACGGATAAAATTAACATCAGCGATATCACCGCAATCTGTATTATTCCCCACATTCAGGAATCCTATAGACCCCGATGATATTAGGTTTTCGCCTTTTTTTCGCATGGTCGCGGGCGCATGTGAATTCAGACTAACCAAATTTCAAAAATAATTGTAAATCACATAAAGCCAAGTGAATACCATTATTTACTATTTTAGACGGAGTAATCATTGCGCAAAACGCCATGCCGACCATCTTATTGGTAGAAAAGTCGGGAGCCATCAAAGAAGTTGTCACCAAAAACGAGACAACGGACGATTTATATAAAAAAGCCGGCTTCAAAACCGCCGAGGGATTCGAATGTGTGACCGTGTGGTCCGAAACCGTCGACCAGCGGGCTTATACCGTGGCGCTTTACGGAAAAACGCGCGGACGGGCCGGTCAAGAGAACAAGTACGATTTTCCGCCTCCGGTGGACAACGTTTTGTTTTTTGGAGCGTGCGTCTTGACGGGTCGGGGAGAGGCGGGTGACATCGTCGATTTGACCAAGGGGGAGTGGCTAAAAATCTACGATCATTTGTTTGGCGGGTTTGAAGAACTCGGTGACGAGGACGACGAGGATGAGGAGGAGGACGAAATTTCGGAAGAAGACGCCGCAGACAAGGCGTTGCCGCGTACCAAAGAGGGATACGTGAAGGACGGATTCATTGTGGATGAAGCTGCCGAGGAAGAAGAGGACGACGAGGACGAAGACGAGGACGAGGATGAAGACGAGGACGAGGATGAAGACGAGGACGACGACGACGATGAAGAGGACGATGACGACGACGATGACGACGAGGATGAAGATGAGGATGACGACGAGGACGACGACGACGATGACGACGACGAGGATGAGGATGACGAAGAACCGGGGGGATCGACCCAGAAGAATAAAGCGAAGAAAGTACCGGCAAAACCCGTGGCAAAAAAAGCGGGAACCGTCGCACCCGCCAAACGTCCCACCCGGCGTACTAAAAAAGAACTCGAAATGGAACTACGGTCGAAAACCCTGCAGAGAAACCATTCCAACAACTACTTGAACTGCAGTGATGAACTGGCCGAAGAACAGTATGTGTAAAAAACATAAATACAAATACACAGTAAACGTAACAACCCATTACCATGTCTACGGTCGTGAAAGTCTATCCCATTTTCGACACCCGGGGCCTCCGCATCAATAGCACCGTAGGAAACGGCGGCGGATTAGGGAACCAAATTATTCGCAACCTGTGTTCCAGTATTGTTGCGCAAAAAAATAATCTGAAATTTACTTACAGTCAGGTATTAAGCAACGACGGGGCGTCTCTCTGTCACCCGATTTTTATGGAAGATTTGGGGATTGAACTGTTCAAAGACGGCAAAATGTATTACGACCACTACATTGAATTGAACGAGGAATTATTCCAACGCGTGGTAGAGGGAGGGTCGAGTGTTCCCTACAACATTTTTACGGATTTCTTCTATCAAACCCCCTTTATTGCGAAATATTTACGTGAATATTTATGCGATTCCCTCCGCAAAATTCGGATTATCAAGAAAAATCCCTTTAAATCCCGATACGATAAGAATAACGACGTGTTTATTCATCTGCGCATAAAAGGCGCCGCGTGGGATTATTTTCCCGATTACCCCTTTGTGGATTTGGCTTTGTCGCACTTGTACCGGTTGACGTTGACCCCCCGCGGATGGTTCAATTCCGGGTACGGCAAGATCTATTTGGCGACGGATCAATTCGATCACCCCGTATGTATAAAACTTTGTCGAAAATACGACATGATTCCGGTGGAAGTTGACGAAATAAAAACGATTCAGTTTGGTAGTACGTGCCGGCATATCATCCTGTCCAACGGTACATTTGGTTGGGTTACCGGGGTTCTCGGGTTTTTTTCGCGCGTGTACCATCCCAATATGAAATTGAAACCGCAACACCATGGTGATATTTTTGTGTTTGACGACTGGTCCGTGATCGAGCCGGGTACCCCCCGTCGTCGCCCCCGGGCGACAATATCTATCCCTAGATAATATATAGATTTGGTGATGTCGACCCCGTCTCCGACCCCGACCCCATCCCCCTCCGTCATAAGTAAAGAAAATTTACGGGAAAATTATCTACAAATCGAGGAGGCGCGCAAAACGCAAATATTAGAGACACTACAGACTTCTATCACGCAGGGTGTCACCTGCGCCAACCGATTGGGTAAAACATCCTTTGTGTCCAAAAATTACACTTACAAAGCGGACTACATGGATGAGTTGGTCACGCGGTTGTCCACAATCTATGTAGATAGCCAAGTTTACAAGACCGTGTCTCCGGGTTCTCAAGCTACCGCGATCGTTATTGACTGGAGTTAGACCCCCCGTAAAATTGATTATGTTTTTATTCAGGTGATAAAAAACATAAACACCAAGTGATACTACATATTAACTATACTTTGCTCTCTGCGGATTTTACGGTATGTCGTTTATTCACAAAATTTCCCGGCCGACGGATTTTCGGGCCAATGTTACCGCCAAGTTGGGCGAAATAGTGGCCGTCCCGGAAGATTCGGTGGCGATCAATCTGGAAAAGGCGATATACAATTATGCCATTCGGGAGGCCACCCAAAAAAAGATTGTGAAAAAATGGGAAAATCCCTGTTTTGTCCAGATTTATGTGGATCGGCTGAGAACCATGTATATCAATATGAAATATCCGGCATTTTTGGAAAAGATTCGGTCGGGAGAAATTACTCCCCCCGACGCGGTGTTTATGACTCACCAAGAAATCAACGAAGAACGCTGGCACACGTTTATCGAGAAAAAGAAAATAATCGATGCCAACCGTTTCAATAACAACAATGTGGAGGCTTCTACGACCCTGTTTACCTGCTCCAAATGTAAATCCAACAAGTGTACGTTTTATTCGTTACAGACGCGGTCGTGTGACGAGGGTGAGACGATTTTTGTTACATGTACCAATTGCGGTAAGCGCTGGAAGCGTAATTCTTAGACAGAGTGTTTCTTTTCACGTGTTTGGGTGTATCAATCAATCATCTCCAAATCCGCCAATTTCCAGTATTCGGACCCCCCGCTGGGCAAAGGTCGGCGGATAATAAACGGGATCTTTTTTTCTTCGTATTCGCGCAAGGCAATGAGATAACCATCGATTAACGTCTGGTCGGTATTGATGAAGGGTTTGGCTCCCGCATTGATCTGTTTTGCGCGTTCGCCTAAAACCCGGGCTTTTTCGTATTTCGTAATGAACGGTACGGTTTTGTGTAACGGGTCCACAATGTTGCCCTCGGAATCGCGCACAATTTTACACAATGTTTCTACTTCTTCATCATTGTGTTGAATTAACTCGGGATGGTATTCTTCGATGATATTACGGCGTACGTTTTGATCAAATTTTTGTAAATAGTCTTCGTCCTCGTCTTCGTCTTCGTCTTCTTCATTTTCGTCTTCCGATCCCTCGGTGGTAAATGTCGGACGCGGCGGAAGGTTGGACGACGCCGGACCGGGTTCATCCTCGTCGTCCTCCGAACCCTCTTCTTCAGAATCGTAGTTATCATCGTCATCGTCGTCATCTTCATCGTCATTGACGTCCTCGTCCAGATCACTGTTGATCTCTGGATCTTTGGTGGGTCCACCGTCGTCGTCGTTTACGGAACTCACCTCACTTTCCTGTTCACTTTTATCTTCATCCTCCTCGGTTATATTCATCTCGGGATCAACGTCTGTTTTGGATGGGTTCATAATATCTTATAAAAAATAATAATATAATATGAAAATGTATTTATGTGCGTTTTATTTCAATTTTATCTAGTTCGGCGCATTCATTTCTCCG
>Ga0209400_1000088_pt1 | contig 77642 bp, 68 predicted proteins | sample M_130807_EF_Meta_FD_187313 | JGI IMG/M metagenome (GOLD analysis project Ga0209400, IMG submission 187313) | Freshwater microbial communities from Lake Montjoie, Canada to study carbon cycling - M_130807_EF_MetaG (SPAdes) (version 2) | ecosystem: Environmental > Aquatic > Freshwater > Lake...
CAAGAAGTAAATATAGATGGGGTGAAATTTACCTCAGTTACCCCTAGAATGAGTATCCCCATTAATTTCATTCCGGACGGAAAGTTTTACGACTTAATGGCCAGTTACAACAATAGTTTGGTTTCTAGTGTCATTGAAAAAATCATTAAAGATTACAAGGTTAAAAATTACGTTTTTTTTAATTCTTTTTTACCAATTTACTTTAATGTTATTCCTAAAAATACTTTACAACCAATTTTAAAAATCTACCGTTCTAGTGATGATATATCTCAAGAAGATTATATAGCCAAACATGGGGTAAGAATGGAGAAAATTGCTGTTGCGCAGTCAGATTTAGTTGTAGCAAGTTCCTATTCGTTATGTAATAGTTTGAGTAAATATGGAAAGGATGTGAATCGGATTGCCAATGCAGCTGACCCTCATTTGTTTTACATTCCAAATCCCAAACCTCCCAAACCAAAAGAGATTGAAAACCTAAAAGGCAAGATCATCATGTTTACTGGTAAGCTCAGTAAGCTTAGAATTGACTACCAATTGTTGTATAAAATTGCAACCAATCGTCCTAATGATTATTTGGTTTTTGTAGGATTGTACGAACAAGCAGATATTGATGAGTTTGGGCTGTCTAAACTTTCAAATATTATTTTTACAGGTTCAAGGTCAATTCATGAGCTCAAAGACTATTTATGTCATGCAGATTGTGCGATCATTCCATTTCTTAAAAACCAATTAACAGAAAGCATTTATCCGCTTAAAATAAACGAATATTTAGCGCTGGGTTTACCGGTAGTGTCCACCAATTTCTCTGATGATATCCGTTCATTTGATCATGTCATACAATTGGCAGATAACCACCAAGAATTTATCCAAAAAATAGATTTGGTATGCAATAATTTTACCGAAGCTAATAAAGCCCAGCTGGTAGAAATGAGCAAACAAAACACCTGGAAACACCGAGTTGATGAATTGAGAAGTTTGATTCAGCAAAAGCTACAAGAAAAGAATAACAATTAATTTTTTGTATGCGCTATTTTATTGAACTGGCTTTTCATGGCCAAAATTACCATGGCTGGCAAATTCAAGAAAACGCTTTGACTGTTCAAGCAATTATTGAACAAAAATTAGCAATATTGGTCAAGCAATCTATTGAAATTACTGGTTGTGGAAGAACAGATACAGGTGTTCATGCTTCTCAGTATTTTGCGCATTTCGATTTTGAAAATGCAATTGATTTAAAACAAATCTGTTATCAATTAAATGCAATTCTTCCTGGTGATATTGTTATCAAAAAATTGATACCCGTAGCCCCTAATTTACATGCAAGATTCGATGCTACTTCTCGAACCTATCAATATGTGATTCGCACAAAACCAAGCCCCTTTGAAAGGGATATGAGTTGGACCTATACGCCAAAATTGGATATTGATGCCATGAACGAGGCTGCAGCTTTGTTATTGATGCATCAAAATTTCGAATGTTTTAGCAAGGTAAAAACCCAAGTAAAAACCTTTGATTGTGATGTCATATTTGCAAAATGGGAACTGAAAGACAAGGATAAACTTGTGTTTGAAATTTCAGCCAACCGATTCCTTAGGAACATGGTCAGGGCAATTGTTGGTACTTTAATAGAAGTTGGACTTGGGAAAATGGACAAAGAAGGATTTCAGTCAATATTAGACAGCAAGAACAGGTCAATGGCAGGGCAATCAGTTCCAGCTCAAGCCTTATTTTTGACCCAAATTACTTATCCTCAATCTGCAGGTCTTGTTCAGTGAATTTAGTTTGGTTTAGTTGATTTTGATTCAGCTTTTCAATGGCTTTTTGTGCAGCCAATTGTTCTGCTTTTTTCTTGTTTAAGTTTTCAGCTACCCCAATTACTTGGTTATTATAAACAGCACTCACTATAAATATTTTTTGTTTACCTTGGTTGTTTTCTTCAGTTAAGAACTCAACAAGTACCGCTTCTTTTTGACCTTGCTCAATCAATCTTCCCTTGAAATTTGTCTCTGTTTTTTGAAGCTTATCTACATCCACGTGGTATTTTATAAGCTGTTCTAAAATAAATTTACGACAAGTATAAAAACCGCCATCCAAGTAAATTGCACCTAAAAAAGCCTCCAATGCATTTCCAAAAATGCTGTTTCGAATGGTGAGGTTTTGCATGTTTCTTTTGTCGTAAACCACCAGTTTATTTAACTGAATTTTTAGGGCTAATTCATTCAAACTCTCTCTACTTACAATCTTTGACCGCATTTGGGTCAAAAAACCCTCATCTTGAAATGGAAATTTTTTGAAAAGGTATTCAGCAATGACAGAATTTAACATGGCATCACCCAAAAACTCAAGCCTTTCGTTGCTGTCTCTTGAGCCATTTTGATGGATGGTTTTTGAGGCAGAATGATGCCTTAAAGCCTGTTCATAACAAAACAAGCTACCTGGGTAAAAACCAGTAATCTGTTTGATTTGCTTAGAAAGCCTTCTTTTTTCTTTGTGAAGGGGCCAAATAGCGAAAATCAAATTTTTGAAAAGCAATTTAGGCAGTAAATTTTTTGACGATCACTGATGCGTTGTGTCCACCAAACCCAAAGGTATTACTTAAAGCAGCATTCACCTCTCTGTGTTGAACTTTGTTAAAAGTTAGGTTCAATTTTGGATCAAATGCAGGGTCGTCAGTAAAATGATTGATGGTTGGAGGGATGATTCCTTTGTAAACCGCTAAAATAGAGGCAATGGTTTCAATGGCTCCTGCTCCTCCTAATAAATGGCCAGTCATTGATTTTGTAGCGCTGATATTTAACTTATAGGCATGCTCACCAAAAACATTCATAATGGCTTTTATTTCTTGAGGATCACCCAATGGGGTAGAAGTTCCGTGTACGTTGATATAGTCAATTTCTTCTGGTTTCATGCCTGCATCTTCCAATGCATTGATCATGACACGAGTAGCTCCCAAACCTTCTGGGTGAGGGGCTGTCATGTGGTATGCATCAGCAGAAAGTCCACAACCAACAACTTCGGCATAAATTTTGGCTCCACGAGCAAGTGCATGGTCTAATTCTTCTAAGATAAGTGCACCTGCACCTTCACCTAAAACAAAACCATCACGGTCTAAGTCAAAAGGTCTTGAAGCTGTTTTTGGATCGTCGTTTCTTTCGCTCAAGGCTTTCATAGAATTGAATCCGCCTACTGCGGCCTCATTCACACAAGCTTCAGAACCACCCGTAACAATGATATCTGCTTTGTTTAATCGGATATAATTGAAAGCATCAGCAATGGCATTTGTAGAGGATGCACATGCTGAAACAGTTGCAAAGTTTGGACCTCTGTAACCGTGACGTATAGAAATTAAACCTGGAGAAATGTCTCCAATCATCATGGGAATGAAAAATGGACTGAAACGAGGCGTTCCATCACCTTTTGCAAAAGCAGTTACTTCGTGCAAAAAAGTATGAAGCCCACCAATTCCTGTTCCCCATATCACACCAATTCTGTCCGGATTGAGTTGTGCTGAATCTAGGCCAGCATCTTTGATGGCTTCATCAGTACTTACAATGGCAAATTGCGTAAAGCGATCCATTCGCCTTGCCTCTTTTTTGTCAATAAAATCAGAAGCTTCAAAATTCTTGACCTCACAAGCAAATTGGGTCTTGAACTTGGAAGCATCAAATTGGGTAATAGGTGCAGCACCACTTACCCCATTTGATAATCCCTCCCAATACGCCTCAAGTGTGTTGCCAATAGGTGTTAAGGCACCTAAACCAGTTACAACAACTCTACGCAAACGCATTTGTAATTTTTTAAAGCTTAAAACTAGCCTTTAACGTTTCCTTCAATGTAGGCAATTGCTTGACCCACAGTGCCAATTTTTTCAGCTTGGTCATCTGGAATTGCAATATTGAATTCTTTTTCGAATTCCATAATCAATTCAACGGTGTCTAGAGAATCTGCACCTAGGTCATTGGTAAAGCTTGCTTCGTCGTTAATTTCACTCTCTTCAACTCCGAGCTTGTCCATAATAATTGTTTTAACTCTTCCTCTGATGTCTGACATTGTAATGTTATTTTTATTCTCTGCAAATAAACTACTTTTTAACTTTAAAAAACAAATTTTCACCATAGGCAATTTTTAAGCATTGTTTAAGGAATTAAACTTTCGCTGCTGCTCAGATATTTTTTGTTTATTTGTAGAGGTGAAAAAGTTGAGCATAGAGGTAGAGCCAGAAATAGATTTTTTATTGGTTGGCTTGATTACGGATGAACGTTTTAGCCGCCTAGCTTGGCTGTTAAATAGTCATTGTGACTGTAATTTTTATAGAACCGAAAACCTTGAATTGCCTGATTTTAACCCAGTAGCAGAAACAGAATTTGCAAAAATGGAGTATGAAGATGAAGTCAATCATGTTCAGTATACCCTTTTGGCAAATAAGTCAGAGCAGAATTTTTTAGCTCCTGATTTGTCAAGATTTGATTGCTTAATTGTCATCAGGGGTGGAATAGAGATGTTTGATTTAAACACCTTTTTATCAAAAATCAGACAAATTACCGAAATCAGACTAGCTGCTGAAATTGAACAATTGAAATTAAAACAAAAATTAAGTTGGATATTATGACGCATCAACAAATGGAAGAATTTAACAGAACCAAAATTATAGCTACCATCGGTCCTGCAACAAGTAGTTACGAAAATCTTAGAAAAATTGTTGAGTCAGGTGTTGATGTTTGTAGATTGAATTTTTCTCATGGCGCTTACAGTGACCACTTAGAGGTGATCAATAATATCAGAAAAGTAAATGCAGATTTGAACACGCATATTGCTATTTTATTGGATCTTCAAGGTCCCAAATTGCGCGTTGGGGAAATGGAGAATGGTAAAATAGAACTCATAGAAGGTTCAGTTTTAGAGGTAACTACTGATAAGTGCATGGGCACCAATCAAAAGATTTATGTGAACTTCGAGAGTTTACCAAAAGACGTTAATCCAGGAGAAAGAATTCTACTTGATGATGGAAAACTAGCGCTAGAGGTATTGGAATCAAACAAGAAAGACCTCATCAAAACAAGGGTGATTGTGGGTGGCTGGTTGAGCAACAAAAAGGGTTTCAATTTGCCAGATACCCGTTTGTCAATTCCCTCTATGACGCAAAAAGATTTAGATGATTTGAAATTTGGACTAGACCATAAAGTTGAATGGGTAGCCTTGAGTTTTGTAAGAAATGCCGAAGATGTCATTTTCATCAAAAACATCATTGAACTGAATGATTGGAAGCCAAGGGTTGTAGCAAAAATAGAAAAACCTGAAGCCGTAGAAAATATTGATAAAATTGTGGCTGTAACAGATGGTGTAATGGTGGCCAGAGGTGATTTAGGGGTTGAATTACCGATGGAGCAAGTACCTGTGATTCAAAAAATGATCGTAAAAAAATGCATTGAGTGGTCGAAGCCAGTAATTATTGCTACACAAATGATGGAAAGCATGATTACAAGCCCAGTTCCAACAAGGGCAGAAGTAAACGATATTGCCAATGCAGTGATGGATGGCGCTGATGCAGTGATGTTAAGTGCTGAAACTTCTGTTGGAAAATATCCTGTAGATGCCATCAATTACATGCGTAAAACAATTGCAGAAGTTGAACAAAAAACCAACGCACCTTATTTCAAAGGGGTAAGACCAGATGCTTCTTCACCAACATTTATTTCTGATGAGATTTTGTTTACTGCTGTAAGAATTTCTGACCACTTGAAAGCACATGCTGTTGTGGGCATGACATTCTCTGGTTATTCAGCCTACAGATTAGCAGCTTATAGGCCTAAAGCGCCCATTTTTATATTTACAACCAATCCAAGGTTGCTCAATACTTTAAGTTTGGTTTGGGGCGTGAGAGGTTTCTTGTACAGAGGTTTTGAAAGTACAGATGCTTCTTTGAATGACATCAACCAACAATTAGTAGATATGGGTTTTGTAAAAACGGGTCAATTGGTGATCAATACAGCCAGTATGCCTATTACAGAACGTTCAAGAACCAATGCTGTTAAAATTACTGAAATCAAATAAGTGCATGAAAAACCTTTTTTATTTAGCCATTTTGATGTTGGTTTATGCTTGTGGTAAGCAAGAAACAACACCAGTCAATCAAATCAATCAAGTCATCAACAACGACAGCTCAAGTTTCAATGGAAAACTGGTGGTAACGGTTTTTGACCGCAATGGAGTGAATGTTCAATCAGGGGCCTTGGTAAGTTTATATGTGAGCTATGACGATGTGTTAAGAAGATTTCCGTTGAACCAATTGGTCACAGAAAACAATACAGGCATTGCTAATTTTGGTTACCTTCTAAATGGTAATTATTATTTGTGCGCCCAAAAAGGATTTTACGCGGATACTTCCATTGTGCAGGTATTAGGACAAAGAACCATTCAAAAATCACTTTTTTTGAAATAAAATGGAACTCGAACATTCAATTGTAAACAGGGTTGAAGCAAGCGGTTTAATGACCCTTGATTTAGAAAACTTTTACCATCCAGGAGAACGCATTTTATTTGATATCAAAGACCAATTGTTTCATGGTTTGATGTTAAAAGAAAAAGATTTTAGACAATTCGTTTCAACATTTAACTGGCAACAATTTCAAGGGAAAAACATGGCATTCTTTTGTTCAACAGAAGCAATTGTTCCAACCTGGGCATATATGCTATTGGGCATTGCAGTTGATCCTTTTGTAAACAGGTATGTTTTTGGAGATATGGATGTACTCAATCAAACCTTGTTTTATGATGCCCTTCAAAAAATTAATGCCGCTGAATACAAAGACAAGCGTGTAATTGTAAAAGGTTGTAGCCATATTCAAATTCCAGTTCAAGCCTATATGGAAATAACACATATTCTCTTGCCTTATGTCAAAAGTATCATGTATGGAGAGGCTTGCAGCAATGTGCCTTTGTTCAAGAAAAAATAAACATTAAAAATGAGTTTTAAATACCAAACAAAAATCAACCATACCAAACATTTAACAGATGCCAGGTTTGCTGCAGCAGCGGGAGTGAATTATTTGGGTTTTTGTTTTGATAACGAATCAAGTTCTTTTATACCACCCATCAAAGCCAAAGAAATTATTGATTGGACCAGCGGTTCTCATATAGTGGCTGAATTTGGTAAACAATCAGCTGAAGATATCAATACAATAGTTCAGTTATTGAATATTGATATAGTAGAACTTCCAAGTGTAATGGACAATCATACTTTCAATCAGATTCAAGTTCCTGTGATATTAAAAATGAATGTGCAAGACTACAATTCAGATGCCTTGATTGAATTTTGTAAGAACTATGGAAGTTTGGTACAAGCTTTTCATTTTAATCATTGGGAAGCATTGGCTGCAAAAGACCCTACCATTTTTACAAGTATTGAGAAGGAGTATTTCTTACAAATCAATGGTGATTTTGCCAATCAGCTTCCAGTTTTAGAACAAATAAAGCCTTTTGGAATCAGTTTTGAAGGCGATTCAGAAGAGAAAGCAGGTGTTCGAGATTTTGAATTGCTTTCCGATTTTTTAGAACAGTTGCGTATAGAAGAATAAGCCAATGGCGCGAACAGAAAGCAAGGAATACCATGTTTTAGGTTTAATGAGCGGAACCTCTTTAGATGGTTTAGACATGGCTTATTGTGTTTTTAGGCTTGAAAATAAGCAATGGAAACATGAAATCTTACAAGCACAAACGCTTCCTTATTCAACAGAATGGCATTACCGATTAAAAGATTTGGCCAATCAATCGGCTGCTATTTTTGCAGAAACAGATGCAGCTTATGGCAGATTGATGGGGGAATTGGCATTGGCATTTATCCAAGAACATAAAATAAATCCTAGTTTTATTGCGGCTCATGGACATACCATTTTTCATCAACCCAATAAAAATTTTACTTCTCAAATTGGTTGTGGAGCAGCTTTATCGGCCATTACCCAATTACCTGTTGTAAACTTATTCAGAAACATGGATTTGGCATTTGGCGGCAATGGGGCTCCATTGGTTCCAGTGGGTGATTTGCATTTGTTTCCAAATGAAGAGGCTTGTTTGAATTTAGGAGGAATAGCCAATATTTCAGTTTACAAAGCATCCTCAATCCAAGCATTTGATATTTCTCCTTGTAATTTGGTACTCAATAAACTTGCTGAAACACTAGGAAAATCATATGATGAAGATGGTTTGATTGCGTCTAAAGGTATCATCAATCACCATTTAGTAACTGAACTCAAGCAATTAGATTATTATTCAATCAAAGGGCCTAAATCCTTGGGTATAGAATGGATTCAGGAACAATTTTGGCCTGTTGTGGAAGCTTATCCTGAACTGCAACCTGCAGATAAATTGGCAAGTTTAGTAGAACACATTGCAACGCAAATAGCAATAGTCATTGAACAACATGGTTTAGATAAAGTACTTGTGAGTGGTGGTGGGGCTTTAAATCAATATTTAATTCAGCAAATTCAATCTAAAACCAAGGCAACAATTCAACTTCCTGATAATTTAACTATTCATTTCAAGGAAGCGCTTATTTTTGCATTTTTAGGAGTATTGAGAATCAGAAATGAAATCAATGTTTTTAAAGAGGTCACTGGCGCTTCCCAAAGCCATATAGGCGGTGCTTTGTGGGGAAACTTTAACATCAATTAGTAAGAAAATATATGCAATTAGAAAAATTAATTAAGAAGTACGAAGAGAAACAACCAGAAATTGTTTTTGAGTGGAAGGATAGTGAAACTGAAGCAGAAGGTTGGATTGTTATCAATTCATTAAAAGGTGGCGCAGCTGGCGGTGGAACCAGAATGCGTTTGGGTTTAAATAAGCATGAAGTAACCTCATTGGCCAAAACCATGGAGGTAAAATTTACGGTAGCAGGTCCTGCAATTGGAGGTGCAAAATCTGGAATTAATTTTGACCCTAATGACCCTCGTAAAAAAGGTGTATTGGAGCGTTGGTACAAAGCAGTTCAGCCTATCCTTAAAACCTATTATGGAACAGGTGGAGATTTAAACGTAGATGAGATTCATGAAGTTATTCCAATGACTGCTAGCAATGGCTTGTTGCATCCGCAAGAGGGTGTAGTGAATGGACATTTTAAAACAGACGAACAAAGCAAGGCAAAACGCATTCAGAACCTAAATGTGGGTGTTTCAAAAGTGTTAACCGATGACAGGTTCTCACCAGAGGTAAACAACAAATATGTAGTAGCCGATATGATTACTGGTTTTGGTGTCGCTGAAGCGGTTCGTCATTACTACAGTATTTGGGGTGGCAATGTGGCTATGAAAAGAGCCATTATTCAAGGCTGGGGTAATGTGGGTGCAGCTGCAGCCTATTATTTGAGTTTGTATGGTGTAGTTATTGTAGGAATCATAGATAGAAATGGCGGATTGCTTAAGCCTAGTGGTTTTACTAAGGAAGAAATCAAAGACTTGTTTTTAAGAAAAGAAGGAAATACATTGGTTCACCCCGATATGTTGTCTTTTGAAGAAACCAATGAAAGAATTTGGCAGTTAGGTGCTGAAATTTTTGTGCCAGCAGCAGCTTCAAGATTGGTCACTCGCGAACAAATAGATCAAATGTTGGCCAATGATTTAGAGGTAATCAGTTGCGGTGCCAATGTGCCATTTGCTGACAATGAAATTTTCATGGGTCCTGTAGCAAATTACACCGATGACCATGTGGCTGTCATTCCTGATTATATTGCCAATTGTGGCATGGCAAGAGTTTTTGCTTATTGCATGAGCAACGATGAGGTAGATTTAACAGATGAAGCCATTTTTAAAGATACTTCCAAAACAATTTGGCAAGCCATGATGCGTGTTCACCAATTCAATCCTAGAACCAAAGGTGTTTTGAAAAAAGGGCTTGAAATGGCATTGGTTAATCTAGTTAGTTAACAGACATGAATTGGGACGAAATGATATTTGGAAACAGCCTGAAAGCCTACATAGGCTTTTTGGTTGTTTTGGTTTTGGGTTTAATTTTTAGTGGCCTTTTTGCCAGATTTTTTTCATGGCTCACCTACAAATTATTCAAGCGTTTAAGCAAGGGTAAATTTTTTGATGAATTCCATCGGCTCTTGCATAAACCTTTTAGCCAATTGGTACAATTGCTCATTTTATATGCTGCCTTCAACCAGTTGAGTTTCCCAGAAGAATGGAATTTTGTTTCGGTAAAAGAGTTTGGTTTACGTTGGCTTTTACATGCAATTTTCTTAATTGCGCTCATACTTGTTTGGATGCGTTTGTTCAAACGTGGGGTTGATTTTATAGCCTATATTTACACCCATTCTGAAGATTCTGTATTGAGTGCAGATTTGGTTGTTTTTATCAAAAGCTTAGCCCATATTGTCATTTATATTTTGGGTTTCTTTGTCATTTTAGCAAAAGCATTTGAGGTAAATATTACAGCAGTTATCACATCACTAGGGATTGGAGGTTTGGCCATTGCCTTGGCCGCTCAAGATACTTTGGCCAATTTAATAGGCTCTTTTATCATTTACATTGATAAACCGTTCAATGTAGGCGATGTAGTTGAATTAGGTGAGGTGAAGGGTGTGGTTGAAAAAATTGGCTTTCGTACCACCAGAATCAGAACCTTGGAGAAAAGCCTATTGCATGTTCCCAATAAGAAAATTGTAGATTCTAATTTGAACAATATCTCTCAAAGCTCTCAAAGAAGGGTGCATTTTAATTTGGCTTTGAATTACAAATCAAAACCCGAAGATATCATGCAAATTATTGCTGAGATTAAAAAAGCAATTCAACAAGAAAGCCCATTGACTGCTAAAGAAATGACGGTTCGTCTGGTAGAGTTTGATGCCAGCTCATTGAATATTTTAGTCATTTATTTTGTCAATACCATAGACTTTGATTTGATGGTAGAGGTTAAAGAAAAAATCAACCTGCGCATTATGGAAATTGTAAAGAATTTCAATTGCGAGTTCGCTTATCCTACCCAAACAGTTATTGTTCAAAACTAATGCTGTAACTTCACAAATGTGGATGCATTGATGCCTCCAGTCACAGTTTTTAATTTTTTACCAGAAAGCTCATACATAGAAATTTCTGAACTTTGCACAAAGTCTTTTACATCTGAAAGTACCAGTTGTTGGTCAATGATATTGAAACCATAAAAATTTGATTTGGCTTTTTCTATGGTGGCTATGCTTGGCAATATGCTGTCTTGTGCGTTTAATTGATATAGACCACCATTTAAATAGTACAATGCATTGTTGCTGTTCTCAAAAGCAATGGCAGTTGGTGCTTCACCAGCTTTAAAAGTGAACTGCTTGCTTACTTTTTTATTTGATGGGTCAATTTGAAATAAATAACCCGGATAATTGGTTAAGCTACCCCCACAAGCCACCCAAATATGATTTGAAGCATCTAAGCAAATGCTATTGGCTCCTTTGGCCACTAAAATACTATCACAAACAACATCCGTTTCAGTATTGATGAGGTATAAATAATTGCTGTTTTTACTACAAACAAAAAGTGTATTTTCTATTAAAATCATTTGCTCGTTCCAACCAGCCAGTGGAATGGTTTTCTCTATTTTTTTAGCTTCTAAATTCACCACATAAACCCCATTGGCTTGCATATCGCTAACATAAGCTTTTTGCATGTTTTTAGCGAGCATGTATCTTGGAGAAACAAACCCATTGAGGGTAAAACTCTTTTTGAAATCAATTGCATCAATCGCTTCAATTTTACTGGAATGATTGACTACTAAGTAGTATAAATTTTGATAGGAATAAATAGATTGCAATACATCTCCCAGCACTTGTTTATTCACGCTCGAATAAATGTCTTTGTACAAGATGTTTTGTGTATTGTCGTATAAAGATAAACTAGCATTTCCCCACTGAAAATTGCCTTCATTTCCAATGAGAAAGCCTTTGTTTGTATGAGTTGGAGATTGAATCTGATTTTCAATTTTAGGATCACAAGCACCAAGTAAAAAAGCACCAAATAAAATAAGTAAAAAGCTACGCATTATTGTAGGATAATTTTGCTTTTGAATACTTGGTTATTTTGCATGCATTCCAATAACAATACAGACTCGTTGAAATGGAGTGGCAAGGCTATTTGACTGCTTCTGTAATTTGATTCCATTAACAATTGGCCAATTTGGTTGTAAATTTTAATAGTTGCTGCATCTGAAGAAGGTAACTGAATTTGCAAGTTTTCGTTTTGATGAATTGGGTTCGGATAACAAATAAGTTTTATTTCTGCTCTTAAATTTTCAAGTCCAGTTTGCTTGTTTTGTAAAACAGCAATGGCATCTAAATCAAATCCACTTGAGGCAAAATCGGTAGGCCAAGGGTCATTGATTTTTCTTCCATGGGAATCAAAATTACCATACGCTGGTAAAATGCTTCCAACCACATCTCGTATTCTTACATAGTAAATTGGGCTGTTTCCAATACTGTCTTTGAGTGATTCCAAATCGAATGGGGTTCCATAACCCGCTATGTATTTTCCGGCCAAACCATCTATTTGTTCGGGTAAAAGCCCTTCAAAATTTCCAGTTTGAATACTGTCTTGACTGAGCGATTGATTCGCAAATCGATAATATTTTAACCCATCAACACTCACTTCAACATAGGCCAATTCTATATGGTATTTGTTGGTTCCAGGAATATCAAAGCCATTTTCAAAAATGGCAAAATCATAGCCTTCTTGATTTTTAATTCCATTTTTAAAATAAGCGGTAGCCGTTCCTCCATCCCCTAAACTTAATACGCCATTTTCTAGTGCTTTTCCAGTAGCTGATAAAGCTTCTCCAGTGCTTGCCAAACCTAAACTACTGTCACTGATGACTTGGTAGCCACGTTCAAAAAAGATGGAATCGGCCCACTCAAAAATGATTGAAGAGTCTTTGTGAATTGCTGTTGAGCCAGGAAAACCTGCCGCGGGCGCATACTGCGCCCGCGTTCCAATACCCATCAATAATGCAAAAAACAAGAGGATTCTTTTCAACTTAGTATTTGCTAATTTTCTTCTGGTAATTCCCTTTTTCAGTAACAATGTTTAAGACATAAATTCCAGCAGAAAGATCACTTGTTTCAATTTGTTTTTGTTTGCGATTTTCACAAATTAACCTCCCATTCAAATCAAAAATTTGCAGTGAAACAATCCCTTCAATACCTCCTATATACAAGGTTTTTTCAGCAGGATTTGGGAACACAACTATTTCAGCTTTTTCGTTTAATTCATTTATGGATACACTGCTGTTTAAATCTCTAGTTGTAAAATTATCCATATAGAAATAGGTTGGTGTATTGATACCAAATTGACCCGTATCGCTTGATGCAAATGTGATCAATAATGAGTCAATATCATTCAAGGTTTTCAAGTCAACCCAGGTCCAATCTTTTATGATATAATCTTGGCTGCTATCTGCAGAAGTATAATCTGCTAAATAAAAAGAAAGATTGGTATCTGCGGGTACGCCATTGGCTTTCCAGGCTTGAATATTGATTTTGAAAAAGTCCGAGTCTGTACCATTGCTACCCCCAAATTTTTTCGAAAATGCACTTCCGTTTTTCATGTCACTGTATGAATAGGTTCCATTGTTTACAAAAAATCCTAATACCTGTTTACCTTTTGCAGCACCAGTTAAAACCACTTTTGCCGATTGATAAGCCACAGCATAATTACTCGATTGGTTGTAACCAGTAGCGTTTATAACACTGTACATGTTTGTATAACTTTTATCGCTTGTATCTTTCATGTTTGAAATAGAAAATCCGGTCCAGAAATCACCAGCTACCGTATCAAAAAAGTTCACAAAGAAGGCGTTTCCACTAGCAAATCCACCCGCTTGATCATTTCCATTCAAGTAACTTTTTTCTGGTAACGTAATGTTTTCAAAAGTTGAAATTGTTTGTGCATTGCTTTTTTGAAAGCTAACAAACATCAAAATAAAAAAGAGTGCATTGTAAAGTTTATTCATTGGTTAAAAATTATAAGTAAATGTTAATTGTAATTGACGTTTAGGCATGGGCCTATTCAGTATGTTTTGATAGTTTTGATTCCAACAATTTTGAACACCTAAATGTAGGTTGATTCCATTCGAATTTTTTAATTCAATAGATTTTTGTAGAAATATATTCCCAATCTGATAATCTGTTAATGCATCAGTATTGTCGCTGGTATAAAATCTTTGTCCAACATATTGATGAATGTATTCAAAAGCTATTTTTCTGTATTTAATTGTAAACTGAAACAAGTGCTTTATTTTGGGCACATACATGATTTGCTTGTTGTACACATTTAAATCAACTGTTGATTTATTTAGGGCTAAACAATAATCATGTTGTCCTTTAAAAATAAAATACCAATTATTCCATTTTTTCTCCCATTCCCAAAAAAGTTCAGCACCTTTTATTTCTACGTTTTGAATATTTTCTGCTTGCCAAAAGCCACTAGAATTTGCAGTCCAATTGATTTGATTGGAGCAAATTTTATAGTAAACATTCAGTCTCAAACTATATTCCTTGTGTTTCAAAGCAGCACCTAATTCCATGTTTTTACTCTCTTCAGGCTTCAATTGTTCATTCCCTCCAGGTTTCCAATATAAGTCGTTCATTGTTGGCATTCTAAAACCTGCTGCTAAATTTCCATTAATAGTGAACCATTTTCCCCATTTCCAATTAAATCCAAAACTAGGAATTAGCGGTAAACTTTTTTCATTATACCATTGCTTGCGAACGTTCAATTGGGTTTCAAATTTTTGATGGAACCAGTTTGATTGAATTGTACCTAAAATACTTGGTTGCTGGTACCTTTTATCTGTAATGTAATTGTCAATAAATCCATTTACAAATAAGTATTGCGTACTGAATAAGATTTTGTGTTGTTTCAAGCTCCAAGTTTGGTCTATGGCCTGACTCATTTGATAAAAGCTACTGTTGCTGTTATTGGTGCTGATGCTGTTATAATTGAAGAACTCATTGAAATAAGCAGTTCTTGATTGCAATTGATAAATTCCCTTGATGTATTTATATTCTAGTAAGTTTCTGGTAAATTGATTGGTTTGTTCAGCATTGTCTTTACTTCCTCCTATTACATCTGGAATATATCTTTTGTTATCTTGAAGCCAAATTTTAAGACTGATTGCATGTGATTGGTTAGGGTTGATATTGATTTCTTGTAAAATAGCATGTTGGGTTACTCCAGCATGTTGCATCTTTTGATTCCCAATTCCTGGCCATTCATAATCAAAATTATTGAGTGCGTTTTGATGTAGATACTTGAACTGCATACTCAATTTACTTCCAGCATAGCTAAGTTTCAATCCTTGGTTATAGGTTTCAAAACTACCAGCTTGTAAAAACAACTGAGCGTGAATTCCTTGTTGAATTTGCTTAGTGTGATTCAACTGAATGGTACCACCAATATTTCCACTGCCAAACAAACTTGATTGCGCACCATGTAAAACGCCCATGCCATCAAATAAAAAAACAGGCAGTGTGCTTAAATCATTTTGGCCCAGCAAAGGGCTTTCAATCGGAATTCCGCACCATACAGTTGAAGTTTGTTGTGCGGTACTTCCTCTACTTGCTGTTGATGCAAGCAAATTGGGCCCACCATTTTTGATATAGATAGAAGAATTGAATGCCAGTGATTGATGAATATTTTGGCCCAAACTATTCAAGCTATTCTGAAAGGAAATCTGTTGTAAATACGAACCAGTTTGAAATTCAGAAAATCGATATCCCTTTACCAATAAAGGTTCTAAATGGTGAATACTATCATTTTGAGCACACAGAGATCCTATGCTACAGCAGCAAAGCATCACAAGCCAAAACAATTGATTCTTTTTCAAAATACTTAAATAAAAGGGGTATAGCAGGAGTAGGCGACAAAATGTAACAAAACATTCAGGCGACAGTCCAGCTTTTTTTCCCGAAAGCCAACATTTAATTTTGCTATGGCAGGTCTTCTGACTTACACCTTTTTAAGTTGGTCTTCCCTTCTAATAAAAGAAAGTGACGAGGATGACTTAAAAATTTTCAAATTGGTGCTTACAGCAGCGGGTACTGTCTGGGATTTTCACCCAAGTTCCCTTTTCATCAATTGCATTGAACCGATAGCAATACAAAAGTAATCTTACCAATTTATTCCATCAATTTAAGATATACACAATTGATTTGGTAGAGGCCTCTATTGCTTATTCTCCCTCAAAAGCACCAATACTAGGATGTGCAGAATTTCTGATTCTCCCTACTAAATCTGTAAAGATACTGGTACTTGTTCCCGCCCCCTTACATGGACTCCCTGCTTTTAAGTCGAAATCATTGTTTTGAACATCTTTTAACAGAGGGTCTATGTTCAACAAATTGCCATTGGTATTGTAAATTGCCTTTTTGGTTTTTAGTAGATTGGCTTCAATACTATTTGTAGTAATAGGCAATCCTTCAGCATCGTTATTGATAAAGAAATCTTCCTCTAAACTTCCATAAAAAATATTGTTTTTCAGGGTTATTCCTAATGGTAAGCTAAAACGAATGGTTCCATTTTCATTCCTTAATGGCGAATTACTGAATACAATTCCAGGGTCTTTTCTTACGGTTCCTGTATTTCCCAAATAAACGGTGTTATGCGTCAATTCATAATTCCCACCAAATTCAGCTAAAATGCCAAATAGTCCGCAGTTGTAAATTAGGTTATTGCTCGCTTTCAATTCACCTGAATAAGCAACAATTCCAGCGGCACTCATGTTCTTTAGAATACTTTGTTCTAAAATTAAATTAGGATTCTTGTTTTCAGACAAGGAGTCAATTTCAATACCTATATAGGCGTTTTTGATGACGGCACCTTTCATTACATTGTTTGTACTGCCTTTCAAAAATCGAATCCCTATCCACTGCCCAGCCAATTCTTTGTAATCATCGTCCAGCCTACTGCCTTCAAAAATAACAGGGCTGCTGTTGTTTCCATTTACAATTAAGGTGCCAGCAACAAGTATAGCAGAATTGTTATAGTTGTAAATATGTGTACCTGCATCAATAGTAAGTGTACAACCCTTTGGAACTAAAACCGAGTCCATTAAATAATAGGGCTTGGCACTGCTCCAATTCATGTCGTCATAACGGTTGCAATCGAGTACCTTGTTGCTATAAAAATTACTACCTTGTGCATAGGCTACAAGTGCTACAGATTGCTTGCTTCCATTGGTTTCAAACTGTAATTGATCGTTTATTTCTTGAAAGCCAAAAACCTGTATAGTATCAATATTGGCTTGAACAAAAATATAGATAGAGTCGTTGGCTCCAATTTCAATTTGTTCAAATTGCTTACCAGCTCTACCATCAACATTCAGCCTGAAAAACCCATAAATATTCCCCAATAAAGAAATATTTGTTTTTACATCATATGCTGTTGGGTTGATGACCCTTACTTGTAGTGTGATGCTTCTTGGAAAAAGACCAATTGAATCAATTGAATTGTATAATTTTCCGAATAAGGAATCAAAATTAAGTGTGTCGGTCGAAAATTTCAGTTGAACAGGTTGGCTCGTGAAATTATCAAGCTTTTTACAAGAGTAAAAAATACTTGAAACCAATAGCGTAAGTAAAATAAAACGGAAAAATCCTTGCAACATACTTGCCAATATTAATGAATTAAATAGAATAACGTGCTACAATCCATTCTGGTATGGTTGTGGCACGTAAACTTGTTGCATCTATCATGGCATATTTAAAATTTCCAGCGCATGAAATTTTATTGTTCTTTTTGATGATTTCAAACGATACTTTCACCCCTTTTGGCAACATTTCATCAATCCATGTTCTGACAATAAATTTTTCGCCAATGAGTAAAGGCCTTTTGAATTCGATAAAAGTACTTTCAATCACCCATGCAAAATTGTGTTTGATGAATTCAGTCATAGGCATTTGGTAACATCTTTCCATTTGGTCATAACGGGCAGCCAAAACATAGTCCATGTATCTACTGCTATGCACATGGTTGTTCATGTCAATATCATCAGGCCTTACTTGCAACTCAGTCTCAAATTTACTTGTATTGATGTTCATCTAGCAAAAGTATCAACTCCTATCAAGATTATTTAAAATTTAAGCCTATTATCTTTAATAAATTATTTAAATTTGACTGTTTTGAAGTATTTTCTAATCTCACTTTTGTTTTGTTTTTCATCTATGGCTTGGGCAAGTCATTTGGTGGGGGGCACCATTCAAGTAAAATGGATGGGTGGTACAAATTACCAGGTGAGTGTTAAAATATTCAGGGACTGCGACCCCAGTAGCAGAACCCCAGCACAGCCCAATCTTCCAGATTTTGACGACCCCATTTATGTTGGCTTGTTTGAAAAAGGAACTGATAAATTAATGCAGGGCATTACCCTGACTTTAGACAGGAATACTTACAGTAAACTTGATTATTCAGGAATCAATTGCCCTATCATAACAACTGGATGTACAGACTTGGTTACTTATTCCAAAACCATTTCAATGCCAGAGAGTAAATATGCGAACAATGCAGGTTATTACTTGTCATGGGAGCGTTGTTGCAGGAATAAAATCATCAAAAATATTCAGGTACCCGGAGAGGCAGCCATTACTTTGTATGCAGAAATTCCTGCACCTAGGTTTAGAAATAGCAGTCCAGTGTATCAAAACAACCCGGTTACACTTATGTGTACCAATACCTTGTTCAAATACAATTTGAATTTTGTTGATCCCGACAACCACCAACTCAAATATGCTTTGGTTACTCCTCTGAATGGACATTTGGATCAAAGTAATTCGTCCATTCCCAATAGTACTTCTGTAAATCCTCAGCCATATAAATTGATTGCCTGGAACCCAGGGTACAGTGCTTCCAATGCAATCAAAGGCACTTTGCCTTTATCCATCAATCCAAGTACTGGTGAAATCACATGTATCCCTTCCACACCTGGGGTGTATGTGGCTGCTATCTTGGTAGAAGAGTTTTTAAATGGAGTAAAAATTGGAGAAGTGCATTTGGAATTACAATTTACCGTTACTGATTGTTTGGGCAATCCCCCTAAAATTGTTTCTTTTACTACAGATAACCAAATTGTTTTTCCGAACGATACTGTTTTTATAGAAATTCCAGACAAAACTTGTTTGAGCATTCGGGCTGAAAAGGGAGATGGCTCCAATGGAGATTCTATTTATTTGAATACCACTTCTCCAATCATGGATTCCCCGGTCACTATGAAGCCAGTATTTCAAAGCAAATTAGCTGGAACTGGAATAGTGACAACTCCCTTTTGTATTCAGACGGCGTGTGAATTCACGAACAACCCAATTTTCCCTGTATTTATTGATGCCAAAGACAATGCTTGTCCATTAAACAAAAAATCGGCATCCATGTTCTGGGTTAAAATTAAAAATCCAGCACCACCCACCATTCAAGTTTTACAAGAAAATGGAAAGCCGATTGCTTCCGATACAATAGCTATTGAGTCATTGCAAAAGAAGTGTCTGAAAGTGATTGCCAGCGCAAAAGATTCGCTCACTTTGGCCATACGATTGCCATCAAATTATCAGTTCAATCATACTTTACAAGCTTCAGATACCTTCAAAACTGGACTAAAAAGAATAGAAACAGATTTTTGTATCACTAATCTTTGCTCAGATAAGCCAGGCATCTATCCCATTTATTTTGAATCAAAGGGAGCCTGTCCTGGAGCTGCCGTTCAATATGATACCATTTGGGTGAAAATAATGCCAATGCCTCTTGTCAACAGTGCCGTTTTGTTGTGCATGACTTTGGTTGATAACAAAGAAACACATTTGTATTACGGTGACTCTTTGTTTGGTAAAAACCCTTTGTTTAGCTATTATAAATTATACAGAACAGTTGGAAATACAACAACATCAATTGATTCTACTTTTGACCCTAATCAACGTTTGTTCATAGATCCCAACACCCCGAATTATGCGCAAATCAATTACCGCTATTTTATTGTTGGCGTAAATATTTGTGGAGCAGAAGGGCCAAGTTCAGATACACTTGGCACCTTTGAACAGTTGAAGTTTATTCCTGATCAGCAATTCATAGATTATGTAACTGTTCAAAACAACAAGGCAGTTTTTATAGACTGGAAGCCGAGCTGGGAAAAAGACTTTGCCAAATATTATTTGTATAAATCAAAAACCAATTCAGGTTTTCAATTGCTGCGTACTTTTGAAAATGTAAACGATACCCAATTTTTAGATACGGATGTGGATGTTCAGCAAAGCCCTTATTGTTACTACCTTGTCATGCAAGATACTTGTGATAATTTTGGTCCAGAAGGTATTCATTCTTGTACTATGCTATTGAGTGGAAACGCCATTCCTTTTGCAAGTAATTTAAATTGGACTGCATACTTTGGTTGGAACAATGCACCACTAGATTATAAAGTTTTAAGAGCAGACCCAAGTACATTTCAGACCAAAATTGCCCAAACAGATTCCGCTGTAAAACAATTCTCTGACAAAAACTTAAAACTAGAGGAAGGTATATTTTATTATACCATTCAAGCGGATTCGTTTTCAAGCTCACCAAATAGGGTTATTTACAAGAGTTTTTCAAACACCATTAGTTTGCACCAAAGTCCAGGAATTTATATCCCAAACGCAGTTACAGCCAATGGCGATGGTTTGAATGATATTTTCAAATGGGTGCCAATATTTATCAAAGATTTCAATATCCGTATTTACAACAGATGGGGAGAAGAAGTATACAAAACTGAATCTAAAACGAGTTTTTGGGATTTAAAGTTCAACGGCAATCTGGTTGCTGAAGATGTTTACTTTTACCAGATTACTTTTACTGGTTACGACGACTCAATTGGTTCAAAACAAGGCAGTTTTACCATACTGCACTAAAATGGGAAATTTCCCGTTTTAAAAATTCATTCTCTAAATGAGCATTTTTTTGCTCGGTTGAAAAGTTATTTCCCTGAACATGAAATCAATCCCGATTTAAGGTAAAAAACAATAGAAATTTAACGATGATTCATTCTTGTATTCGTATTTTTGTCTCCCAATTTTTAAAAGCAAACAGTTATGAGCACAGAGAAAACAGTAGTAATTGCCAAAAAGAAGAACATTCAGCCAATTATTGATTATTGTATGGATGCCCGTTTGGTTTGTACCATCCTGCCAAAAGGTTTATCAGCAGATGAATTTGAAGTAGAATTGACCTTGGCTGGTATCAAACAAGCCATTGCATTTGGAATGTTTGCCCGCGAAAATAAATTAGAAGTTGCTGGTTTTACCGAAGCTCAAAAACCTAAAGTGCTTGCGCCTAAAAAAGCAGAAACCAAAGATGCACCTTCAAACATCCTAACAGAACAAATTCCTTCAACTCCTGAAGTTGCTGAACCTGTAAAAACAGAAAACAGCTTAAATTTTGACTTAAATGTGATGAGCAACTAGTTGTTGCCATATTTTAAGCTTCAAGGCTTTCACCGCTGGTGAAAAATTTGATTGATTACGCGGATACAGAGGCAATTGCCTCTGTATTTGTTTATAGGCATTTCAATTTTGTAAACACAAAAAAAATGTCCATTTTGCAAGTACATGGCTATCATCAATTCAATAGTTTCTTGGTATTTAAAGCGAAGAATACCCGCTATTGAAACCATGTTGAGCAATCCATTTGGGGTTCAGTACGACCAGCTTATTAAATTACTTAGAACAGCCCAGGTAACTGAATTTGGTAGAAAATTTGACTTTAAAACCATTCATTCTTTAGAGACTTTTAAAGAAAGAGTTCCTGTAACCAATTACGATGACTTCAAGCATTATATAGAGCGCATGATGAGAGGTGAGCAGAATATTCTGTGGCCTTCAGATGTAAGTTGGTTTGCAAAATCTAGCGGTACCACGAGTGCCAAAAGCAAGTTCATTCCTGTTACTTATGAAAGTTTGGAAGAGTGTCATATTTTAGGGGGTAAAGATGTGCTGTTATGGTATTTGAATCAACAACCCAATTCTCAGCTTTTTGATGGAAAAGGATTGGTGATGGGCGGTAGCCATCAAATCAATCAACAAGGAAGTGGAAATTCTACTTTTTATGGAGATTTGAGTGCCGTAATGATGCAAAACTTGCCCTTCTGGGCGCATTTTTTAAGGACACCAGAATTGAGTATTGCCATCATGGACAATTGGGATGAAAAAATTGAACGGATGGCTCAGGCAACATTAAACGAAAATGTAACCAATATCTCAGGTGTTCCAACTTGGACCCTTGTTTTAATTGAAAGACTTTTTGAATTGACAGGTAAAAAAGACCTGCACGAAATTTGGCCTAATTTAGAATTGTATATTCATGGTGGCGTTAGTTTTACACCCTATAAAGAACGATTTGCTCAATTGATTAAAAGCAGTTCTATGAATTACATGGAAACCTATAATGCAAGTGAAGGTTTCATAGGTATTCAAGATCGATTAGGGGCCTCAGATATGCTTTTAATGCTAGACTATGGTATTTATTATGAATTCATGCCCATGTCGGAATATGGAAAGGAATTTCCTGTTACCTATAGTTTAAACGAAATAAAGCTACATGAAAATTATGCATTGGTTATTTCAACAAATGCAGGTTTGTGGAGATACATCATAGGCGATACCATCAGGTTTACGTCTATGCACCCATTTAGGTTTAAAATTGCAGGAAGAACCAAGCATTATATCAATGCATTTGGCGAAGAATTGGTCATTGAAAATGCAGATCAGGCCATTGCAAAAGCATGTATAGCAACGCAATCAAGTATTGCGGATTATACCGCTTGTCCAATTTATTTCAATGCCAATAGCAATGGTGGTCATGAATGGTTAATTGAGTTCAACCAAGCACCTGAAGATTTGTCTTTATTTGCTCAAATCCTTGACCAAGAATTAAAAGCTTTGAATTCTGATTACGAAGCCAAAAGATACAAAGACATTGCCATGATGCCCCCTAAAATTACGGTATTGCCCAAAGGAACTTTCCATTCTTGGTTAAAAGAAGCAGGAAAACTGGGGGGGCAGCATAAAATCCCTAGATTAGGCAATGACAGAACTTTTGTGGAAGCAATCAAGCAAATGATTTTGCAAGCATAAAAAAACCGGCCTAAGCCGGTTTTTATTTATTTTACATCTACCAATTCAACGTCAAATTTCAAGCTTGCGTTTGGAGGGATCACGCCACCCGCACCTCTTGAACCATACCCCAATTCACTTGGAATAATCAATTGTTTTTTATCTCCAACTTTCATTAAGGCAATGCCTTCTTCCCAGCCTTTGATCACCATTCCACTTCCTAATGGAAAGCTAATGGGTTCTCCACGTTCAACAGATGAATCAAACACTTTGCCATCCATTAAGTATCCTGTATAATGAACTGAAACTGTTTTTCCATTGGCAGCCTGAACACCTGTTCCGTTTTCAACATTGATGTATTTTAAACCAGATGCTGTTGTAATGGTATCTTTACCTGTAGTATTGAAAGGTACCAGTTTTGGAGCTGTTTTGCTATCGATGACCTCCACATCAAACACTAAAATACTGTTAGGAGGAATCGTGCCCATGTCTCTTTCGCCATAAGCCAATTCAGAAGGAATGACAAAAGTAGCTTTATCGCCTACGTTCAACAACTGTAAACCTTCGTCCCAACCTTTGATTACTTGATTGGCACCCACTTTAAAACTAAAAGGTTGGTTTCTGTCTTTTGAACTGTCAAATTTAGTTCCATTGGTCAGTTTTCCAGTATAATGAACTGTTACCTTGTCTCCAGCCAAAACTTGTTTGCCTGTTCCTAATTCTGTTACTCTGTAGCGCAATCCGCTAGCTGTTGTTACTTCTTCGTTCACTTTAATTTTTCTTTTGATAGGTTGCTTATTTTGGGCATTGCTTAACAAACTGCCAAGCACACATGCCACGAATAAAATTCTTTTGAAAAACATATTAATTTACTTTGATTAATTTTACTTCAAATACCAAAGATGAGTAAGCAGGAATAGGTCCATTTCCTTGAGGTCCATAAGCCAACTTATTTGGAATAATAAATTTGAACTCATCTCCTTCGCTCATCAATTGTAAACCTTCATCCCAACCTGGAATTACTTGATTTTGTCCAACATTGAAAGTGAAATTAGGTTTTCCATCCATGTTTTGGTCAAATACAGTACCATCTAATAGCATGCCTTTGTATTGAACAGAAACACTTGCACCTTTTTGCACCTTTTTACCATTGCCTTTTTTAACGACTTGGTAGCACAATCCACTTGCAGTTTTTTGAACATTGTCTAAGCTACCCAAGTATGAATTAAAATTCAAGGAGTCGCGGTTGATGTTTTCTTGAGACTGTTCTTCTATTTTCTTTTGCATTTCAGCTTGGCTATATACATCAACTAAGCTCGCTAAGAAATGGATGGTTTCTCCAGTTCCAATATTAGCTGGCGGTGGCGCACCAAAGCTCTTTAAATACAAAGAATCAGCACTTACATTAAACGATAAGCTATCTCCTTTTTTCAACAAACTAAATAGCCCTTTTAGGGTGCTTTCCTCTGCAGGTATATAGTATGGTTTTCCATTTAAATAACTATCAAATAAAACAGTGTCTTTGTTTTCGGCCACACCTCTCATGTGGAACAAAAGGATATCTCCTTTTTCAACGCCTCTGGCAGATGCATCTGTTTTAAAAATACGGTAGCTTACTAATCCGTCTTCAGTGGTTTTGTCTTTATTGCACGATGCAAATAAAATAACGGCAGCCAAGATGGCAATTGTTTTTCTCATTTTATTGTTTTCAGTTTAAATATGCGATGTATTCTGGTAATAAATGTTTTATTTTCTTTTCAATGGTTTGAATGTCATCAGAACTCTCTCCGCCTGCGGCATTGAAATGTCCACCACCATTGAAGTGTTTGCGGGCAAATGCATTTGCAGGGAATTTAGTTTTTGATCTAAAACTCATTTTACGGGCAACTTTTCGGTCAATCACTAAAATGGAAAGTTCAATTCCTGAAATAGATAAACCATAGTTCACTAAACCTTCCGTATCTCCTGTAATAATTTGAAAGCGCTCCAATTCTTCTGCACTCACTATAATTAAAGCTGTTTTGTAGGCATGAATCACCTGTAGTTTTTCATTCAAACAATAGCCAATAAAACGCATTCTGTTTTCAGAATAATTGTCGTAAATGGCTTCATGAATTCTATTGGGTTGCGCTCCTTTTTCTAAAAGTTTTGCGGCAACTCTGTGCGTAGTTGGTTTGGTAGAGTTGTGTTTAAAAGAAGCCGTATCAGTCATGATACCTGCATACAAACAAGAAGCAATGGCTTCGTTTACTTTGTCAACTTCATTAAAAAGCTCTATCAACCAAAATATCAATTCACTGGTACTGGATGCATTGGTGGTCCAAAGTCTGTAATCATCAAAACCTTCTGGCTCCAAATGATGGTCGATGAGAATTTTTTTGGCTTTTGAATTGGCTACAAAATCGCCCATCAAATTAATTCTTGAGAGCGTATTGAAATCTAAACAGAAAATTAAATCGGCTGCGGCAACCAATGCGGTTGCTTTTTCTTTTTCGGTTTCAAAGTTGATCACCTCTTTCTCTCCGGGCATCCACTTTAAAAAGTCGCCATAGTCATTAGGACTCACAACATGTGCTGGCACACCAAGTTGAACAAGAAAATGCAATAAACCCAATGAAGAGCCTAAAGCATCAGCATCTGGTTTGTGATGGGTTGTAATCACCACTCTTGGCCTTGGAAAGGCAGACAAGAGATTTTTGAGTTCAATGAGTTGGTTCAAAGCAATGCAAATATCTAAATATGAAGGATTTTATGCTAATCTAATTGAAAAAAATGAGCAATTTCAAGCAAAATATCAATTAGTTGTGTTGATTTTTCTTTTTCATAAAATACAAAACAGCAACAATGAGTACCAATGCACCATACAATACACCAGAACTTGCGTAAGCTATTTTCTCCCCTAAAACTACAGTTTGAGGTTCAAATTTGAAAACGATTTCATGTTTTCCTGCAGGTATTTTAAGCGCTCTCAATACATAGTCTGCTCTGATATGTGGCACCAAATTCCCATCGATATATGCATTCCAACCTTTGTCATAATAGATTTCTGAAAAAACGGCCAAAGCTTCGTTTTTATTCTCTGCTATATAATTCAATTGATTGGGTTGGTATTTGGTTAATTTGATAGTGGCACTTGAATCAACAGTAGGATTTGAGCCATTTAATGTACTTTCAAATTGCTTGTCAATGACAGCTGTTTGTTTGCTTTTGAGTCCGTTCAAGGCAACAATTTCTTCATCAGCATTGTTTACCCATTTGATTTCATTTACAAACCAAGCATTTCCATTTACAAATGGATTGCGTTCTGCAAATTGTCTGCCAGTAGAATCGGCAACCAAAAAGTATTTAACATTGAGCATATTGTATACTTCCATGTTTTGCTTGCTCAAATGCCATTCAATCAATTCTTGGAACCTTCTCATTTTTGCACCGTGGTATCCACCAATTGATTTGTGGTAATAAGCTGTCAATGCATCTTTGTCAAAATCGGTATTGTTATTGTAAACTCTGTAATGAGGATCTGGGTCTAGTAAAATTTGCTCATCAACAGGTGTTTTTTGAACAGCTGCTTCTGCTTTTTTTCTTTCAAAATCATCGTCATTTAAATACCTTTTGTCTACGCTCCACAAATCAAAAGTAATGAACAAACCGAGGGCTAAAATCAAGATTTCAGACTTGATTTTTTTAAGTTGATAAGCCCATATCAATGCAACTGCAACAACAATAAAAAATAGCGACCTTAATGCATCCATTTGTAGTAAAGATTGACGGTCGGCGGCAAGCGAACCCCTTAACCAATCAGGCAATCTTTCGTCGGCTGCAGCATTGAAATCAAAGAAAATACCAGGTACCAATGCAAACAACAAACAGGCGCCTCCAATAATACCCACAGCACCTTTTAAAGATTTCAAAAGTCTTGCTTTGTCAATAGGTTCTTGAACCAATTCTTTGATTGAAAGTACAGCCAACAAAGGAAACAATGTTTGAGCCACACAAAGAATAAAGGTAACCGATCTGAATTTATTGTACAGCGGGAAATAATTGAAAAACAAGTCGGTTAACAGGGAAAAATTTTTCCCCATTGACAAAAATATCGATAACATGGCCGCACTGAAAATCCACCATTTTTCATTTACTTTCAAATAAAACATACCAAAAACAAACAAGAAAACAATAATGGCTCCATAGTAAATTGGACCTGCTGTAAAAGGCTGTTCGCCCCAATAAACGGGCATTTGCTTGATTACTTTTTTGGCATCAGGCACACCATTGTCTTTTAACTTCTGATAAGTTTCACTTGAACTAGACATTTCTCCATTAGATGAGCCGCCATAAAAATTAGCCATCAATAAAGTAAAAGGCTCCATGACGCCATTGCTCCAAGCCATGGCATAATCTTTATCTAAGCCATTGCTGCTATTGGCTGTATTGGCTTCACCTGAGGCAGTTTTTGTTAATTCTGATTTGCTTCTGATACTGTATTTTCCATATTCTTCAGTGGTTAGCAAACCAGTAATGTTGGTTCCTATGCCAACCAGTGCAGCTATCAACAAATAAGTTCCAGTTAAAAAGAAAGCCCCAATTTTTCCATTTTGAATATGTTTGATCAATTCTAAAATCATCCAAATCAAGATGATGAAAATTAAATAATAAGTGATTTGCAAGTGACCAGCAGCCAATTCAAAAGAAACTGCAATGCCAGTAAATACAGCACCCAAGAGTTTGTGCTTGGTGAATGCATATCGAATACCAGCCAATACCAGAGGGATAAAAGCAATGGCATTTCCCTTGGTAATATGACCTGCATCAATATTGATAAAATTGAAACTTGAAAATGTAAAAGCCAAAGCCCCAACAATAGATAGGTACGGGTTGACTTCAAAAGTCAATAACATGATGTAAAAGCAAACAAATAGCAGAATGATGGTATCTGCTGGGTGTTTGAACACATCTGAAAATGCGAACAAAATATCTGAGGTTATATTTCCATGATAGCTTGCCCCAATTAAATAACTTGGCATTCCGCCAAAAATAGAATTGGTCCAGAAAGTTCTTTCTCCTGAGCTTTTTTCAAAATTTGCAATTTCTTGGTAAGTAGCTTTCCATTGTAAAACATCGTACTGCTTCAATACTTTCCCACTAAAAATAGGGTTGAAATAACTTGCTACTACCAATAAAATCACACCCAATGCAATCAGGTGTGGGATGAATTTTTTAAGAAAAGGCGATTTCATTGATTAAAAATTTCCGAAATATAAATAAATGCTAAGGAATTAAAGCAGATTTATAACAGATGCGTTCATTTTCTTATTTTATCCTATTTTTTTGCTTTCTTTGGTTTTGTTTTAGCGCATTATGATAGAATTACAAACAGATTTTAACAGGTATTTTAAACAGCAATTTGATACCACTCAGCAATTCATCATTCCTTTTATTGAACAAGATTTTAAACTTGTGAATGGGATGAAATTTTTAGAAGTTGGAAGTGGTTATGGCGGAATTTGTAAAGCTTTTGCAGACAAAGCTTGCAGGGTAACTGGCATTGAATTATGGGATTATGCCAGCAATATTGCCAAGGATTTTTTAAAAGAAGACATCCAATCTGGAAAGGTGCAAATCATCAATAAGAATGTGTATGATATCAATCCAGACACAGACTTAGAAGAAAAATTTGATTTGATTTTGTTAAAAGATACCATTGAGCACATCCATGACCAAGAGAAATTTGTAGCGCATATTATTCATTTTTTGAAACCAGGAGGCCGCATCTTCTTTGCTTTTCCACCTTGGTTCATGCCTTTTGGTGGGCACCAACAAAGTTTAGACAGTAAGTTTCTTCATTTCTTGCCTTATTTTCACATTTTACCAGTTCCTGCTTACAAAGCCATACTGAAATTGTTTGGTGAAAGTGAGGGTCGTATCCGCGATATTTTAGAGGTAAAAGAAACCCAAATAAGCATCAACCGTTTTGAAAGAATTACAAAGAAAGTAGGGTTTAAAATCAATAAAAGAGAATTATACCTCATCAATCCAAGTTATTTATACAAATTTGGGATGAAGCCTAAAAAGCAATTTGCTTTGCTTGCAGCAATTCCTTGGTTAAGAGATTGGTTTACGACTACTTGTTATTATGTATTAGAGCGCCCAGCAAATTAATTGCTGGGGTTTGAACTAGGCTTTCCAAAGGTATTTTTACTGTATACTCTCTGAAGTTTAAACTCCCTTGGTTGCGTAATCATCAAAGGCACAGTTTCTACCAAAACAGAAGAGGTATCCAATCCGAATGCTTTTTCTTCGCTCAAACTGAGTTTGTCTAAAGTAAAATACATTTCCATGATTCTTTTTTCTAATCCACTCAGTTCATTGTCATGAGACAAATGCCTTTTTAATACAACAAATCTAAAGTCGCCAGTAATGTTCTGACCTCTTAAAGAGGCATATCTTGAACGCACATCTACTTCTCCATTTTTCACCAATTCTTCAACTACACGTCTGAAATAAAAATTTATTTTTTGTTCAACGCGGAAGCCCAACCTGAACTCAACCCGAACCACATCATTTGGAATGATATGGTCTACACGGTATTCCATGGTATAGGGTTTGTCGTCCACATGAATATGCACAAACCAGTATACATCGGCACGTTTGGGTCTTTTTTGTAAGATGGAATAAATGACCTTGTTTTCAATTTCCATTAAGTTGTCGGCACTTGTTAAGTAAACCAAATGTGTTGAATATTTAGAAATGGAATTGTCCTTGCTCAGTTCAAATAAGAGCGGTAAATAATCTTTTAAGTTTACAAATTCAGTCAAACGGTTTTTAATTTTTCTACCTCTATACCAAATATACATCACGGCCATGATGGCTGAACTCACTAACAATGTCATCCAACCACCCGCAGGTATTTTTTCAATATTTGCAATTAAAAATGCCGCTTCAATGGTTGCGTATACCAAAGAAAGTACAACGATCAAAAGTTTAGGTGCTTTGATCTTTTGCAAGAAATTCATCAGTAAAATGGTGGTCATGATCATGGTGATGATGATAGCCAAGCCATAAGCGGCTTCCATTTTGGCCGATTCTTTAAAATACAATACAATGGTTACACAACCAATCCAAAGCAACCAGTTTACACTTGGCACATAAATTTGACCCTTTAAATTGGTTGGGTATTTGATGGTCACTTTAGGCCAAACATTTAATCGCAAAGCTTCTGCTACCAAAGTAAATGAACCGCTGATTAAAGCTTGTGAGGCAATAATGGCAGCTACAGTTGCAACGATAATTCCAGTTAACAAGAACCAATCAGGCATGATAGAGAAAAAAGGATTTTCTTCAATTTGAATTGATTGCTTGTTGTTTAATTTTTCCAATATCCATGCACCCTGACCAAAATAATTCAATAACAAAGTTGTTTTTACAAATGTCCAACTGACCCTGATATTGTTTTTGCCACAATGACCCATGTCTGAATACAAAGCCTCAGCACCTGTAGAACACAAGAAAACCGCACCTAACAGCCAAAAATGACTTGGATTGGCTAAGAATTTGTATGCACAATAAGGATTCAATGCTTCCAAAATGGAAGGGTATTTAATAACATATGAAGTACCTAAAATGCCCAGCATACTGAACCAAATCAACATGACGGGTCCAAACATTTTACCTACAATTGAAGTACCCATTCTTTGCATTAAAAACAACAAAGTAATAATGCTCAATACAATTGGAATGGTGGGAATATTAGGGTTTAAAATGAGCAATCCTTCCACTGCTGATGAAACTGAAATTGGAGGCGTAATCATGCCATCAGCCAATAAGGTACAACCCCCAATGATGGCAGCAACAATTAAGTAGGGCTTTCTTCTTTTGACCAAAGCAAACAAAGAGAAAATGCCCCCTTCACCATTGTTATCCGCCCTTAAAGCAAGGGTTACATATTTAATGGTAGTGAGTAAGGTAATGGTCCAAACTATACATGAAAGACCTCCTTTTATAAATTCCTCTGTAATATTTTGTCCTTTAGTAAGGGCCTTTACCACGTAAAGAGGAGAGGTACCTATGTCTCCATAGATAATACCCAGGGCTACAATAAGCCCAGCCACAGATACTTTGTGGCTATTCTCATGTTGATGATCCACTTGAAAATAAATTCAGGTAGCAAATGTATCAATTAGACAGCATAAACAAACTAAATTTTTTAGGCTTTAGTTTGCCATCTCTGAGATGAAGTGAATATGCATCAATTGTAGGTCGTCTTTGCTAAATTCATCACCGTATGTTTTGAGTGCTGTTGCCATTACATTTTCAGGTGTGTTTTTAAAAAAGTCCATTACCTCATCTACAATTTCTTCCTCTGTAATTTCATAGACATAAGCCTTGAGATTGAGTTTAGTTCCACTATTGACAATGTTCTCAATTTCTACCAATAGCTCCTCTTTTTTCAAGCCCTGACCTCTGGCAATATCGTCTAATGAAACGCGTTTGTCAATATTGGTGATGATGGCAATTTTTCTGGCAGATTTGTTCACCACCGATTTGATAACAATGTCTTCAGTTCTTTCAATCTCATTTTCCTTTACATATTGGTCGATGAGCGCTGCAAATGGTTTTCCGAATTTGTTTGCCTTGCCACTACTTACCCCAGAAATCTTACTGATCTCTTCAAGAGTAATGGGGTATTTCAAGGCCATTTCCTCCAATGAAGGCTCTTGGAAAATAATATAAGGTGGTAAACCTTTTTCTTTGGCTATTTTTTTTCTGAGCTCTTTTAATAACTCGAGTAAAACCTCATCGTAAACACCTTCTGGTTCTGCATTGCTGTCGTCGTCGTCCGCAAATTTTTCAAATTTATGGTCGAGGCTAATTTCAAATTGAACAGGGCTTTGAATAAAGTCTGTACCCTTTTCATTCAAACTCAAGAGGCCATAATTCTCAATATTTTTGGTGATGTAACCTTGCAATAAAAGCTGTCTGATAACTGATTTCCAGTAGTTTTCTTCTCTTGATTTGCCAACGCCAAAATAAGGAAGCTCATGGTGTCCACTCATGGTTACCTCATGGGTTTTATTGCCAATCAATACATCTACAATATGTTTGAGGTTGTATTTTCCTTTTACTTCTGCAATTAATCCCAAAGCTTGCAATGCAGCATTTTGCGCATCTTCTTTTTCTTTTGGATGCTTGCAATTGTCACACATGGCATTACAGTTTTTCTCCTCAAATTCTTCTCCAAAATAATGCAGTAGGAATTTTCTTCTACACGAAGCAGACTCAGCAAATGCTTGCGTTTCAAAAATCAGCAATTCGCCAATTTCTCTTTCCGCAACCGGCTTGTCTTTTAAAAACTTCTCTAGTTTATCAATGTCAGCTGGATTGTAAAAAAGTACACATTCACCTACCAAACCATCTCTACCTCCACGACCTGTTTCTTGGTAATATCCCTCAATACTTTTCGGGATATCATAATGGATAACAAAACGAACGTCTGGTTTGTCAATCCCCATTCCGAAAGCAATGGTAGCAACAATGACGTCTGCATCTTCCATTAAAAAGCGGTCTTGGTGGTCGGCCCTCACTTTTGCATCTAATCCTGCATGATAAGGCAAGGCTTTGATCCCATTGGCATCTAAAATACCAGCAATTTCGTCTACTCGTTTTCTGCTCAAACAATAAATAATGCCAGATTTTCCAGGTCTTGCTTTGATAAATGAAACGATTTCTTTGATGGCCTCTCCTTTTTTCCCTTTTGAGCGCACATCATAATACAAATTTGCTCTGTTAAAAGACGATTTGAATACAGTAGCATCAGACATCTGTAGGTTTTTCATGATGTCGGATTGTACCTTGGGTGTAGCTGTTGCAGTTAATGCAATCATGGGTACATCTTTGATTTCTTTTACCATTTGCTTGATGCGGCGGTATTCAGGTCTGAAATCATGACCCCATTCAGAGATGCAATGGGCTTCATCAACAGCAACAAAAGAAATATCAATGGTTTTTAGAAAATCGATAGTTTCGTCTTTCTTTAATGTTTCTGGGGCAATGTAGAGCATTTTGGTTTGCCCAGCATTGATGTCTTTTTTAACGGTACTTATTTCGCCTTTGTTCAACGAAGAGTTTAAAAAGTGAGCAACTTTGTCGTGTGAAAGCGACCTCAATGCATCCACCTGATTCTTCATTAAAGCAATCAAAGGAGAAATGATAATTGCCGTACCAGGCATAATTAAAGCAGGTAATTGATAGCAAACCGATTTCCCACCCCCTGTAGGCATGATTACAAAAGTGTCATTACCGGCCAATAAATTGCCAATAATTTGCTCTTGTTCTCCTTTAAAACTATTGAATCCAAAATAGGTATTGAGTGCCTCTTTTAAATCTACAGCATTATTTCCTTTGTTTTCTACGGGGCGATTGTGTACAGCCATTTTTATAAGTAATTGAAATCAAACAATTTAAGCCTATTTTCAGTGCGAATATTGTTCAATTGCTTGTTAGAATATCTGTGTACTAAGTTAAGCCTAACATTTCTATTTTTAAAATATTCCTGTGAAATCTTTGGAAAATAGCAGCTAATTTGCGTCTGAATTAAATTATGCAAAACAAAAATAATTATGCAATTATTATGGCAGGCGGTATTGGCAGCCGTTTTTGGCCATCTAGCAGAAGCAATTGTCCCAAACAGTTTTTAGATATACTGGGTACAGGAAGCTCTTTGTTGCAGCAAACCTACAAACGTTTTCTACACGATTTTTTACCCGAAAACATTTATGTAGTAACCAATCAAGCCTATGTTGGTTTGGTAAAAGAACAATTGCCTCAAATTCAAACACATCAAATTTTGGCAGAGCCTATGGGCAAAAATACGGCTGCTTGTGTTGCCTATGCTTGCGGGAAAATCAGTAAAATCAATACCCATGCCATTTGTATAGTTGCGCCCAGTGATCACCTCATTTTAGATGAAGCTCTTTTCCTGAAAAACGTGCAAGAGGCCATTCATTTTGCGCAAAAAAATCATGCCTTGGTTACGCTTGGTATTCACCCAACTAGGCCAGATACGGGTTATGGATATATTCAATATTTAGAAGGGGACTCAGAACTTAAAAAAGTAAAAACCTTTACTGAAAAACCTTCTTTAGATTTGGCAAAGGCATTCATCAATAGTGGAGATTTTTTATGGAATGCCGGCATCTTTATTTTCAGCATTTCAACCATCAAAGCGGCGTTTAAAGAATTTGTACCTGAACAATTTGCCATGTTCAAAGAAGCTTTAGATGCTTATTTTACAGACAAAGAATCGGAAGTAATTCAACAAATTTATGAGCAAACACGTGCGGTTTCCATCGATTATGCAATTATGGAGAAGGCTTCAAATGTTTATGTAATGCCTGCTACATTCGGTTGGAACGATTTAGGTACTTGGATTTCTTTGTACGATATTTCTGAAAAAGATGCTGACCAAAATGTTAAAAAAGGGGCACATATTTTATCATACAATTCAGAGAATTGTATGATAGATAAATCTTTGGTTTCTGCAAACAAAATGCTCGTCCTGAATAGTGTTAAAGATTTAATCATCGTTGATACGCCTGATGTTTTATTGATTTCAGATAAAAACAAAGAGCAAGAAGTCAAAGATATTTTTACAGATATCAAAGTTAAATTCAACGAGAAATATTCATAATTAGTTCATGCAAACGCCAAGTTTTCTTAAAGCAGGCTCTACAATTGCCATTGCAGCAAGTGCCAGAAAAGTGAGCCATGCAGAAATTGCAGATGCCATTGAAATACTAGAATCTTGGGGATTAAAGGTGGTATTGTCAAGTTCAATTTATGAGGAGTTCAACCAATTTGCAGGAACTGATACGCAAAGGGTTCAATCTTTACAATTGCTTTTGGATGATCCAAACATTGATGCGATTTTATTTGCCAGAGGAGGATACGGCAGTGTGCGTTTGATTGATGCCTTGAATTTTGATGCATTTAAAAAACAGCCCAAATGGTTGATTGGCTTTAGTGATATTACTGTGTTTCTTGCCCATATTCAGGCTCAATTTAATTTGCCAAGTTTACATGCCTGTATGGCTTTCAGTATGCAAGTTTCCAGATTCGATTCAGCCTCTGTAGAGAGTTTAAAAAGCGCTTTGTTTGGACAACAATTAGCAATGGAAATTGAAGTACATCCGCTCAATATGAATTGGAGTGATGATGCTGTTACAGGAGATTTAATGGGCGGAAATTTATCGGTACTTTACTCTTTGATGGGCTCTTCGAGTTTGCCAAATCCACAAGACAAAATACTTTTTTTAGAAGACTTAGATGAATACTTATACCATATAGACCGCATGATGATGGGCCTGAAAAGAGCAGGTTGTTTCAAAGGTTTAAAAGCAGTACTGGTAGGAGGCATGAGTGACATGAAAGACAATGCCATTCCTTTCGGTAAAAACGCTTTTGAAATAATTAAAGATGTGTTGGCTGAATACCAAATACCTGTCATCTTTGGCTTACCATGTGGGCATGAGCAAGTAAACAAATGTCTTGTGATGGGAAAGCCAATTCGAATTACTCAAACTGACAACAGTATCAAATTTACTCAGTACTAGTTTAGAAGTAAATCTTACAAACGCCAATTCCTGCAAGCACGCATACCAAATCTACCAATAGCATAATGCCCAAGGTATAACGGGCATCTTTCACTTTTACAGAACCAAAGTACAAGGCTACCACATAAAAAGTGGTTTCGGCAGCACCTTGAAAAAGACAGGCCAATTGACCCGTTAAACTATCAGGTCCATAAGTTTTCATTGCATCAAGCATAAAGCCACGAGCACCTCCAGCACTGAAGGGTCTCATGAGTGCAACTGGTATTGATTGAACAATTTGTGGATCTACGTTTAAGGCATACATGAACTTGGTTAAGCCACCCATGAACAAATCCATTAAGGAAGAATTTCTGAAAATTGACAAGGCAACCAGCATGGCAATCATATAAGGTAAAACCCTTACACCAGTGGTAAATCCTTCTTTTGCTCCTTCAATAAAAGAATCGAAAACATTGGAATTGTTTGCTGAAAAAATTTTTTCACGGAACACGGCATAAGCAACTATCATCAGCACGATTCCCAGGAGTACAAGATTGCTCAAGTTGCCAGTAAAATGAATTTTTTCAATGCCAAGCAATTGCTGAATATACACCATCAACAAAACAATCATACCTGCAACTATGCTCACAGCACTTATCACCACCCAATTCAATAAGTTTATTTTTTGTTTGATACTGACAAACAACAAAGCCGCTAAAGTGCCAATAAATGATGTAACAATGGTTGGAACCATAATATCTGCTGGGTTTGTTGCATGTTGAGCGGCTCTATAACCAATAATTGAAGTTGGAATAAGTGTCAAGCCAGCAGCATGTAAACACAAAAACATAATTTGACTATTGGAAGCTTTGTCTTTGATGGGGTTCACCTCTTGCATGCTTTCCATGGCTTTTAAACCAAAGGGGGTTGCGGCATTGTCAAGGCCTAAAAAATTGGCTGCAAAATTCATGGTCATATAGCCAAATGCCTCATGTTTTTTGGGCAATTCAGGGAAAATTCTTTCGAAAAATGGAGCCAATTTTACAGCTATTTTATCAATTGCTTTTGCATCTTTTAACAAATTGAGTAAGCCACAGAAAAAGGTCAAATACCCAATCAACGGGAGCCACAAATCGGTCATGGTGTTTTTACATGTGGTAAACATGCCGTCTGCAGCTTGTTTGCCATAATACACTTCAAGTGTTTGTTTGCTGCTTAATTGATATATGGTATCGTTTGAAATTACTTGCTTGTTCTCGTTGCTTTGAATGGCATGTACAAATGCAGTATCGTAATTAGAAGCTACAAAGGCCATTTCCTTTTGAAGAACAGGGTCGTTTTGTTTGCCGTTCACCAATCCGTTGAGGGTGTAAAGTTTGCCAGTGCCCATCAAATAAAATACGAAACAAATACTGGAAATTAGCATCCAGCTCCAAAACCTACTTAGTGCCATTTGATTAGAATATACTCAAGTCTAAGCAATCCAATGCAAAGCAAAAAGAAATACTTTTCCAAGCTGTGGATTTCATTGTCATAAAAAATCCCAACCTGTTGAGATTGGGATTTTCTTCTATCCTAAATAGGCTTTTAAGATTTTACTCTTGCTTGATTTTCTAAGTCTTCTCAGTGCCTTTTCTTTGATTTGACGAACCCTTTCACGGGTTAGTCCAATTTTTTCACTGATGTCTTCTAAGGTATGCGCAGGGCCACCATCCAAACCATAATAAAACTTCAATACATCTCTTTCCTTTTCACTCAAAGTTGAAATAACACGGTTGATTTCTTTTTGAAGTGATTCGTTGATCAATTGAACGTCTGGTCTTGGTTCATCATTTGAATCTAAAATACCCAAAAGTGTATTGTCTTCTCCATCTGTCAAAGGCGCATCAATACTCAAGTGACGACCAGTTGACCGCAAAGCATTTTCTACTTCTTGTAACGGAATATCCATGGCTTCTGCAATCTCTTCAACAGTTGGCTCTCTTTCTAATTCTTGTTCAAGTTTTGCTGATGTATTTCCAATTCTACCAATGGAACCTACTTTGTTCAAAGGCAATCTTACAATACGGCTTTGGTCTGCCAAAGCTTGTAAAATTGATTGACGAATCCACCACACAGCATAAGAAATGAATTTGAAACCCCTTGTTTCATCAAATCTTTTAGCCGCTTTGATCAAACCTAAATTTCCTTCATTGATTAAATCTCCAAGGGTTAAACCTTGGTTTTGGTATTGTTTTGAAACGGAAACCACAAACCTTAAGTTGGCATTTACCAAACGCTCTAAAGCAACTTGGTCACCTTCTCTGATTCTTCTTGCCAGTTCTACTTCTTCTTGGGCATCAATCATTGGAACCTTACTGATTTCATTCAGGTATTTGTCCAAAGATTTGCTTTCACGATTGGTGAACTGTTTACTAATTTTCAGCTGCCTCATATATTTATTTCAGTCTCCTTGTTTTTAATGGAATTTGCAAATCTCGTGAAAAGATATGCCAATCAATAAATAAAACTACTTTATTTTCTTATTTGCTTAATATTCAGTAAAATAAATAGAAAGCCATCAAACACCTCATCCCTTTACAAATTAACTAAAAACTTGGTAGATGAATAAACTGCTACCGTAGGCCAAAAAGGTCAAGTAAATAAATTGAATGAGGGCCCATTTGATACCACCCGTTTCTTTTTTTACAATGGCAACGGTACTCATACATTGAAGGGCAAAAGCATAAAATACCAACAATGAAAATACTGTGGCTATAGTGTAGACAGGCTTTTTGGTTTGACTGTTGGTATCGTTCAACATTTTTGAACGGATAGAACCCAAGTCGTCATTGCCACCCTCTGCACTGTAAATGGTACTCATGGTGCCCACAAATACTTCTCGAGCAGCCATTGATGTAAGCAAGGCAATTCCAATTTTCCAATCAAAGCCTAAAGGCCTAATGACAGGTTCAATTAATTTACCAAATTCACCCGCATAGCTTGCTTCTAAAAGTTGCGATTTGTATTCCAAATTCAATGCTGCTTTTTGGTTTTCGTAATTTGGATTTTGGTTTAAATTATTGATAGAATTGGTATAATTATTTTTTACAGCTTGAATATTTTTGGTAGGTCCAGTAGAAGCCAATACCCATAGAATTACTGAAACCGCAACAATGATTTTTCCAGCGCCTAAAACAAATGCGCCTGATTTTTCTAGTAAGGTAATGACAATATTAGATGGCACAGGCATTTTGTAAGAAGGCAATTCCATCAAGAAATAATTTTTCTCTTTGTTTTTGATGATGAATTTAAACACCCAGGCACTCAAAATGGCGGCAATAAATCCAAGCAAATACATGCCCATTAAAACCAATCCATGAATATTGAAAGGTCCCCATTTGGCGGTATCAGGAATCAAAATTGAAATGAGTAAGGTATAAACTGGTAGCCTTGCAGAACAACTCATCAGTGGAATCACCAGCATGGTAATCAGACGTTCTTTTTTATTTTCAATGCTCCTGCTGGCCATGATACTTGGAACGGCACAGGCCATGCCACCAATCAAAGGCACAATAGATTTTCCATTCATTCCAAATGGACGCATAATTCTATCCATGATAAAACCTACACGCGCCATGTAGCCTATATCTTCTAGAATGGCAATGAATAAAAATAGAATTACAATTTGAGGTAAAAAAACAATCACACCACTCAATCCTGCTAAAATACCATTCACCAATAAATCGTTTAAAACGCCTTCTGGAAGGGTGTTTTTTAAATAGTCAGCACCAGCAGTAAACAAGTATTCAACTCCATCCATTGGGTAGCTGCTCCAACTAAAAATGGCTTGAAAAATCAGAAACAACAAGGTCAAGAAAATAAGAATACCCCAATAACGATGGGTTAAAACATTGTCAATTTTATTGCTCAAAGATTGTTTGATACCGGTCGTTTTTTTGATTCTTGAGGCCTTGACAATTTCTTCAATTTTTTCATAGCGAATCAACACTTCGTTCTCTTGAAATTTCAAGCGGTCAAACTGGTGTTTTTCAAATACCGATTGAATGTTTTTTGCATGTTCATTCAACAATACCGATGCGTTGATTGCATACTGTAATGCCGCGTAGGGGTTGCTCTTATCGGTAACTTTACATACTTCAGTTAAAAAAGCTTGGCTCAAACTGCCTAAGCTTAAAAATTGAGTCGTATGTCTTTTGCTGCTGTCTACCAAAATATTTTTTAAAGGTTCAATGCCTTCTTTTTTTCTGGCATTGATTTCAATAACGGGGATACCTAATTTTTGCGAGAGCATAGCGGTATCGTATGCAATGCCTCTACGTTCTGCAATATCAAGCATGTTCAAAGCCAATATAACAGGCACGCCCAAGTCTGCAACTTGCGTAAATAAAAGCAGGTTGCGTTTTAAATTGGCTGCATCGGCAATAAAAACAACCATATCGGGGTAGTTGTTCTCGGCTTTGGTTCTGAGAATTTCATAGGTCACCAATTCATCTGCCGATTTCGGATACAAACTATAAGTTCCAGGTAAATCGATCACATGCAATTTGGTACTTGGGTTTAACCAAGTTTCTCCTGTTTTTTTCTCAACAGTGGTGCCCGGAAAATTGGATACTTTTTGCTTCAAGCCAGTTAAGGCATTGAACAAAGATGTTTTTCCGCAGTTTGGATTGCCAACCAAGGCGATGGTGATACTTTTTTCCACTAGTTTGCTTCTATTTCAATTTCTGCAGCATCTTCTAAACGTAAACACAATTTGTATTCTCCCACATGAATGGCAATTGGGTCACCAAAAGGAGCTACATGCGCCAAACTTACCTGTTCTCCAGGCAATACCCCCATTTCAAACAATTTGAGAGAAAGGGTTTCGCTTTTAACCTTTTTGATGGTTGCTTTCATGCCAGGTGTCAAGTTTGATACATTCATGGCTTGCAATTTAGAACTTTTCTAAATAGGTAAAAAATGATTCTCCTCAATTCTTCATGGAATTGCGTAAAATTTTCAATTCATTTACAACTTCAGCTGTTGAAACGGCATTGATAGGGAATTTTCCCTCCCAATCGTAGGTTTTACCGGTCAATTCTTTGGGATAAAGTACTGTTACCCATTTGAAGTATGGTGGATAAGGAAAAAACCGGCCATATCTGTTTCCATTTGCAATGACAAGAACTGGGGTTTGATGGAGCGCACATACATGTGCCACGGCGGTATCGTTACAAATAGCGAACTGTGCTTGTTTACAAAAAGCAGCCAATTCTAATAAACTTAGTTTTTGGCAATATTGAATACAATTGGGATGATTGACCAATTGTTGTATTTGATTGGCTTGAGCTTGTTCAGCTTTTCCCCCAACCAAGTAGCAAATTAAACTTGGGTTTTGAGACAGGATGTTTAGAATGATTTTGCTGTAATTTTTGGCTGACCAGCGTTTGCTTTTTTGATTCCCACCAATTCCAAGAATAAAGTAGTTTGATTTGTGATCAGGTTTTTGTGAAAATGTAGCGTCTATTTCTTGTTCCCAAAAATGAGCGTTTAGTTCCAATTCATGTGCCGCAGCAGGTGCTTTTATGTATTGTGTAAGTTTAAAATTTTCTACAAATTGGTCGGCATTTTTTGGATTGTCAAATCCAATATGTTCTGCATTTGGGAATAAAAATCCCATGCTACTTTCTAAAGTTAAAGTTCGGGTAAAAGCTGCATAAAAACAGACTTCTGGGGCAATGGCTTGCAGTTCCTTTGCTTTTTCTTTTTGATACTTTGCATCGTTTAGCCACAAGTGTTTATTGATCCAACTACAATGAATTTTAAAGTGGCCGAATTTTTCATCAAACAAAGATTTCCAAACCTCATTGCCAATAAAAAAAACCTGTTTTGATTCTTGTTTCTCCATCCATTGGTAAAAGGAGTTTTCAAACAACAAGTAATCGCCTATATCGTCAAGTTTAAAAATTAAATAAGAATTTGCATTGCAATTTTGGGCTTGAAATTCAGCAATATTTTCTGCAATGGCATGAAATTGAATTTGCTGTTTGCTTTGTGCTTTTGCTTCTTTTTTTTGACGAAGCCAATTCGAACAAAATGCCGCAAATTTAAACCACATTAGGCTTCAATAATTTGTTGCAATTGGTGCAATTGTTTGTATAAACCTTCTTGTTGAATTAACGCTTGGTGATTGCCTGTTTGCACAATTTTACCTTTATCTAAAACCACTATCAAATCGGCTTTGTGAATGGTACTCAAACGGTGTGCAATGACAATGGTGGTTCTGTTTTGCATGACATTGTTCAAGGCCTCTTGTACCACCCTTTCGCTTGCAGTATCCAATGCAGAAGTTGCTTCGTCTAAAATGAGAATATCGGGGTTGGTATTTACGGCACGCGCTATGCTCAAACGTTGACGTTGTCCGCCACTGAGTTTGTTTCCCCTGTCACCAATATTGGTCTGATATGATTTTTCAGTTTGTACAATAAATTCATGGGCGTTTGCAATTTTAGCCGCTTGCTCAATTTGCTCCATAGAAATATTCGTTTTTCCGAATGCAATATTGTTGTATATGCTGTCATTGAACAAAATGGATTCTTGCGCCACCATGCCCATCATTGAGCGCAAGTCTAAAATTTTTAAATTTTTGATATTGTGGCCATCTATCAAAACTTCTCCTTCTGTTGGGTCGTAGAAACGCGGAATTAAATCGGTTAATGTAGATTTCCCACTTCCCGAAGGCCCTACCAAAGCAACAGTTTTGCCTTTTTCAATACTTAAATTGATATTTTTCAAAACCCATTCATCAGCATATTTAAAGCTGACATTTTTGAATTCAATTTTTTGGTTCAATTGGGTTAAAGATATGGCATCTGTTTTTTCAGTAATCACCTCTTCGCTCTCTAAAACTTCATTCACTCTGTCTAGTGATGCCAAACCTTTTTGCATATTGCTGTAGGCAGTTGAAAAGGCTTTAGCTGGGGGCAATAACTGAGAGAAAATACCAATGAAGGCAATGAAAATTTCCGCATTCACACCTTCATATCCCGAAAGCACCAATTTACCTCCGAACCATAAAATAAAGGCCAAGACAATGATACTGAGTGTTTCGGAAATTGGTGAAGCGCTGTCACCAGTTCTGTTTGATTCAATATTGATTCGGGTATAAAGACTGTTTTCATTTTTGAATCTTCTCAAGAAAAAATCTTGTGAATTGAAGGCTTTGATAATGCGAATGCCCATCAAAGTTTCTTCGTATAAAGAAACCAAATCGCCAAATTTTGATTGCCCTCTTTGTGAAAATGTTTTCAGCATTCGGCCAATTTTTCCAATCAAGAAACCCATGATGGGCAGGGTTAAAAATACAATCAAAGTTAAGATTGGACTTACCCAAATCAATGCACCTAAGAAAATAAGTATAGTCAAAGGTTCTTTGAACAAGGCTTCTAAAGAACTCATGATGGCCACCTCTATTTGTAGGATGTCTGAAGTCATGCGGCTAATCAAATCACCTTTCTTTTCTTCACTGAAATAAGCCAATGGCAAAATGAGAATATGTTTGTACAAGGCTTCTCTTAAATCACTCACCACAGAATTTCTAAGGGATACCATAAAATACAAGGCCAAGAAGCGAAAAAGGTTTTTTAACAAGATGGCACTTACCAATACAATACAAATAAAAACCAATGCCGATTCAGGCCCTTTGGTTTGAATTAAATTGGAAAGCTGGTAATTGAAAAGTTCACTTAAGTTTTTGAAACTAAAAGACAAATCTGGCTTTGTGGTAACAGCCTGACTTTGACCAAATAATAACCTCAAAAAAGGCACAATTAAGGCAATTGAAAACAAGCTAAAAACAATAGAAAGAATGTTAAAAAGCACATTTAAAAATGCCAATCCTTTATAAGGTTTTACATATTTCAACAACTTTAGGTAGCCTTTCATTCGGTGAATTATTACGAATGCAAATATGATAAATATTGCGGAATAATAAGGCAGCACTATTTTTATAGCCAAATTGATTTTTATGTTGATTAGAACCTTTGGAAGTGCGGTTTATGGTGTGAGTGCAGTAACCATTACAATTGAAGTAAATGCCAGCCCTGGAAATGGAATTGGTTATTTTTTGGTGGGGTTGCCAGACAGTGCGGTAAAAGAGAGTCAGCAACGCATTGAAAGTGCCATCAAATACAATGGGTACCAATTGCCCAGACAAAAAGTAGTCACCAATATGGCGCCTGCCGATATCAGAAAAGAAGGGAGTGCTTATGATTTGCCATTGGCCATCGGTTTTTTGGCAGCAACCGAACAAGTAGACAACAGCGCTTTAGAGAAATACATTATCATGGGGGAGCTGGCTTTGGATGGCACCTTGAATCCCATTAAAGGGGCTTTGCCAATTGCCATACAAGCCAGGAAAGAAGGTTTCAGCGGTTTGATATTACCTGCACAAAATGCCCGCGAGGCAGCCATCGTCAATCAGTTAAATGTGTATGGAGCAGAAAACTTAGTACAGGTGATTGATTTTTTAAATGGCAAAGCAGAGAGCTTAAAAGCCGTAACAGTTGATACCCGAACAGAATTCGAGCAAAACCAAGTTCAATTAAAAGATGATTTTGAAGATGTACGCGGACAAGAAAATATCAAAAGAGCACTTGAAATTGCAGCCGCTGGTGGGCACAATGTTATTTTAATTGGTCCTCCAGGTGCAGGTAAAACCATGTTGGCAAAACGTTTGCCGGGTATATTGCCTCCTTTGTCTTTGCAAGAAGCCTTAGAAACGACCAAAATTCATTCGGTTGCAGGCAAGCTCCCCAAAGATGCTTCTTTAATTTATTCTAGACCTTTTAGAAGCCCGCATCATACCATTAGCGATGTGGCCTTGGTAGGCGGGGGGACGCATCCACAACCGGGTGAAATTTCTTTGGCACATAATGGGGTTTTGTTTTTAGATGAATTGCCAGAGTTCAAACGCACAGTTTTGGAAGTGATGCGTCAGCCATTAGAAGAAAGAAAAGTAACGGTTTCTAGGGCTAAATTTTCTATTGAATACCCTGCTAGTTTTATGTTGGTGGCAAGCCTTAATCCTTGTCCCTGCGGCTATTTCAATCATCCTGAAAAAGAATGTATTTGTCCGCCCGGAACGGTTCAAAAATACATGGGTAAAATTTCAGGTCCTTTAATGGACAGAATAGATATTCATATTGAAGTTACACCTGTAAATTATGATTTGCTTACGTCTAACAAAAAAGCGGAAAGCAGTAAAACCATTCGGGAGCGCGTACAATTGGCAAGAGAAATACAGGCCAAGCGCTATGCGGCATTTGATGACATTCATTGCAATGCCCAAATGAGTAGTACCCAAGCTAGAGAATACTGTGCCTTGAACCCAATAGGCGCTCAATTACTTAAAACCGCCATGCAGCGTTTGCAATTGTCAGCCAGGGCTTATGACCGCATTTTAAAAGTAGCTAGAACCATTAGCGACTTAGCAGGTTCAGAACAAATTTTGCCAGAGCATTTGGCAGAAGCCATTCAATTCAGAAGTTTAGACAGAGCAGCTTGGGGTGCGGTTTAGAGAATTGTTAGTTGAAAATCTGATATTTTAAACCAAGGAAAAGGGTTTGCTGAAGATTTAACTCATCGCTTCTGGTTTTGTATGGCCTAATCAAATTTTTCTGAAGTAAAAGTTCTAAAGAAACATGTGGGAGAATTTGTTTTTCTACACCAATTAAAATGCCACAATCAAATGCGTTAAATTTTTCAGTAATATCATTTGCATGCAAATAATATTGTTTGGCAGAGGGGTCGGCAAACTCCGCAATAAAATTAGCCCTCATTAAATAAGACAAGTCAAACCCACAAGTTGCAACAAATTTTTTAAAATGGTACTTGTAGTAGATGGGTATTTCTATGCATGTAAGCGTGTAGCGATAATTCAGTTTTGAAATTAGTTTATTGTTATTGTCTCTGATTTCAAATCCACTTTTCACCCCTTTATTTAAGGTTTGAATACCCCCAAATAGCTGAATATTTTTGTTCAGGTACAACCCTGTTTCAAAACCAAGGTACAGCCCAGATATTCTATTGCCAAAATCGTTCCCAGTAAAATTTGTAATACTTGTGTTATTGGTTGTGTTTGCATAGCCAACTCTAAAACTCAAATGCTTTGTCATCCCTTCATAAAAGGCATTTTGAGCCCATGCCATGTTTGTTATAAAACATAAAATGGGGATGATGAAATAGCTACTTTTGTTTTTCATTCGGTTATTGCATGTCACCAACACAATTATAATTTTGATTTGTAATGTTATTCCAACATGTTACAATAAATTTTGGATCGCCTGAGACATCTATTGTGATACCTGAAGCATCAATGAAATGAATATACCACTGTCCATTTGATGCGCAATCGATAGGAGTTTCTAATTTCATTCCATCATATAAGCAAGGTAAACAACTTGGTGGATTATGAATTGTTGCACATAGCATTCCACATGGGTTACCACCGGGTATTTCTTCAATACAAAAGTCAATGGTTGAACTATTTGGTGAAGAATTACAGATCCCATTTGGATCTATGCAACTTGACCAATCAATTGTGTAAGATTTAAATGTTTGATTATCCATAAATTCTTTTACACAGTCTGGGCAATTATCAATACTATTTGCACAATTACAATTTGTTTTTAACAATTTGGCTTTTTCAATTGTTTTCTTATTTTCAAGATTGTCAGGTATTGTATAGTGTTTACAGGATGCTGTGATAAAGATGCATAAAATAAATGTTATTTTAGGTAGTGAATTATTTAAGTTCATTTGTTTAAATTTATTAATAAAGTATGGTAATAGGTATTGTAATTACTAATGAGTTCATATTTAGGATTAATTTCTAAATCATATGAAAATTGATAAGCAAGGCTCAGATGCTTATAGATAGGAACCTCTATTCGGAAATTTGGTGCATAATTAAAATCATTGAATGGAGCAGTTTGTCTGTAATCTATTCTTTTATAAGTATTGTTGATATTTGCCATAATGGTTGAATTGTATGTTCCAACGGGCTCCATTTGTAAATTGGATGACATAAGCCATTTAAATGTAACGCCAACACTCAAAGAAAGGTACTTGAATTGCCTCCCAATGCTTAAATTGGAAATGAGATGAGCTTGTTCAAAATTTGCATTAAAATGAATTGTTTCATTGTAGTTTTTATCAAAATAACTTGATAAGATATTAGCTTGGTTTACTTTTAAAATACCGATAGAAAAACTTGAAAAAAACTTCTTACTGAATGGAACTTTATTTCCAAGTGAGAATTGCGCATGCTTAGAAATCTGCTCTTGTATTGCTTTGCTAACTATATTATTCATTCCCCCTCCCAATTCAATTGAAAAGCAATTTTTTTGAGCATGAGCTGCGAGTGGAAATTCTAAAATAATCCAAAGTAAAACCACTTTTGCAAATGTTTTCAAAACGATATACTTTATTTAGTTACCAATGATGAAAGTTTGTTTTGCATAAGTATTTGCAGTAACATAAACAGTTCTTCCATTGGATATTATTTCTTGGTTGTTTCCTCTACCAACATAAATATCAATGATAGTGCCAACTGGAAATGAATTTAAGTCAGATGCATGTAGCGTGTAGTTTCCTTGGTCAGAGCAAGTGGTAAAAGTTGCAAATGAATTTGAAGACAGATTGGAATGAATGGTATGAGACCAAGTACCATCGTACATGAAAACAATTGCTACAGAATCATTACGTGTATCTGAATTCCAATTTAAAGTAAAATTTGGCTTGCTTTTAGAAAGAGTTGGTGAATTGGGAAGCCCCTCACCATTGAAGTAAAATGAATCTTGTGGGTTCAAAAATAATACCTCAGGAACGTAAAAACGGGTATTAAAAGCGCTGTAGGAACCGCCCCCATTGATACCAAAAGTTGTGGTGGTTCCCCATTGCATTTGATTGGTGCTATCCGCTTTGTTTAACTTGGAAAAATAGTAGTTGTTTGTTCCGTAAAAGGAAGGATTAGGAACAATGCTAATGTTTCCAAAAGAAACCTCACCAACATTTTCGTTGAAAAATTCAGCATATCCATAATACATGCTGCTGTGTTGTCCATTATAACTGCTAAGTCCGATTGCTGTATAAGAAATTTTTGCGCTTGATGTAGAATTTTGATTGATCCCATACATCAAATTGGCAATGTATTTATTGGGATAGCTTTGTTTGTTTTCAATTACTGGTTCGTCATTTTTCTTGCATGAAAAAAATAAACTTATTGAAAACAATAAGGTGGGTAGTAGTAGGCTGAGTTTCATTTAGGCTAATGAATTAAAATACAATTTAGTGAATAATTTCGAAACTTTGATTGAGTAAATGTTTGTTGTGTTCAGTAAGTACATGTATAAAATACAATCCTTCGCTTAGGTCTTCCACATTGATGCGCAAGGGCTCATCGTCAAAAGCATCAAAGAGTCCTTCTTTTACTTTTTTTCCTGAAGTATTATAAATCACAAATTCTATATTTTCGCTTTTATGAACAGTTAAGTAAATTTCTTGCTTAGTTGGATTGGGAAAAAGTTGAATTAAATTGGTGTTTTGTATGGAATTAATTCCTGTTTTTGCTTTGATTGTAATTGGTAGATACATTGTATCGCTTAAACACTGATTACTGTCTTTTTCAATAGTTCTAATGGTATCTATCGCTGCGTTTTTCCAAAGAATAGCAATCTGATTTGAATTGGAATTACCAATTCCATTTTTAAATAACCATTGGTAACTTGAACCTATTCTTGTTGGTACAGAATATATATAGGTACTGCCATTGGTGGGTTCATTCTCACCACTAATTATGAATGGATCTGGAGATTTTAAAAGGGTAATTTCTTTACATATAGTATCAAAACAAGTTGTGTCATTTTTTGCAATTAAACATACCTTGTGATTCAACTCAAATTTATTTTTAAATGAATAGGAAAAGTTTTTATTGGTTGAAAACAGTTCTTCATCTATTTTCCATTTCCAAGAATTGGCGCTATTAGTTGAATCCTGGAAATTGAATAAATTATTGTTGAAGCACTGATTTTTAGCGTTAACTGAAAAATTTACCCGTAGCTTATCGCTTGATTTAACAAATACTGTGTTAGAGGTGTCTGTTAAATTATAAGAATAAACAACCCTCTTGTACCAAGTTTTTGCATGGCTAAATTCTGGAAAATAGTTTATTTGGTTATTTTCTCCTTGGGCACTTTTGAAATTGTGAATAGAGTCATTAGTTGACATTAACCATTTATAGGTAAACTCATTGTAACCATTAGTAGGGGTAGAACCATAAAGCATTTTAGGTAGCGTATCATTACACAAAATCTGGCTTGATTGTATGTAATTATTTGAAATTGAGTTTGGAATTGGAAGATAAGCTATAAAACCGGCATCAACACCTCTGTAAGATAATGTGTCTCCATTTCCAAAACTAAAACCGTTTGGAGATTTGGTATATCCGACAACAATGGCCTCATTGTTTCTTCCAGAAATGATATATCTTGAGTAATCATTTTTAACGCCCCCTAAATATGTTCCATATTTCTTAAATCCAAATGGATCCAATTTTAACACAAACACGTCTCTTAAATAAATTTTATTAAACAGTGCATTCTTTGTTGCAAATTGAGCATCTGTTGTGTGACCCGTTAAGAGTAAGTTATTGTCTGAGTCAACACACAATGAGGTAATATAGTCTTCAGCAACTGTTTTTCCACCAATATAAGTTCCCCAAATTAGCTGCCCATAACTAGTATACTTTTGTACAAATCCACTGGTGTAAAACTTGCTTTTTTTAGGGGTTTCAGAATTTGGGGTAGTTATTGCAGAATCAGAACTTGTTGTGCCATATACAATAGTATTTCCCGTTTTATCAATGGCAATACCCATGTTTTTTGTTTGACCATATCCCCCTAATAATGTTTCAAATCTGAAAATACCATCAGGGTTAAAACTAGCATAGAAATTATGACCGGGTATGGTATCTACTTTATAATAGTAGGTATTGGCACCTACTATATGTAAATTGTAGTTGTCATCAGTAGTTATATCTTGCAAATTTTGGTCGTATAAACCACCATAGTATGTTGCCCAAATGAAATTTCCTATCGAATCGAGTTTTGTAATATAACAGTCAATTCCATTAATGGAATCAATGGATGTTTGGTAGGCATTTGCCTTAGGTTTCAAAACAACATCCTTCCTAGCAACTTCACCACCAAAATAAATAGAACCTTTTCTGTCGATACAGAAGCGATGTAAATTTCCTGAATAAAAATTGCACCAAATTGTTTTTCCATTGCTGTCTAACTTAGCTAGAAAAGGTCTTTCAGAACGGCTATCTGTTATTATATCCCTTGTGGCTATATCTGTTGAGGTAGACAAACCGTTTATAAAAATATTTCCAAAAGAATCGAGTACTAATTTCTCCTCATATTGTCTGCTATTTTCATCATGATTTCCTCCCCAGTAGGTAATCCATTTGAGTTTACCAAACTCATTAAACTTAGCAATGTAATAGTCTAGATAGCCATTTAAAATGGTTTGATAGGCACCAGAAGTAGCAATATCTTCAGAATTAGTATGACCAAATGCTAAAATATTTCCATTTTTATCTTGTGCAAGGCTTGTTATTCTTGCAGAGCTTGACCCACTAATATAGGTGCCCCAGGGCAATGGGTCAATGATCAATTTTTTATCCTTTTCAGGGTTTTTGCAAACAAATTTAAAAGTGTGCTTATTGGTGATTTCATAGTTTATAAACGCTTCGTTTTGTTTTTCACTTTTGTCTAAGTAATAACTACGAGGTATTTTCTCATAAAGGGTATCTACACTTGTTATTAAAGCTAAGTTCCCTGCTTCATTAAGGTATGGTATTGCTCCTGATATTTCAATTTCTAAATTTTTTAAATTGAATATATTTTCCAACATGAAATTATATTTAAAAGAGCCTTCGTGAATAAGAAATTCAATTCCAATATTGTTTAAAATGTTTTTGTAAACAATGCGTTCAAATTTCGGGTAATTTTTATTGTTTAGATTCCTTACAATTGAGGTGTCGATTGATTCATGCTCTTCAATAACAACATTATTTTGATTACAATTTAAAATGTTAAAATCGATTCTCGCTATTTCAAATTTATTGTTTTCAATTCTCTTCTTTATTTCATACGAAAACCCATTTTTTCTGAGTAGTACAGATAAATTACCATCACCCCACTTGTATAATACATCATTATTTGGTTTTCTGTTTTGGTCAACAATTTGGCCTATATTTTTAACGAAATAACTTTTATTTAGAATACCAGGTTGATTTAGTTGAAAGTTATGATCTAATTTATTCTGTGCAAAAGCTGCACTTGTAAATTGAAAGAATACAAACAACAAGTAACTTATAAGATGATGGGGATTCATAGTCTTATTCCTTTATAACTTTGATAGTTTTTATAGTATTAGCTGGTAAATATATTTGGATATAGTATAATCCTGATTTAAAGGATTCTGTATTTAATTCATTTTCTGTATCTAAAATTGTATTCAAAATATTATTACCACTTGCATCATATATTGCTAACTTTTCAATTTTTTCAGAACATTGAAATTTAATGAAATTATTAAATAAAGTAGGCCATGCATTTAACTCAAAATTATATTCATTTTTTGAATTTAATTTATCTGTTGTAAATCCTCGTTTTAACATCGAAATTGAACTAGAATTTGTGCAGTAAAGACAAATTATCTCACAATCACTATTGTTAATTATTGTATATGCAGATGTGTCATAATTTCCTGTTGAAGTGTTATACTTCTTGCCAATTAATCTATTTGAATATGAATTATAGCTGATGGGAGAATTCCCATTACAATTTTGGCTATTTCCTGTTAAACTAATTGGAACAAATTTGCTTGTAGTTTGACCATTTTCTGCATTTACAACCTGATATTCATAGGTGATTTTACAACAGGTATCATTACAAGGAACGGTCTGTGTAATTGTAGTATTCTCATGAAGCCAAGTTGTATCTGGATATACTCCTAAGTCATTTGGTGAATGTGAGAAAAAGGTACCTTCTGGAAATTTTAACGTAACAAGAGAGCTACAAGCTCCTTTAAAGTACAAGTCAATGCTTGTTTCTAGTCCTGATTCTGAAATTAAAGAGTCTATGGATATTCTTATTGCATCTTTAATTTCGTTTGAAGTTGGGTTGGGGTTAAAACTTATTATTTCTTTAGTTTCAGAGAAGTATAAACAGTGTTTTCCTTTGTTTGCATTGTAATATTCATTTTCATCTACAAATACAGCATCATCTATTAACAAACTAAATACACCATTACAATTCATTTTGCGATAAGTTATTATTACAAATCTAACAGGAACTTTTACAGTTTGTAAAGTAGAATGACCATATACATCGTCAACATATAAACTACAATCAAACTCACTAAAATTAATTTGTTTTGTAAAAACAGAGTCAGTTGAACACGTTGGACAATTTGATTGTGAAAATGCGATACTAATTAATGAAAACATTAAAAAGAAAAGGAGTAGATTTTTTTTCATGATTTTTTAATCAAAATTAGTTTCAGTAAATTATTGTTACATATAATTATTAAAATAAATTATTCATTTCTGATTTATAGGACATATAATTTAAGCTTTAATATGAAATATTGAATTAATAATTGTTCATATAAAATGATGAAATTAGACGCTAGAATATGTTTAAAAATTTGTTTTTAATTGATATTACAAGGAGTAACAATCTGTCAACAGTTTATTCTGTTTACAGCAACTAAAAATTGCAAAATGTAATTTGTTACTAGAAATTTGGATAAAAAAACACCCTATGTTCACAGGAAACGAAAATCATCAAATTGATCTAAATGAAGCTAAAAAGCTTACAAAGAATTTTAGAGATGCTCAAACAAGCTTAGAATACATTAAAGCAGAGTATTTTAGTAAAAATGAAATCAACAGATTAATGAATCAACCAGAAAGTGTTGGAATTAGAATTTATTATGGACTTGATGATGAAAATATACCAAGACTTGTAATTGTCTCAGTAAACGAAAATGAAAACGATTTGACAGAAGGTATCATACTAGAAAATGGCTTAAAATGTCCGCCAAAATGTGGAAATATGAATGAACTTAACTCATAGCAACTCACATTCATAATGATTAGTTATTTTACAGCATTAAGTATATGGTTTCCACTTTTAATTGGATTAAAGAAATTCAGTAAATATGAAAGTAAAGTAAAGGTTTTTGTATTTTATTTGATACTCATTGCTGTTGTTGAACATATTTCAATCATACTGTCAATAAAGTGTATTTCAAATCTGTTTGTTTATAATATTATAGATTTGGTTACTATGTTATTAGTTGCATTTTATTTAAATGAAAAAGAAAAGGTATTGGCATTTTTGTCTTGGAGTTTGTTTACCCTAACGCTTTTAATAGCCTTCATTAAAACACCAATTAAAACAGCCCAAATTAATTTTATTATTATCTATTCATTTATTGGCATTTCTGGACTTTATTTGATTTATAAGTCTATTAAAAATGATGCTATTCCATTTCTTAAGACTTTCGACTTTTGGGTTAAAATAGGCTTTGTTGTCTGTGCAATTTTAACAGTTATTATAATGGCTTTTTTTGATTTAATAGTTGATCCTACATTGGGTCCTTCTTTGGTTCACATTCATAATTATGGGTTTTTTATAGCTACCTTTTTGCAATACTTGTTTTTTTCAATAGCGCTTTTATGTCGTCATTAAACCATTTAATAGATGCATTGTATTTGTCAATATTTTTTATTGTATTACTTTTTGTATTTATTGTTTTAATGATTGTTCGATTCTATAATTTAAAAGAATTGAATAAAAATAAAATTTATGGTGCTATTGTCAATGCTCAAGAAAATGAAAGAAAGAGAATTGCCATGGAGCTGCATGATAGTTTAGGGAATGTTTTACTTTCAACTAAACTAAAAATAATAGCATTAAGTGATCAAGATAATTTAGTTCTCATTAAACAGGATTTACTTCAGGTAGCTGATCATTTAGCTGAAGCAATTCAGATAACTAGAATAACTTCACATTCATTAATGCCAGAAGTACTTATTCATTACGACCTAAAATCTGCATTGAATGAATTAATCAGTCAAAATACAGGAACAATTCAGATTAATTTTACATATCATTCAGATTTAAAAATTCCGCAATTTCTTGAATTAAATGTTTTTAGAATTATAGCGGAACTTATAACCAATGCAATTAAATACTCAAAAGCAGATAGGATTGACCTCAAAATCTCAGTTGTAAACAATAGTCTACAGCTTTTATTTTCAGACAATGGAATTGGCTTTGATTTCAAAAACATTCTTTATAATACAAAAGGAATTGGTTTGAAAAATATTAAAAACAGAATTGATTTCTTAAATGGAGAATTGAATTTTAAAAATGTAAGGGGAGCTTGTTTTACAATTAAAATACCAATACATGAGCAATAAGAAAATCAGAATTGCCATTTTAGATGACCATGTAGGCATAAGAGAAGGTTTCAGAGCCATTTTAAATCGTGTTCCTTATGTTACCAAAGTTTCAGCTTTTGCTTCAAGTATTGAATTACTTAGAGAGCACCAGCAAAATAAGTTTGATTTAATGATGATTGATATCAAATTGAAAGATGAAAATGGTCTTGAGATTTGTAAATCGATTCGAAATTTTGATAAGAAAGTCAAAATTTTAATTTTTTCTTCTTTCCAAAATGACACCTTTATCCTTAATGCTTTTCATTTTCAAGCAAATGGATTTTTGTTTAAAGATGCAGATTTAAAGGAAATTAGAAATGCATTAGATGTTATTTTGCTTGAAAACAAAGATTACTTTAATTATCCGTGCATTCAAAATGTAGAACCAGTAATTAAAACAAAATCGGTGCTGAGTAAAATAGAGTTTAAAGTTGCGTTTCAAATTTGTGAAGGCAAATCAACAAAAGAAATTGCCACTGTATTGAACCTTCAGACCTCAACAATAAATACACACAGAAACAGAATTTGGAAGAAATTGGCAATACATAAAAGCACCGAATTAATTCATTTTATGGTCAGTCAAGGTTTATATATTCCTGCTGTTTTAAATGATTAGTTCTCAAATAAAAGAAACGTTTAAAGCTTCTTCAAACAATTAATTTTGATGTAACACTTTCTGCACCAATAGGTTTTGATATCGGTAAAAAAAAATAAATATCTGGCAAAAAATGAGCGATGCACACGTTCCAAGTCCCAGGAACCGCAATTGGGGCAGTGTTGACCAAGTTTAAACCTGTATATTGTTTTTTGCATAGGGCGCTGCAAGGTATTAAAATTAATAAGATTTCAAAAATTATTTAAGGGTTATAGTTTCATAAAAATATATTTATCTAATAACCAATTCAGTTAAATTTGTTTCAAAAAAAACAGTGCAGTTCAAAGAAATTATAGGCCATTCAGGGCTAAAGAATAAGTTAATCAATATTGCGCAATCGGGTAGAATTAGCCATACCCAGTTGTTTTTGGGGCCAGAGGGTTCAGGAAATTTGGCACTTGCATTGGCTTTTGCCCAATATGTAAATTGTTTAAGTCCAGCAGTTGATGACAGTTGCGGAACATGTAGCGCTTGTGTAAAATATCAACAATTGGTTCATCCAGATTTGCATTTTACTTTTCCCTTTACATCAAAAACAGGAACAACGGTTAAACTGAGTAAAGAATACATTCAAGAATGGAGGGCTGCCATGATTGAAAATGCGTATTTAAGCGATTTCGATTGGTTGCAAAAAATCAATTCAGAAGCCAGCAAACAACTCAATATTACAGCTGAAGAATGTAGGTCTATTATCAATGGTTTGGGGCTTAAAAGTTATGAAGCCAAGTACAAAGTTCATATCATTTGGCAACCAGAATACCTTTCTAAAGAAGGCAATATTTTACTGAAATTATTGGAAGAGCCGCCTCCAATGACTTTGTTGTTATTGGTTGGAAACAATACTGAGAAAATTTTACCAACTATTTTATCAAGGGCACAATTGGTAAAAGTTCCTAAAATTACAGATTCAGATTTAATTGATGCTTTGGTTGCTAAATTCGGAATGGATGAACAAAAGGCAAGGGATACCGCTAGGCTTGCCGATGGAAATTTTAACCGCGCAAAATCTTTAATTGACATTGACCACGAGGGGTATTTTACATTGTTTAGTGATTGGATGCGTTCTTGCTATGGTCAAAAAATGAGCGAGTTACAACCCATGGTAGATACCTTGAGCTCTGGAGGAAGAGAGTATATCAAGAATTTTTTACATTATGCTGGGCAAATGATTCGTTCTGCATTTGTTTACAGGTATGCCAAACAAGATTTATTAAAAGTAAACCAAACTGAATTGGCTTTTTTGGTGAAGTTTTCTCCTTATTTACATGACCAAAACTTGTCTGAAATTACGAAGAGTTTAGACGATGCCACTTACCATGTAGAGAGAAATGCAAACCTAAAAATCATGTTTTTGAATCTTTCTTTGTATATTGGCAAGCAATTGAAAACAGCTAGTTAGTAGCGATTGTTTTTATTATTAAACAGATTAAAAGATGGCATGTGGCTCAGGCGGATGCAGCTCTGGCTCTTGTAGTTCAGGCGCTTGCAATAAATTAAATACTTTCGATTGGTTGGCTGAGATGGAATTACCACCTCACCAGAAGCCTTTTGATATTGTAGAAGTAAGGTTCAAAGGAACGCGCAAAGAATTTTATCGTTTACCAGAAAATGTGGAGTGTTATATCAACGAAGTAGTTGTAGTTGAATCAGAACACGGTTACGATATTGGTACGCTCAGCTTAAAGGGTGAATTGGTTAAAATTCAGATGAAAAAAAACAACCGCACTGAAGATCAGGGTGAGTTCAGAAAAATCATCAGAAAAGCCAATGAGGCCGATGTAGCTAAATTAAAAGAAAACCAAGAATTAGAAGTGCCAACCATGTACAAGGCAAGAAGTATTGCCATGGAATTGGGTTTGAGCATGAAACTAAGTGATGTAGAATACCAAGGTGACAGAAGAAAAGCAGTGTTTTATTATACAGCTGAAGAGCGTGTCGATTTTAGAGAATTGATCAAGCGTTTGGCTGATGCTTTTAAGGTAAGAATTGAAATGCGTCAAATTGGTTACAGGCAAGAAGCTGGCCGTTTGGGAGGTATTGGTTCTTGTGGAAGAGAGTTGTGTTGTAGTACTTGGTTAACAGATTTTAAATTGGTGCATACCAATGCTGCCAGGTACCAAAATTTGTCTTTGAACCAATTGAAACTTTCTGGCCAATGTGGTAAATTAAAATGCTGCCTAAATTTTGAATTGGATTCTTATTTAGAGGCATTGAAAGAGTTTCCTCAAAATACGCATTTGGTGCTTGATTTTGCCAATGACAAATCGTACAAATTGGTTAAAACGGATATCTTAAAACGCATCATGTGGTTTGCCCCTAAATCAGAAATGGGTGGAGAATGGATTCATTTATCGGTTAAAGAAGTCAATAAATATGTTGAGCAAAATAACAATGGCATTAGACCAGAATTGAATTATGCAAAACCCGATGCAAACAAACTGGTAAAAGTTGAATTGGATTTCCAAAACGACATGGGCATAGACTCTGTAACACGTTTAGACGAAAGAGAAAGACAGAAGAACCGCAACAATAAAAACAAATCGGGCAGAGGTAATTTTAACAAAGCACAACAAGGTAACAGAAACCCTCAACAGCAAGCAAACCAAGCAAATCAGGCCAAGCCTACTGAAAACAAAGCTGTTCAAAACCCGAATAACCCAGCCAACTCAAACAATCCACAAAGAAAAAAGCCGCCTTTTAAAAAGAAGTTTAACAACAATAAACCTTCTTCAAATGAACCAAAGTCAAAAGAATAATTCATTGAAAAAGCTATTTTACATCGTCTGTTTTTTTGCAGTGGTTTTGTTTACAGCCTGCGATTCAAAACGTGTGATTGACGAAAACAAAGACTTGCCTTCTCAGGCTTGGAACTATCAAAACAAGTTAATTTTTGATGTGCCCATCAACGATACATTATCTCAATACAATTTGTTTTTCAATGTGAGAATCAATGCAGATTTTTTATACAGCAATTTGTATTTAAACCTACATACTTCAAGCCCTTCCATGCTTAAAACTATTGAACGTAAAGAGCTTATTTTAGCTGATGAGAATGGAAAGTGGCTAGGTAAAGGCTTGGGTGATTTATACGATTATCAAATTCCAGTAAAAGAGAAGTTCAGGTTCAAAGAAAATGGAATCTATCGTTTTGAATTAGAACAAAACATGAGGAATGATACCTTGCTAAACATAGCAGCAGCTGGAATCAGATTAGAAAAAGTAACAGAGTAATTTTAAGCTTGATGCCATCTCTGGGCAATAGAAAGTGTATAGTTTGCGAACTCAGCTAAGCCATTGTCAAATAGTTGGTTGCCCAAGCTATTTCCTTTTTCGTCCAATACTTCTTTTATAAAATGCACTTCAAATATCTTTGCTGAAACCACCGATTGGGTTTGACTGAAACCAATAAGTTTGTTTACTATTTGCATGAGCTGAATAACAGGTGCTTTACCACCTTTTCCTGTAGAAATTCCTACAAATGAAAATACTTTGTTTTGCAATGCATTGTTAAAGGGAGGCATAGATAAACAATGCAGTAAATTCAATAATTCAGGAGTGGTGCTCCAATTGTATTCAGGGGTTACAAAAATGATCAAATGACTGTGTTCAAATGCACTGATCACTTGTTTTTGAAAATCACTCAATACGCCCGGTTTAAATCCCCCTTGAGATAAAAATGGAATATCGTAATGGGCAAAATTAATGACTTGAACCTCGTGTTCAGGTTGGAGTAATTTTTCTAAAGCAAAAGCGGCACGAATGGTATTGTTGTTTTCTCTGGATGAACCAGATACTATGGCTATTTTCATTGAATTTAATCTATATATCTCCTAACAAACTTGTACAGGTTAAAGTTTTGTGAGTACTCGTTTTGGATGCTTTTTTTGATGCTTTCAGGTTCCAAATCTTTGGTTCTACTTTGTGAAATCAATTGCAAAGCTTTTCTGAGTAAGAGCGCTATTTTCTTTTCCTGATGGTGTTTGCTTGCTTGATGCGAAACAATGGCCTCGAATAATTTTTCAATTCCTTTTTTGTCGTTGGCAATGGTTTGTACTACTGGGATTTCCCAATCTTCATTGGCTGTTTCATGAGCCAATTGTACCAAGTTCTTGTAAAAAATATCGGCACCACTTCTGTCTGATTTGTTCAATACAAAAATGTCAGCAATTTCCATGATGCCACTTTTGATGGTTTGAATTTCATCACCCGCTTCTGGTACTAAAACTAAAACAGTGGTATCTGCTAATGCAACAATTTCTACTTCACTTTGTCCAACACCTACTGTTTCAATAAAAATATAATCAAAATTGGCAGCTTTAAGTAAATCACAAACCTCAAACACTTGTGGTGATAATCCACCCAAATTGCCTCTGGTTGCCATGCTCCTGATAAATACATTGGGCAATAAATAATGTTCGTTCATGCGCAAGCGGTCGCCCAATAACGCGCCTTTGCTAAATGGTGAACTGGGGTCAACGGCTATGACTGCTACTCTTTTGTTGAGTGTATTTAAATAAGAAAGGCAGGCACTAATTAAAGTACTTTTACCAGCCCCAGGAGGCCCAGTAAATCCAATAACAGGGGTATTGTTGAAGCTTAAATTTTTTAGCAGTTCAAGGTATTCGGCATTTTCATTTTCAATACCAGAAATGGCTCTTGAAATGGCTCGAATATTTCCTGTGCTAATGGCAGATATGTGCTCTTTGTTGATCAATTAGCAATTGATTTTGTTCACCCTGTTTTCGTGTCTTCCACCTTCAAATGCAGTAGCAAGAAATGCTTCGCAAATTGCAATTGCCTCTTCTAAGCCAATGAATCGTGCTGGTAAGCAAAGCACATTTGCATTGTTATGTAACCTTGCCAATTCGCCTAATTCTTTGTTCCAACACAAAGCGGCTCTGATGCCTTGGTGTTTGTTGGCGGTCATACAAACGCCATTACCACTCCCACATATTAAAATTCCAAAGCTTGCGTTTCCTGAGTTCACCTCATCTGCTAAAGGATGTGCCACATCTGGATAATCCATTGAATCAGTTGAATGAGCGCCAAAATCCATCATTTCAAAACCCTTTTGGGTTAAAATTTCTTTGATGGCAGTTTTATAGTCAAAACCAGCATGGTCAGATGCAATTGCAACTTTAATTGTCATATTACTTTTTAGTTTTATTTTTTTCTACGCGGCTGGCAACTAGAATACTGAGTTCATACAATCCATAAAGCGGAATGGCCATCATAATTTGGCTTGCCATATCTGGTGATGGGGTAAGGATACCAGCAATAATTAAAATAACAACAATTGCATACCTTCTGTACTTTCTCATGAGCCTACTGCCAATGATGCCTATTTTTGCTAGGAAATAAACCAAAATGGGCATTTCGAAAATGATGCCAGTAGCAAATGTGAGGGTTGAAATAAAAGATACGTAAGATTCTAAATTGATTTCATTGCTTACCAATGTACTTACTTGGTAAGAGCCTAAAAATTGAATGGAAAGCGGCGACAAGATGAAGTAACCAAAGGCAATTCCCATGAAAAACAACATGGAGCTAAAAAAAACCAAACCTTTCGCATAGCTAATTTCTTTCTCGTTCAATGCGGGTTTGATAAAGCGCCACAATTGCCAAAGTACAAATGGGAAGGCAAGGATAATGCCACCTATAAATGAAATAAACAAATGCTGGGTAAACTGTCCAGTAATGTCAATATTAGAAAGTACAAAGCCAATTTCTTTTACACAGTACATGTCGTTTCCAATGAATCTATTGGAAAGCCGACACATGATTTCATAGGTCCAAAAATCGGTATGCATTGGACCAAATAAAATGACGTCAAACAACAAGTATTTGTTAAAGAATACAACAACAGCACAAACAAAGATAGCAATCACTGATTTCATGACATGGCCTCTCAGCTCATCTACATGATCAAAGAAACTCATTTCTTTTTCTTCAGCATTGATTTCATCTTCTAATTGGTCTAGTGCCATTTTTTATTGTTTGTATTTTTATGATTCTAATAATTGCCCTAAGCTATTTTCGTATAAATCATCGTAAGCACGGGTATTTCCAAAATCCTCATCATTGATTGAAATGCTACCATTGCTCACTTGTCCAATATGATCAAATGTGATGGCATGTTGTTTCAATAAATTTTCGAAAGCTTGTTTTTTCAGCAGTGTTACTGAAACTACAATTCTACTTTGTGTTTCACCGAATAAAAAAGCATCAGTTCTGAGTGAATTGTTTTGTTTGATTTGAAAACCCAATTGATTTGGTTTAGCTGATTCAAACAAGGCAACAAATAAACCCCCTTCGCTGGTATCGTGAGCCGATTCAACTAAGTTTTGAGAGATGGCCTCAAGCAAGCTTTTTTGAATGGCATATTCTTGGTCTAAATCAAAGAATGGAGCAGGGCTTTGTTTGGTGTTTTTATAATGAACCAAGTATTGAGAACTGCTGATGTCATTGTGTTGTTCGCCCAATACATAAATCAAATCTCCTTCGTTTTTAAAATCGAGAGACATTTGTTTTTTACCACCAGAAATTAAACCAACCATTCCAATGGAAGGGGTTGGGAATACAGCGTTTTCATCGCTGCTTTGGTTATAAAAACTTACGTTTCCGCCAGTAACTGGGGTATCAAATTTTCTACAAGCATCTCCCATGCCTTTGATGGCATAAACAAATTGGTAATAAACTTCTGGATTGTATGGGTTTCCAAAATTTAAGCAATTGGTAATGGCAGCAGGTTCAGCTCCAGTGCAGACCAAATTTCTGGCAGCTTCAGCAACAGCCATCATGCCGCCTTTGTATGGGTCAGCATACACAAATCGGCTATTACAATCAACCGTCATAGCAATAGATTTATCCGTACCTTTTACTTTTACAACTGCGGCATCTGAGGCTTTGTTTGTGCTTTGGTTAATGGTTCCAACCATGCTATCGTATTGGTTGTACACCCATTTTTTGCTGGCAATGTTTGGTTGCGCAACAATCCATTTTGCAATGTCTTTTGCTTCTTCTAAAGAACAATCAGCAATTGAGTTCAAATCAAATGCCGCAATGTCTTTGAAATATTTGGGTTCAGTATAAGCTCTTTCATAAACGGGTGCTCCTCCTCCCAATACCAAGCTTTCTGCTGGAATATCAGCCCTGAGCTCGTTGTTCATGAAATATTGTACTCTTTCAGAATCTGTTACCTCACCAATGATGGCATAGGTTAAGTCCCATTTTTCAAATATTTTTTCTACAGTTTGCTCATGCCCTTTTTTAACAATCACCAGCATGCGTTCTTGGCTTTCGCTCAGTAAAATTTCCCAGTCTTTCATGTCTGCTTGACGCATTGGAACTTTGTCAAGCCAGATTTTCATACCTGTTTTAGATTTTGCAGCCATTTCACTGGTAGAGCAAGTAATACCAGCTGCACCCATGTCTTGCATGCCTACTACTGCATCTGTTTCAAGCAATTCCATGCTTGCTTCAAGAATCAACTTCTCCCAGAAAGGGTCGCCTACTTGAACAGAAGGTAAGTCTTTTGCAGAATCTTCAGTAATGTCTTTCGATGCAAAAGCTGCACCATGAATTCCATCTTTTCCTGTAGCAGAGCCAAAAATATAAACAGGATTGCCTGGTCCATCAGCAATGGCTGAAACCGTATGTCCAACTTTTGCAATGCCTACACTCATGGCATTGACCAATGGATTGATTTGGTAGCAATCGTCAAAATAAACTTCACCACCTACAGTTGGAATACCAAATGCATTGCCATAGTTGCCAATACCTTTTACCACACCTCTCACCAACCACTTGGTTCTTTCGTTGTGGATGTTTCCGAAACGTAATGAGTTTAATTGTGCAATGGGTCTGGCACCCATGGAGAAAATATCGCGGTTGATACCCCCAACACCCGTTGCGGCGCCTTGGTATGGCTCAATTGCTGAAGGGTGGTTATGTGATTCAATTTTAAAACAACAAGCCAATCCGTCACCAATATCAATCAATCCGGCATTTTCTTCTCCGGCTTTTGCCAGCATTTTTTCACCTTCTTTTGGAAGGGTTTTTAACCAAATAATTGAGTTTTTGTATGAGCAATGTTCACTCCACATCACAGAAAAAATACTGAGTTCTGTGAAGGTGGGAACACGGCCTAAAATTTCATTGATTTTTTCGAATTCTTCAGGCCTCAAGCCCAATTGTTGTGCTTGTTCTAAGCTGGCTAAATTTCCTACAGGTTGTACGTTGCTCATGGTAAAATTGAGAATGCACAAAATTGCAGTTTATTCCTCCTATTGCCAAATAGTTTGTGTTAATTTCAAGCTTATTCGTTCAATAAGTTTTGCAATGCAGCAACTAGTTTATCAACATTGGGTAGGATGGCTGCTTCTAAATCGGTATTCAAAGGGATGGCAGGTACGTTCAGTGCGCCCAATGTAGCAACAGGTGCATCTAAATATTTAAAGCATTGTTGCATGATGCGTGCTGCTAAACTTTCTGCAAAAGAATTCAACAAAGGCTCTTCAGTTAAAACCAAACATTTGCCATGAAGTTTCACGCGTTCCATTACCATGGCTTCGTCTAAGGGTTGCAAAGTTCTTAAGTCCAGAACTTCTATTTGGTTATTGAATTGTTTTGCTGCTCCTAATGCCCAGTGTACGCCCATTCCATAGGTAATCACTACACAAGATTCACCCATAGCTAATGCTTCTTCATGTGCCTCTTTTACGATGGCTGCTTTGCCAAATGGCAAAATATAATCTTCATCTGGTTCTATACATCTGGCAGATTCAGTACCTGGATTTTTACTCCAATAAAGGCCTTTGTGTTCAAGCATAATACATGGATTTCCATCGTAATAGGCTGCTTTCATTAATCCTTTTATATCAGCGGCATTACTCGGATATGCAATTTTAATTCCTTTGATGGTTAAAAGGGTAGATTCTATGCTTCCAGAATGATAAGGTCCTCCACCGCCATAAGCCCCAATCGGAATTCTAATGATGGAACTTACTGGAAATTTTCCCATGCTCAAATAACATGATTTTGAAACTTCACAAACCAATTGGTTGACTCCGCTCCACACATAATCTGCAAATTGAATTTCTACTATTGGTTTTACACCAACAGCACTCATACCAACTGTTGAACCAACAATGTATGCTTCCTGAATTGGCGTATTGAAGACCCTGTTTTCGCCGTATTTAGCGGCTAAAGTAGCAGCTTCTCTGAACACACCGCCCAAACGCAGGCCCACATCTTGACCGTAGAAAATACATTCAGGATGTTTGTTCATCAATTCATCAACCGCGTGCAATGCAGCGTCAACCATCACAACAGGTTCTTTTCCGATAGGTATTCTGATGCCCGTTTCTGTCAATGCATTGCTAGGTGCATACACATGGTCTGTTGCTGTTGATATGGAAGGGTTTTCAGCTTCTAGAGCTTGTTTGAATTGTTGGGCAACTTTGTCTATTTCTGTTGCATTTATTTCTTCGAGTTCTTTTTCACTGATACCCATTTGTACCAGTTTTACATACATTTTGTCTAATGGATCTAAGCGGCTATGCTTGGCCATGTCTTCTTCGGTTCTATACCATTCTCTTCTTACCCCAGAAGTATGGTGCCCCAGCAATGGCACTTTTGCATGCAATAAGATAGGCGCTCTTTGCTCTCGTACGAAGTCAATGCATTGATGGACAGCTATCCAAGATTTCTCAAAATCACTTCCATCTACTCTTAATCGTTGCAATCCTTTGAAACCAGCAGCATATTCATAGGCATCCATGGCCCTCATTTCTGAGCCACTTGCGCTAATTCCCCAATCGTTGTCTTGAATCAAATAAAAAATAGGCAGTTTTTTCAATACGGCCATTTGCATGGCTTCGGCAACTTCTCCTTCTGTTACAGAGCCATCGCCTAAGCTACAAACTACAAGGGGTCTTTCTTCTAAATCTATTAATCCTTGAGATTCTAAATATGAAATGCCATGTGCCATCCCTGTTGCGGGAATGGCTTGCATCCCTGTTGCACTGCTTTGGTGAGGCATTTTTGGAAAACCATCACGGCTTAAGCTTGGATGGCTGTAATAGGTTCTTCCTCCCGAAAAAGGATCTTCAGCTTTGGCTAACAATTGCAGCATTAACTCGTAGGGGCTCATGCCCATAGCCAATAACATGCTTTCGTCTCTGTAATAAGGCGAGGCATAGTCTTGCGCTAAAAGCTGCATGCCTACCGCTAATTGTATGGCTTCATGCCCTCTGCTGGTGGAATGAACGTATTTGGTGATTGGCCTATTGGCATCGTAAATATCTGCCATTGCTCTGGCAGTGCACATCAAAGTATAGGCTTCTAATAAAGTTTCTTTTTTCATAAGAACGCTACAAGTTTAACATTTTATTAGCAAACCCCGCCAAATTTCAAGCATAATTTCATTATCATTGCCTCATGAATTTTGTTGAAAATCCTTTCAAAAAAATTGCCATTGCCGTAGCATTTTCGCCGAGGTGCGAAGCCTTGCTTGCAGAGGCCAGACAACTACAAGACAAGCTTGGTGCTCAAATGGTTTTTATTCATATTGGAAAAAAAACACTTCACCAAGAGCATTACCTCAAGCATTTGATACACAGGTTTGGGCTTGATTTACCCAATAACAAAATTATTTGGGAAGAAGGCGAAACAGTAGATACCATTCTTGAAGTTTGCCAACAAGAAGCCATCGATTTATTGGTTGCTGGTGCATTGGAAAAAGAAAACTTATTGAAATATTTCCTAGGCGGAGTTGCGCGAAATTTAAGTCGCAAAGTGAAATGCAGCATGTTGATGTTGACCGAGCCAAATATTCATCCAACTGGTTTTAAACATTTGGTTGTAGAAGGAAGCGATCATCCCAAATCTGAATATACCATTGCTACAGCCATTGCTTTTGGCAAAGCATACCAAGTAAAAAACATCGACATTGTTCAAGAAACAGATTTGAGTAAAATGGCACTCATTCGACATGAAGAACTAAAAGAGGCCGAAGCAGAGGCCATCAAAGAAGAATTTGTAAAAGAAGAGGACCATAAATTAGAAGAGATTTTAAAATGCAATGATGTTGGTGGCTTAACGGTTTGTACAGAAAGAATCGAGGGGAAACCAGGCTACGTAATTAGTAAATTTGCTAGAGAAAAAAATGCAGATTTATTGGTGTTGAATTCTCCAGATAAACAAATGAATTTAATAGACAGAGTGTTTCCGCATGATATTGAATTTGCTTTGGCCGATCTTCCTTGTAATTTATTGATAGTTCAAGAAACCCAATACTTGCTTTGATTACCCTCAGCCACCACGAACTCATTAAATTTATTGTATGCATAGGCGCCATGCTCATTGCAGCTAGGCTGGTTGGAGAGTTTTTTAGAAAATTCAAAATGCCTTTAATTGTTGGCGAATTAATAGCAGGTATTTTACTAGGCCCAAGTTTTTTAGGTACGTATTTCCCTGAAATTTCGAAGTGGTTTTTTAATGGTACAGGCAATGTAGGCATTGCATTAAATGGCTTAACTTCTATATCGGTTATTATGTTGCTATTTGTTGCTGGTATGGAAGTAGAACTTTCACTCATCAGACAACAAGGAGCAGTGGCATTTAAAACCAGTTTGGTGGGTTTGGTTATTCCATTGGGTTTAGGTTACTTTTTTGGCAGGTATTTTTATGAGTGGTTTGGCGAAACCAATGCCAATAATATTTTGCCATTTAGTTTGTTTATGGGAACTGCCATGGCAGTATCTGCTTTGCCTGTCATTGCCCGAACACTCATGGATTTGGGTTTGTTTAGAACCCGAATAGGCATGATTATTATTGCGGCAGCCATGTTTGATGATTTAATTGGCTGGTTGTTGTTTTCAGTAATTTTGGGCTTAATGAACAAAAGTGCTGGTGGAGTTGATTTCGTCTATACGCTTGGTCTGACATTGTTGTATGCTGTGGGTATGCTTACGGTGGGTAGGTTTTTAATCAACAAATCTTTACCATGGGCAGAGAAAAATTTTACATGGCCAGGTGGTTTCTTGTCTATTAGTTTAGGATTGGCTTTTTTAGGTGCAGCATTTACTGAATATGCTGGAATTCATGCCATTTTTGGTGCGTTTATCATGGGAATAGCCATTGGCGATTCAGTACATGTGACTGAAAAAACCAGAGATATCGTACACCAATTTGTGACCAATATTTTTGCGCCATTGTTTTTTATAGCTGTTGGTCTCAAGGTAAACTTTATATTGAATTTTGACTTTAAAATAGTATTGATTGTGCTAGTATTGGCAATAGTGTGTAAGTTGGTGGGTGCAGGATTAGGGGCATTATGGGGTGGTTTATCTAAGAAAGAAGCTTTGGCTGTAGGTTTTGGTATGAATGCAAGAGGTGCCATGGAGATTATATTGGCTACATTGGCTTTGCAAGCACACCTCATAGGTGAACAACTGTTTGTGGCCATTGTAGTGATGGCCATTGTAACATCTGTAATGGCAGGACCTATGTTGCAATTGTTACTCAATCCAAGTGTCAATACACTCAAAAACGCATTTACAGACAACAATTCTTCTGGTCAAAAAAGCGAATAAACTTCGACAATCGTTCATGAAAGACAAACTCAGAAAATTTGCTGAATACAAACTGCTTCCGAATTGTTTTGAATTTCCATTTCATTTGAAATCTAATTGGAAACAAAGCGTATTTGAAAACACCCATCCAATGGTATTGGAATTAGGATGTGGAAAAGGGGAATACACAGTAGCTTTGTCTGGGGCATTTCCTGAAAAAAACTTTGTAGGCATTGATGTGAAAAGCAACCGCATGTGGAAGGGTGCAAAATTTGCCACAGAAATGGCAAGAAAAAATGTGGCTTTTTGCAGGTTGATTATTGAAAAAATAGAAGAAGTTTTTGCCGATAATGAAGTCGATGAAATTTGGATTACTTTTCCTGATCCATTTCCAAAAGACCGACACGAAAAATACCGTTTAACAGGTAAACAATTTCTAAAGCGTTACCATCATATTTTAAAACCTGGAGGCGTGGTTCATTTCAAAACCGACGATGACAAACTCTTCGATTATACTCTTGAAGTGTTGGCACAACAACAGATTCAACTGTCAAGCATAGAAAGAAATGTGTATGAATCCAACAGTGTAGACCAGTATGTAAAAGACATTCGTACCCATTACGAAAAATTATTTGCAGCCCAAGGTCGTACCATTAAATACCTGAGTTTTCAATTTCCTGACAACTTTAAAATTGTAGATTAAGGTTGTAAAGAAAAAGAGCGAATGGCGCTTTGAATAGCCTTGTCATTTTCTTTTGTGATGTAATAGTATCCATTTTCTCTCCACAATTGACGGGCAATCAAAGCCTTAATTTGTAATTGAATAAAAGCAGCACTTTTTCTTATTTCATCAGGTTTTGCGTCTGCAATACCATTTGTTTTAGCATAGGCATAAAAGGCATTTATATCAGTACTTGCAAGTTGAAATTGCGAATGAAATTGTTCTAAACTTTGGTATGCTTTCATTTTACTTCGGTTTCTGTCTAAATAGTCGTAAGCAAATTTTACTATCAATCCATTGCTTGAAATAGCAGCCAAATAGGTGGTTGAAAAGGTAGTATCTAAGGGAACAAAAATATCGGGGTTGATGCCTCCACCTCCATGTACAATACGGCCTTTAATTTTGGTAAAATAAGCGGTGGTATCTGCATCAGCTTTTTTGGTTTGATTTTCCAATTCTCCCTTGCTGATGCGGTCATAAATTTCATGCTCATAATCAGTGCCGGCAGCATACGATTTTTGAATACATCTTTCACTAGGGGTATAATACCTTGCAACAGTCAATCTTACTTGAGAACCATCGGCTAAATCGAAGGGCTCTTGCACAAGGCCTTTGCCAAAACTTCTGCGCCCTATAATTAAACCACGGTCCCAATCTTGAACGGCTCCTGAAAGAATTTCACTGGCTGATGCCGAACCTTCATCAATTAAAACAGCCAATTTGCCATTTTCAAATACGCCAATTTTTTCAGTGATATAATCAACTCGAGACTTGTTGTTTCCTTTTGTAAAAACGATGAGTTTTTTATCGGAAAGTAATTCGTCAACTATTTTAGTAGCAATGCCCAAATATCCACCTGGGTTTCCTCGTAAATCTATTACCAAATTTTGCAAGCCTTTGTTTTGCAATGCTTCCATTGCCTGTAAAAATTCTTCATGTGTTTTTTCTGCAAATCGACTGATTTTGATATAGCCAGTGGTTGGGTTCAGCATAAAACTTGCATCAACACTGTAAATGGGAATTGTTCCGCGCGTAATGGTGTATTTAATTTTTTGACGAGTAGCGGGTCTGTAAATCAAAACATCAACTTCAGTTCCGCCTTTTCCTCTCAATAATTTAAATACCCTATCTGAAGTAATTCCTTTGGAAGCTACTGGAATGGTATCTACCTGCACTATGCGGTCGCCAGACTGAATGCCTAAAGATTGCGCAGGACCTCCATTCAGCGCGCTTACAATCATAATGGTATCGTGTAAGATATTGAACTCAACACCTATCCCTTCAAAATTTCCTTCTAATTGTTCATTCGCCATTTTTAAGTCGGCAGCGGGAATATAAACAGAATGTGGATCTAAATTTGAGAGTAAATCTTCGATTGATTTTTTTTCTACCTCTTCAATATTTACAGTATCAACATAAGATTGTTTGATGAGGTTTAGTATTTCTGAAATTTTATTTTCACCAGATTGAATACTTGCGGCCTGCCTACCAGGACTTAAATAAACACCTATTAAAATTCCGGCTGCAATCAGAAGTCCGTAAATAAAAGTTTGCCACTTATTGGGATGATTTACCATATTTTTGATAAAAGTACGCAAATATATACGAGTAAATTTGAATTAAAATTTATGGCAACAAGCAAAACACAAAGAGATACTGAAAAGGAGTCTAATTACAAGCATTTGGAACGCATGAGTACCAAGTCTTTGTTGAACAATATGAACAAAGAAGACCAATTGGTACCAAAAGCAATTAAAAAGGCAATTCCGCAGATCGAAAAATTGGTGGAGCAAGTAAGCATACAGCTTAATAAAGGAGGACGCTTGTTTTATATTGGTGCGGGTACCAGTGGAAGACTAGGAATTGTAGATGCCAGTGAATGTCCGCCAACTTATGGTGTTCCGCATGGTTTGGTTATTGGTTTAATTGCAGGTGGAGACCAAGCCATTAGAAAAGCGGTTGAATTTGCTGAAGATGATACCAAACAGGGTTGGAAAGATTTACAAGCCCATAAAATCAACGCAAAAGATTTTTTAATTGGCATAGCTGCAAGTGGAACTACTCCTTATGTATTGGGGGCGCTTGAAAAAGCCGCAACTAAAGGCATTCAAACGGGTTGTATTGTTTGTTCTAAAAAAAGCCCAATTGCCAAAGCAGTTACTTTTCCAATTGAAGTAGTAGTTGGCCCTGAATTTGTAACTGGAAGTACCAGAATGAAGTCGGGCACTGCACAAAAACTTTGTTTGAACATGATCAGTACTTCTGTCATGATTAAATTAGGAAAAGTAAAGGGGAATAAAATGGTGGATATGCAATTGAGCAACCACAAATTAGAAGAGCGTGCGGCAAACATGTTAATGAATGAGATAAAAGTAAGTAGAAGTATTGCAGAGAAATTATTAAAACAATATGGAAACGTGAGAAAGGCTGCCGATGCCTATGTAAAAGCCAAAAAGAAAGCTTAAATTCAAACATGTTTGAAAAAATAATTACTGTAGCCTTTTTTAGTTCATTCAAGTTTTTACTTGGATTTGCAATGGCTGTAGGATTTGGTTTCAATTTGTTTGAAAGCCTTGTTGCCATCGTTGGAGGAGGCATGATTGGTACAGTTATTTACTTATACGTTTGGGAGCTTTTAACGAAGATTTATAGAAAGTATTTTCCTAAAAAAACCCACCACACAAAATTTTACAAGCATACCCGTTGGGTGGTAAGAATGATTAGAAAATATGAATTGTATGGGGTTGCCATCTTAAGCCCTCTAGTTTTGACATTGCCAGTTGGTTGTTTAATTGCCAACCAGATTGAGCCGAATAAATGGAGAATTAAATTGTTTATGTTTGTGTCTTTGATTGTATGGACAATTATTTGCTGGTTAGTCAAACAAGTAATTGGTCTATCATGGTTCAATAATTAAGTTTATTTATGGCAAAAAGCACGAGTAGTTTCTTTTGTAAAAGTTGTGGAGCCTCATCGGCTAAATGGGTGGGTAAATGTCCTGCTTGTGGCGAATGGAATACCTATGTTGAAGAGATTGTACAGAAAGAAAAAATTGCTTACAAAAGTGCTTGGAAACTGGAAAATCAAAAGAATTTAGTGCCAGTACAATTAAAAGAAATCAACCAAACCAACGAACAAAGATTAGAGATTGACGACCTAGAATTAAGCCGTGTATTAGGCGGTGGATTGGTGCCAGGTTCTGTTATTTTAGTTGGAGGTGAGCCAGGTATAGGAAAATCAACTTTAATGCTGCAATTGGCATTGCGGTTTAAGAACAAAAAAGTGTTGTATGTTTCTGGCGAGGAGAGTGAAACCCAAATAAAAATGAGGGCTGATAGAATTAGCAATGCAGTTGCTGATTGTTATTTATTTACGGAAACCAGCACCCAAAAAATTGGAAAAGCATTGCAACAATTGCAACCCGATTTGTTAATAGTTGATTCTATTCAAACTTTACAAAGTGAGTTAATAGATTCAGGTCCTGGTAGTATTTCGCAAATCAAAGAAACGGCTGCCGATTTGATAAGGTTTGCCAAGGAAACAGGAACACCCGTATTTTTAATCGGGCATATTACCAAAGATGGCAGCATTGCTGGGCCTAAATTATTGGAGCATATGGTTGATACTGTTTTGCAGTTTGAAGGCGATAGGCACCATGTGTACAGAATTCTAAGAAGCATCAAAAACCGATTTGGTTCAACCAATGAAATAGGCATTTATGAAATGCAAATGGGAGGACTGAGAGAAGTAAGTAATCCTTCTGAAATATTGATTTCTCAAAGAGATGAAAACTTAAGTGGGGTTTCTGTTTCTGCATCTATTGAAGGGATGCGCTCATTGTTAATTGAAACCCAGGCATTGGTTAGTGCTGCGGTTTATGGAACGCCACAAAGAAATTCTAATGGCTACGATAGCAAAAGATTGAACATGTTATTGGCGGTATTAGAAAAAAAATGTGGCTTGAGGATGGGCATGCAAGACGTGTTTGTAAATATTGCTGGAGGTATCCGTGTTGAAGACCCTGCTATAGATTTAGGGGTTGTTGCTGCTATTGTTTCTAGCTATGAAAATTTACCTGTAGATCAACAAATATGTTTTATTGGAGAAGTGGGATTGAGTGGCGAAATAAGGGCAGTAAACAGAATTGAACAACGAATAGGAGAAGCTGAAAAATTAGGATTTAAAACGGTTTACCTATCTAAATTTAATAAACTTCCGAAAACCAATTTTTCAATCAATGTGGTTGAAATTAGTAAAATAGAGGAGCTGCTATCGTATTTGTTTGGGTAATTATTTACCAATCATTTGTTGGGCTTTTTCTAAGCCAGATTCTGGCAATCCACCATAGAAGAATATAAACAATCCAAGCAGTATAAATAACAGACCTACAGCAATGTTCATCCATTGAATGAATACATCTGATAGGATTCTTTTGAGTTTATTTGAAGAATAACAAATCAAAGCTTGCGTAGCAAAAACACTGGTCATTACCGCAATAAAAAACAGCACCAATTGCAGGTTATTGTACAGCAATGAAGACCTTAGGTAAGCACTGATTCCAACCCATGTAATCAATATCATCGGGTTGAGTTTATTCAAGATAAAGCCCTTGCTTAAAAAGTAAAAATTAGGTTCTGATTCAATGGCTTTGTCTTCAAATTTCTTTTTGAATTGGAAGATGTTTTTGAGCCCAAAGAATAAAAAAGAAATCATGGCGAGTATGCGAATGAGTTGATCGTATTTGGGTAACTCTTCACTAATGAATGAGGTAGCAAAAAGTGCCATCAAAATATAGAGCATATCGCTGATCATTGCACCCAAAGCAATGAACAAACCTTTTTTAACACCTTTGGCAATACTGGTTTGAATCAAAGCAAAGAAACCCGCTCCAAAAGAGAGGGTTAAAACCAATCCGGTTATTATTCCTTTGAGTATGATGTCTGTCCAGTCCATTTGTATAGGTGCTTAAGGCGCAGGCGAAGCCTGCGCCTTAAGCATAAAATTAATTGTTACCAACCATATTTGCAGGAACTACCCATGCATCAAATTGTTCATTGCTTACCAAGCCAAGTTCAATGGCTGCTTCTCTCAATGTTTTATTTTCTTTGTGTGCTTTCTTCGCAATTTTAGCTGCATTTTCATAGCCAATATGCGTATTCAATGCAGTCACCAACATCAAAGAGTTTTCCATGTGTTTTTGAATGACTTCTTTGTTGGCTAAAATTCCTTTCGCACAATTGTTGTTAAATGAAACACAAGCATCGCCAATTAAGCGCGCACTTTGTAATACGTTTGCGGCAATTAATGGTTTAAAAACATTTAATTCAAAATGTCCATTGCTTCCACCAATTGAAACGGCCACATCATTTCCCATTACTTGAGCTGCAACCATGGTCATTGCCTCTGGTTGAGTTGGATTTACTTTTCCTGGCATGATAGAAGAACCAGGTTCGTTGTCAGGAATAATGATTTCTCCAATTCCACTTCTAGGGCCAGAAGACAACATTCTGATATCGTTGGCAATTTTCATTAAACTAACTGCAACTCTTTTCAGTGCACCGCTCAATTCAACCATGGCGTCATGGGCTGCCAAAGCTTCAAATTTATTTGGTGCAGTAACGAAAGGCAATCCTGTAAATTCAGCAATTTTTTTAGCCACCAAAACATCGTATCCTTTTGGTGTATTTAAGCCAGTACCAACAGCTGTTCCGCCTAATGCCAATTCACTCACCATTTCAATGGCAGATTTTAAAGCCCTGATGCCATTGTCTAATTGTTGAACATAGCCACTGAATTCTTGTCCTAAAGTTAATGGCGTAGCATCCATAAAATGGGTACGACCTGTTTTGACAATGTCTTTGAACTCCACTGCTTTTTCAGACAGAGTATCTCTAAGCATTTGAATGCCAGGAATGGTATTTTCAACAACCAATTTATACGATGCAATATGCATGGCAGTTGGGTACGTATCGTTGCTAGATTGCGATTTGTTTACATCGTCATTCGGATGCAATATTTTTTTATCATCGTTCAAGCTACCACCGCTTAGTACATGAGCTCTGTAGGCAACTACTTCATTCACGTTCATATTGCTTTGGGTTCCTGAACCTGTTTGCCAAATCACCAATGGAAATTCGGCATCTAATTTTCCAGCTAAAATTTCATCACAAACAGTTTCAATCAAAGCACATTTTTCTTTAGCCAATACGCCCAAATCCATGTTTGCATGCGCAGCAGCTTTCTTTAAATAAGCGAAAGCATAAATAATTTCTTTTGGCATACTCGCTTCAGGACCAATTTTAAAATTGTTTCTTGATCTTTCTGTTTGCGCTCCCCAGTACTTGTCGGCAGGTACCAATACCTCGCCCATGGTATCATGTTCTTTTCTGAATGACATATAAAAATATTTTGGAATGCGAATTTAAGGGAAAGCAAGGAACTTACCACCCTTTAAACTACAATTTTATGCGTTGAAATCAAGCATGGCATCTTGTTCATGAATCACCCAAAGGTCCATGTAAACATTGCCATTTTGGTTGAAATACTGATGTAAATTTTCGAACACATGCTTTTCAGTTTCATTTAAAGTCAACATGTACCTGCCAAAATTGTCAAATACCACCCATTTTTTGTAGCCCAAATCCACCAAGAAATCAAAAATATCAGTTCCCTTTTCTTGTTGTTTGGCCAAATAGAATGGGTCATATTCAAAGAAAATACTCGCCTTTGATTCTTTTAAAAACTTGGCAGCGCCGCGAATGATTTTGTTGTCAAAACCATCGGTGTCAATTTTGATCAATTTTGCGTTTGAGAATGCTGGGTGTTTTTCTATCACTGACGAAATTGTTTCTACAGTTAAACCCGATTCATCCTCTTCTAAATAGGCTGTTCCTAGTTGGTTTATAGGTTTTGCTTTGCTTACTTTTTCTCCAACAAAACAAGCTTCAATACTAATTTTAAATAATTTTTGACTGTTCTGTATGAGTAAGGGTAAAAATTTAGGATTCCCTTCAATACACAAAACTGGAACCTTCACTTGGTGTTGAACAATGGCAGCGGAATCACCCACATTTGCACCCACATCAATCACAGAAAATTCAGGATATTTTTTAGCAATAATTGCAGCTACTTCTCCTAAGTTTTGGCTGTAAGTTGGGTATTGTTTGATGTTAAATGGTAAATCATGGCTTAGGTTCATGGCTACTTCCTGCCCATGGTAATTCCAAACTACAATTGGGTCTGAAAATTTCAAATAAACGAGTCTCAAAAATGCAAAATATTTGATGGCATATTTGCTTTTGGCCTGAAGTAAATTTGAAAAAATAAATTGCGCAAACATCTTATAAAAAATTACTTAATGGGGCTTTTTCTCCAGTACTTACATTCACTACCATTTTGTCTTTTGCCTTCCAAATGGCTGTGGCATCTGAAGTATGCGTTAATTCTCCAGCCTCATTTCTGTTTTGTCTAAAACGAGCCGCTACATATCCTTGCTCTGCACTCACAGCTTCTAAAGTGCCTATTTTATCATTCCTTACAAAATAAGCATTGTTGCCATTTGAATTACTCCCTACAAAACTGTACCCTCTTTTTTCAGCCAGATGACACATTGCCTTTAAGGAAGCGCCAAAATACAAATTGCTGTAATGAGCATCTGTTACGTAAAATTGATCGTCATATGGAACGCTTATTGGGGCTTTGTTGCCAAACATGCTGTTGTATTCCATAATTACAATTTGGGGGTTGACCACGTCAAGACAATCCCAAATCCAATAATCATTTCCGTCAATATCAATATGTAAAATGCCAATTTCTCCTGCAAAACCAGCCTCTTCAATGGCCTTGTTGATATTGTGTTTGGTAACAAATAATGGCAGTGCAGTCAAATCGTGCTTCCAACTAATGCTGTCATTCTTTACGAATTCCATGTTCTGAGAAGAGCCATCAAAAATGAGGCCTTTCCAGTTGTTGTTGAGCAACAAAAAGCGGGTATTTGCCTCTAAATAATTTCCTACACCAAATTCAATAAAAGTACTTTCCGTGATGGGAAGCATATGGATTAAATATTGAATGATTCCGTCATCTCCCCATTGAGAAAAAGCTGAAAATTCAACTGCTTTCAAATCCTGAACAGGGTGCTTCATGGCCATGATTTGTTTGACCATGGGTTGAGCCGATAATATTTTTATTTTTTCGAGCTCTTCTCTGAAATAAGCCCCTATTTTTTTACTACCAATGAGTTGATGAAAAAACTTCTTCACGATTTGAAAATTAACTTCTTGAATTTTTGCCAAGCAAAATAAGCAATTGTAGGATTAAATACTTTTAAAATAGTGAATTCATCTGCACCAGTTTGAACTTCTATGTTGCTTGGATGTTTGATGTTTGATATGCTTTCGGTAGGCATGGCTGCTACCTTATGATTGGGGTTTTTGGTATTGAGTGCTTGCGAGTCGAAACCAATATTGCTCACTAAATTTTTATTCGGTAAAATGCTCAAACCATTGTAAAACCAGCATGTAAACGTCCATTGGTAATCCCAAGTTTCAAGCGCTTTATTGTAACATTTGTCAAAAATTGTTTGCCAAATAGTTTGCATTCTTTTGTTTTGGTAAATCTTTTCTAGCCTGTTCTCTTTTAGGAATTGCGGATAGTTTTTCATGTCCACATCATACAATTGCCAAGCCCTTTTCCAAGTTGCAAAACCCCAGATATGATTCAAATGCGAAAAATAATAATCGCCATCCCCCCAAGTCTTACCAAACTGAAAATTGTTCCCAGAAATATGCATCACCTTTTCATCTTTGGCATATTTGTTAAGTAGTTCTTCACAGAAACCAAAAAAGCTCAGGTCTGGCAAACAATCATGTTCAAATATGATGCCTGTTTCTTCGTTTGAAAACAACCAATTGATGCCTTTCCCTAACGCTATTCTTGGTCCCTGGTTTTCTTTTTCAAAAAAACAATGAACTTTACAAGGCCAGTCTATTGCAGTTTGAATGGTTTGTTGAACCTCCTCTAATCTTTCTTTTTCATGCTGAACATTTGCTCTTGGTCCGTCTGAATAGATGTATAATTTTTGAACACCAGCTTGTTTAATTCTTGACAATACCTGCAAAGCGGTATCACTTCTGTTGAATATGATGAGTAAAACGGGTGTTTGCATTGAAAATTGTCAGAATAAGCGCCACAAATTAAGTTTTCAATTGGTTTAAAACCAAAGCAAATCGTTAAGTGCTTCTTTTAGGGTTTCTACGTCCTGTAAACGGGCATAGTTGTCCATGTTAGATATGGAATAAGGCAAATTGGAATTGCTGTGCTTGTTGAATGTTTCTAAAGCCCTCAATTGCTCGCCTATACTTGGCTCTATGGCAATGCCTGTTTGGAAGGTTTCAGCCAATCTGCCTTGTAAATGGTCGGTTTGACCAATGACAGGCTTATGAAAATAGGCAG
>Ga0209400_1000089_pt1:0-20000 | contig 77403 bp, 77 predicted proteins | sample M_130807_EF_Meta_FD_187313 | JGI IMG/M metagenome (GOLD analysis project Ga0209400, IMG submission 187313) | Freshwater microbial communities from Lake Montjoie, Canada to study carbon cycling - M_130807_EF_MetaG (SPAdes) (version 2) | ecosystem: Environmental > Aquatic > Freshwater >...
GGCTGCATTTGAGGCTAGAGGCGCAAATCCACGGGCCGGCTTAGCTCAGTTGGTAGAGCACCTGATTTGTAATCAGGGGGTCACGAGTTCGAATCTTGTAGCCGGCACCATGGATTTCTGGGGTTTTTTAGAGTCCTTCGCGCTCTCTGGCTGCATGCAGGACGGACATTTGACGGACATTTGGGTTGTTTGGGTGTTCGAGGTGTGTGTTGAAACCGACCCCCCACCCCCTTCGCATTCTGTGAAAGTCAGACCCCTACCGGGGTGGCGCCCCCCTAATTTGGCTGATGGGACCCACTCTTCCTTCCTACATATGATTTTGCTCGTTTGATTGGGTCGGGGACTTATTGGAGTATTGCGTCTCCGCGCGAAGCGCCTTAGTCTAATAGAGCATCAAGAGAAGGTCCAACCTTCACCAACCTACCCGCTCGGGCAAGGTGGTTTTCGCTAAGGCGAGATGTGGCGGGTTTCGCAATCAAACGAGCGCACCTCCCGCAACGTCAGGTCGAGCACTTCTTGCGATGCGAATCGTAAGGAGGAAAACATGTCCGTTACCCGTCGTTCGTTTTTGGTAGGGGCTGGTTCAATCATAACCGCATCGCTAGTCACCGATTTGAAGACCTACATTGGCGATACGGGAACGCCACTAATTGCGCCGCCGACGTCACACTCAAAGACTATATTTTATGAGGAGTTCGAAGACCACTGGCGCTTGAACCTTGGCGAGCCTCAATTTGAAATTCCAGACCCGCAGTTATTGATTGAGAACCTCCGTTGGCATGGGTAGTCAAACGAAAGCCCCACTGCTTGCTATCGTCGCCGTCCTTCATCTTGGTCAGTGAAATAAGACGCACGTTGTTGCTGTCGCTTACCTCGATCTCCGCGTCTGCCGCCGCCCGAATGCCCGACCAGCCGCGTGCACCGCGCGACACGTCCTTGCCTGCGTGGTGAATGACCAACGCGGTCGCCCGTGTCGCCTCCGTAATCGTCCTCAGGTTCCGCAACGCATTGCCGCGACGCTGATCACGTGGCTTCTTGGGGCCTTCCGATGGGGTCGGGTCGTATGGCATCGAGTTAACGGCTGCGCCGATGATCGCAGCACTAGCGGGTCGCTGTCAGCATCTGTTGCAGCAAGCGTGGAGGAGGAGCCATCCGTCAGTAAGATATGATCACTCTGCGCAGCCTCCATCCCGGCGTTGGTGCGCGCTTCCTCCACCATCTGGGCGATCCAGCCCAATCCTGACGGCGTCCTGATCGAAATGCTCCCTGCGCTCGGTCGGCATAATTGGTCTCTTAAACAGCATCATATCCATTTATAGGGCCTGATCCAATTTGGCTGATTTCTTCAACTGAATTGAAAGGGACGTTTGTTGACGATGTAAAAATCCAACGATAGCCAGTTTAACTTATGCCATAAGTCTTATGTTGATCTGACATTTTTTGCATCGGCGCTGGCATATGAGAAGGTCTACATCGAAATTGGAGTTATTCATTATGTTCAAGACACTTTCCGCCTCGCTCGTTGCGTTGTCGCTCGTTGCTGTTGCCCAGCCTGCTTCGGCGCAAATCAATGTCAAAAAAATATTGCCGCCACAGCAGATTAAGCTTCCGGTGATAAAGCCACCGGTAAAGGTGCTGACACCAGCAGAAAAAGCAGCATTGGAAGCGGCAGCAGTAAAGGCAGCAGCAGAAGCGAAAGCCGCAGCTGGAAACTAAAATAAGTCTAATATCAAGCTTCAGTCAGGGCCGTGCTTTGTGCGGCCCTGGCTCTTGATTTGATTTATTGGCTGGTCTGCGCTGGAGGCAAATTAACGGGTCGCCGCGATACGCCCTCATTTGCAAACTCAGCTTAAGTTTACACTGAATTGGAGATATTCATTATGTTCAAGACACTATCCGCCTCGCTCATTGCGTTGTCCCTCGTGGCTGTTGCCCAGCCTGCTACGGCGCAAGTTCAGCCAAATCTCATTAAGAAATTGCCGCCAAAGATTCTTCCGGTGATCACGCCTCGTCCGATTTATCCGACAAAGGTGCTGACAGCAGAAGAAAAAGCAAAAGCAGAAGCAGCGGCAAAGGCCGCCGCAGAAGCAGCAGCAAAGGCAGCAGCCGGAAACTAAATTAAGTCTAATATCAAACTTTAGCTAGGGCCGTGCAGTGTGCGGCCCTAGCACTTCCCTTTCGCCCGCGTCGGGCGGCTGGCCGCCTATGGCAGCGTCGGCAAGGGCATGCACCCGGAGGAGTGAGGCCGCACTGGCACCTGGAAGGGGTTTCCTGTAGGTTCCGCGTCGGGGACGTTATCCCAACAGGAGCAGCTGCGCGGCCGTCAGTGCTTCATGCCGACGATTGAATTGACCTTGCGGCGCAGCATCGTCCACACCAGCAGGAAGACGGGGATCACGCTTGCCGCGACCAGTTGGTCGTCGGGCACGTGGATCGCGGGTGCTACGGCGTGCAAGATGTAGGCGAGCAGGCCAACGGCGTAATAGCTGACAGCAACAACAGATAGCCCTTCTACCACGCGCTGCAGGCGCAACTGCCGCTCGGCATTGTTATCCATAGAGGTGAGCAGCGCTGCATTTTGCTCCTGCACGACCATTTCGACCTGCGTGCGTAACAGCGATGTCGCCCGTTCGACCCGAACCGACAGACCCTCCAGACGGGCGCTGAACGACGCACAGGTCCGTGTCGCCGGGAGCAGGCGTCGCTGGGTAAATTCCTGCAGCGATTGAAACCCGGCAACGCGGCTGCTGGCCAAAGTGTCCAGCCGTTCCTCCACAATGCGCGCATAAGCGACGGTTGCGCTCATCCGATAGGCGGTCGCAGCGGTAATCCGCGTGAGCTGCGCGGCCACACCGCACAGTTCGTCTAAGAGGTGCTGGTCCGCAATGCCCGCCTCCATGCGCTCTGCAATAGCGACGAGTTCCTTTTCGAGCCGGGTCACCGCCACCGATTGCTCCTGGGCGAGCGGCAAGCCAAGGAGGGCAAGGTTACGGTAATTCCCCAATTCTTGAAGCTGGTGGATGATCCGGCCGAGGTCCGCCGGTGGCAAATCGCCACCTGTCACCACCAGTCGTCCAAAACTATCGCTGCGCACAAGAAAGTCAGACCAAATCTGCACGGGGCCAATTTGGGCACTGACCAATTCTGATGCGGTAAAGTCAGCAGCTTTGATCATTCGGTCGGCATCCGCATTCCTAACGATCGCGATGCGGACCGCGCGAAGGACGGCACCGGGCGCATCCATAATCCACTGCATGGCGTCCTCATTGTCGCCCGCAATCTGAAAGCCATCCTCCGGCGATGCCGGCATGATGAGCGTCATCGTGGATGCCTCGCTATGGCATTCCCAAACAAATTCTCCGCCGTCGCTGCGCTGCCCTTCTATGTGTCGGCTGCGTTCACTTATCGCCGATGGCGCGACACCGGGCATCTGGAGAACATGGAGGCGCTCTGCCTCGCGTTCTTCGGCAGTGACCAACCGGACGATCTGCACCATCACCATCGCGGATGTCAGGGGTGGCATGCGCCGCATGTGCATTTCGGAAACGATGCTGGCGCGTAGAGGGTGTTCTACGAAGGACATAGGCTTGCCCGATCACAATCTTTGGCGTCGCGCCCCGCCGCCGGGTTCCGGCAGAGGGCCTCCGCAAAGGTGAGTGTGCCTTATAATCCTGCGTCAATGCAAGTTATTGATTAACCTTATATTTGCCTCATGCGAGAGCCGCATCTTGGCCGAACTTTGGGGGCGGGCGGGGTGTGGACCAGCTCTCCCTGAGGCCCGAACTCCGCACAGGTGCGCATTCGGCTTGCCGCGCGCCCCTAGAATGTGCGACCGAGACGGCGCATTGGGCGAGAGCGAGGACGCGTGACCGATTTCAGGGCAAAATGTTGGGCGGACATGCCCGGCTTGATCGCGCAGGTCCAGCAGACCGGCGAAGAGCTGGGCCTGCCCTATATTGCCGCGCAGGCGGATCTGGCTGATCCGCACCCGATGGCCGATGCCGAAGACCGGCCTTATGCCGAAACCACCTTCCGCTGGGTGGACCCGGCTTATCATTATTGGCGCGACCGTAAGCTGGCGCTGCAGGACACGTTCCTATCCGCCGCGCGGTTGGTGGCGGAACCCTTTTACTATCGCGACGGCAAACTCGCGACCTGGCGGGAAACGGGGCTGTTTGCGCATATCGATTGCAGCAGCATCGCGGCCTATCCGCTGCTGGAGGAGGCAATCATCACGCCCGTTCACCAGCCGCGTGGCCTGATGGGCGCCATCGTCTGGTGCGCGAAGGAAGCGATTGGGGTTGAGCAGGTGTTTGCGGACCATGCCGCGCGGATGCATGCGCTCGCCGTTCGCGTGGTCGCGACGCATAATGAAGCGCGCGGCCGGCCCCGCAATGCGACGCTCTCCCCCACACTCACCCGCCGGGAAGTCCAGTGCCTGCGCTGGGCGGCGGCGGGCAAGACCGATAGCGAGATTGGCATCATTCTCGATCTGTCGGTGTCCACCATCCGCTTCCATCTGCGCAATGCAGCGGAGCGGCTGGGCGCCAAGGGCCGGGCGCAGTCGATTCAGGTCGCTGCCGGCCTTGGCTATGTCGGTGCTGCATGAGGGTGTTGACAGTGTAAACATATCGCCTAACTTGGCCGCGTAGAAGCAAAGCTGCGTCGGGAAAGGTGGGGTATGTCAAACATCAGGCTGGGGCGCTGGACCGCACGGCTGGAGGAGCCGCATGTGGTGTTCATCATCGGCATGCGGATCAACGCGCTGTGGAAAGTGCATCGCTGGCTGCCTGTCATCTTCGCGATGACGCGGATGCTCAGGGAACTGTATCCGAGGCCAGAGCTTGGCTTTATGGGCGGCAAGACCTGGTTTGGGCGGACGATTGTCCTCATCCAATATTGGCGGTCCTTTGAGGATCTGGAAAATTACGCCAAAGCGCGGGACTTGCAGCATCTGCCCGCATGGGCCGCGTTCAACCGGGCGACCACCGGCAATGGCGATGTCGGCGTCTATCACGAAACCTATCGCGTGCGCCCGGGTGACTATGAGAATGTGTTCGTCAACATGCCGCCGACGTTGATGAGTGAGGTGGCTCCTGTCGCGCAAGCGGGCGGGAGGCTCGCCTCAGCGCGCGGCCGCATGGGCAGCGCAGACGGACCCGCGGCCTAAATCAGGACGCGACGAGCGCGGCTGCGGCCTCACGTTCCGCCGTCCGACGGTCGCGGGCGTCGCGGATGCGGATTTCGCTATCGGCCAGCGCCTGCCAGGCGACTTGAGCGCGCAGATATTTGTCGCGCAATTGGGGAAGCGGCGAATTGCGCGCCGCTTCCGCGCATGTTTCGGCCTGAGAGAGAAAATACTCGCCTGATTGTGACATTTCTTTTCCTTTCGCAGGCCGCTTTTAAAGAGACCGATTTAGAATTGGATCAGCTCAGCCTACCATATCGATAACGAGCCGCTGAAGTTCCCGGCGGGACAGAACGGGCGACCGGCGCCGCGTGTAGCTTCCAGTAGAAGCGTCTGAATAGGCAGGGGTATGTGGTGCCTGAAGGTTCAGGCCTTTGGTCTTATAACTTGATTTAAACATGTATTTCCTGGGCGCAAAATCGCGCCAAAATGTGGGGGCAGGCGACTAACGCCGCCTGCGCTGCGGACCACCCGGTCCGCCCCCTCCGGGACCCTTGTCGCGGTAAACGATCCGGCCCTTGCTGAGATCATAGGGCGTCATTTCGACGCGCACCATGTCGCCCACGACCGTACGGATGCGGAAACGCCGCATCTTTCCGGCCGTGTAGGCGATGATCCGATGGTTGTTTTCGAGCATGACGCCGAAACGCCCGTCGGGATAAATCTCGTCGATCAGGCCTTCGAGGGTCATCAGATCCTCTTTGGCCATCCCGTTAAGCCGCTTCGAGGTTGACGGCTGAGGTTTTGCCGCGCTGATCGGTTTCGAGCTCGTACTTAACGCGCTGATCCTTCAGGAGCGTGCGCATACCGGCACGTTCGACTGCGCTGATGTGAACAAAGCTGTCCGTCGCGCCATCATCTGGCGAGATAAAACCATAGCCCTTGTCCGTGTTGAAAAATTTGACTGTACCGACTGGCATTGCCGATATCCTTTCACATAAGAATATTGCCCGCAGACAAGAGGTGCCTGCAGGGCGAAAGAAGCGTGGAAAGGATCGGAGGGCCGTGGCCGATTGTCCCGTCTCAAGCGACGTTAGCAAGCCTCATATAGGTGATGTGCGGCGGGAATACAATGCGAAAGGCCAAAAGGCCGCTTGCGCGCGCCGGATGGGCTTGTCTTCACGCCCAAGCGCTGTTAGTGGCGCGCTCCATTGCCGCTTTAGCTCAGTTGGTAGAGCATCGCATTCGTAATGCGGGGGTCAGGTGTTCGAGTCACCTAAGCGGCACCACCACTCCACAAATCATTGAAAAACAACCATTTTACGGAATGGCTTTGCCTAACTGTAGCACAGAGGTGTCACACATTGACGCATCTGAAGGTCATATAACTCATTGTAATTTAACGATAAATGAGGCTTTTGGCTGTAGCACACGACTGTATCACAGACGCATTCCAAGGCTGTCTGGCCTGTGGCGTCGTGGGGCTATTTATCAATATCGGGTCAGGGTTCCGGTTGATTTGGCTGGATCACTGCGAAAGACCCACATCAATCGTTCATTGCAGACAGCTTCCATCAATGTGGCTCGTCGATGCCAGCCTTCGCTGGCATGACGTGAGAGGGGGGCATAAAGAACCCGTCACCCCAGCGAAGGCTGGGGTCTCCTTAGGCCGGGTGCACAAGATGGCAGCCTGCGCGGGCATGACGATCAGTGTGAGACCTTGACTCTCCCCCCCGTCCGTCGCAACGGCTTTGCCTGAAATTCAACCTGCTTTTCGCCGGATAAACGGGCCGCACTGTTCGGCACCGTCCTCCCCACCGGCGGGGCGCACATTGGCGAAGAATGAGGACGCGCACATCATGACCATGACTGGCAAAGACACGCTTGGCACCCGCGATACATTGACGGTTGGGGGCAAGGCCTATGCTTATTATTCGCTGAAAAAGGCGTCGGCCAAGCTGGGTGATGTCTCGCGTCTGCCTTTCTCCATGAAGGTGCTGCTCGAAAATCTGCTGCGTTTTGAAGATGGCGGCTTCACTGTTGCCACCAGCGACGTTCAGGCGATTGTGGACTGGCACAAGAACCCCACGGAATCGAACAATGAAATCCAGTATCGCCCCGCGCGCGTGCTGTTGCAGGATTTCACGGGCGTGCCGTGCGTGGTTGATTTGGCCGCGATGCGTGATGCGATTGCGAAGCTCGGTGGCGATACGTCGAAGATCAATCCGCTCGTCCCCGTCAACCTCGTCATCGACCATTCGGTCATGGTGGATGAGTTCGGCCACCCCAAGGCGGCGGAACAGAATGTCGAGATTGAATATGCGCGCAATATGGAGCGCTATGACTTCCTGAAATGGGGGTCCAAGTCGCTCAACAATTTCTACGCGGTGCCGCCGGGCACGGGCATCTGCCATCAGGTGAACCTGGAAAACATCGCGCAGGCGGTGTGGACGAGCGTGGATGAAAGCGGCGCGACCGTCGCTTATCCTGACACCTGCGTTGGGACGGACAGCCACACGACGATGATCAACGGTCTTGGCGTGCTCGGCTGGGGCGTGGGCGGCATTGAAGCCGAAGCCGCGATGCTTGGCCAGCCGGTCTCCATGCTCATCCCCGAAGTTGTGGGCTTTAAGTTCACCGGCGCGCTGATGGAAGGCGTGACGGCGACCGACCTTGTGCTGACCTGCACCAATTTGCTCCGCAAGCACGGCGTTGTTGGCCGATTTGTGGAATATTTCGGCCCCGGCCTCGCCGCACTGACGCTCGCCGACCGGGCGACACTTGCCAATATGGCGCCGGAATATGGCGCGACGTGCGGCTTCTTCGGCATTGATGACAAGACGCTTGATTATATGCGCCTGACGGGCCGTGAAGAAGCGCAGATCGCGCTTGTTGAAGCCTATGCCAAGGAACAGGGCTTCTGGATCGATCCGTCGGTTGAGCCGATCTTCTCCTCGACGCTGGAACTCGAACTGTCGACGGTTGTGCCGTCGCTCGCAGGCCCGAAGCGCCCGCAGGACCGCGTCTCGCTTCCCGAAGTGGACGATGTGTTCAACGCCGATATGGCCAACACCTATAAGAAGGCGCCGACGCGCGTTCCGGTTGGCGGCAAGGACTTTGATCTGGGCGACGGTGACGTTGTGATCGCTGCCATCACCAGCTGCACCAACACATCGAACCCCGGCGTGCTTGTGGCCGCAGGCTTGGTCGCGAAGAAGGCGAATGAGCTGGGCCTGAAGCCGAAACCTTGGGTTAAGACCTCGCTGGCGCCGGGATCACAGGTCGTCACCGATTATCTGGAGCGGGCAGGCCTGCAATCGCACCTCGACGCGGTGGGCTTCAACCTTGTCGGCTATGGCTGCACGACCTGCATCGGCAATTCCGGCCCGCTGGCCGACCCGATCTCCAAGGCGATCAACGAGAATGGGCTGGTCGCCGCGGCTGTCATCTCCGGCAACCGCAACTTTGAAGGCCGCGTCTCACCAGATGTGCGCGCGAACTTCTTGGCGTCCCCGCCGCTCGTCGTTGCTTATGCGCTCAAGGGCACGGTGATTGAGGATTTCGTCTCAACACCGGTGGGTGTCAGCAAGGATGGCGTGGACGTCTATCTGAAGGACATCTGGCCTTCCAATGACGAAGTCTACTCGACCATGGCCGGCTGCATGGACCGCGCCATGTTCCAGGCGCGCTATGCCGACGTCTATAAGGGCGATGCGCACTGGCAGGCGATCAACGTCACGGGGTCTGAAACCTATCAGTGGCGCGCCGGCTCCACCTACGTCGCCAACCCGCCTTACTTTGAAGGGATGACGATGACGCCCGCGCCGGTTGCGGACATCATCGAAGCCAAGCCGCTGTTGATTTTGGGTGACTCGATCACGACGGACCACATCTCGCCTGCAGGCTCGATCAAGGCAGATTCGCCCGCAGGTCAATGGCTTATGGAACATCAGGTCGCAAAGGCGGACTTCAATTCCTACGGCGCCCGCCGCGGCCACCACGACGTCATGATGCGCGGCACCTTCGCCAACATCCGAATCAAAAACGAAATGGTCCCCGGAATCGAAGGCGGCTTCTCCCGCTACGGCCAAGATGTCGGCGCCGTTTACGACGTCGCCATGAAGCATAAGGCCGACGGCACTCCGACCGTCGTCATCGCTGGCAAGGAATATGGCACCGGCTCCAGCCGCGACTGGGCGGCCAAGGGCACCAATCTGCTCGGCGTGCGGGCTGTGATTGTGGAGAGCTTTGAGCGGATCCACCGGTCGAACCTCGTCGGCATGGGTGTCCTCCCGCTTCAGTTCAAGGATGGCGAAAGCCGCACGTCCCTGGGCCTGACAGGCGACGACACTTACACGATTACGGGCGTCGCCGACCTCAAGCCGCGTCAGGACGTTGAAGTTGCTGTGACCCGCAAGGATGGCTCGACGTTCAGCTTTACCGCGCTCTGCCGCATCGATACCGCGAATGAAGTCGAGTACTTCATGAACGGCGGGATTCTGCAATATGTGCTGCGTAAACTGGCTGCCTGACACTTCCGGCACTTGCCGAAATCGTTGCTAACGTTCATCTCCCTCTCCAAGTCATTGGAGGGGGAGATTTCGTTTGGGCACAGGGCAGCTTGAGGGGCGTGTTGCACTGGTTACCGGTGGCTCGCGAGGTATCGGACGCGGAATCGCTTTGGCATTGGCCCGCGAAGGCGCTGAAGTCGCGGTCAATTATCGCACTAAGGCGGAGGAGGCCGAAGCTGTCGTTGCCGAAATAAAGGCAATGGGCCGCCGGGCGAAAGCCTATGGCGCCTCGGTAGATGACTTTTCGGCCTGTGAGGCGATGGTCGAAATGGTGGCCAATGATTTTGGTGGCCTGTCCATTCTGATCAACAATGCTGGGATCGCGAGCCGTGGACAGTCGGTTGCGGATACCGACCCAGCAGAACTCGAACGTGTTCTGCGCGTTCATGCCTTTGCGCCGCATTTCATGTCAAAATATGCGCTTCCCCATCTGCGCAAGAATAATCGCTCCGACATTGTCATGATTTCCAGCGTCGCAACACTCAACCATTCGGCCAATGGCGCGCCTTACAACATGGGCAAAGCCGCCTGCGAGGCCTTGGCGCTGACCCTTGCCAAGGAAGAGCAGAAAAACGGCGTCCGCGTGAACATTGTTGCGCCAAGTCTCACGGTTTCAGACATGGGCGAAAAGCTCGCCAAAGCGGTGGCCGGCGTTTCCGACATTCATGAATTAGACAAGAGTTTCCCCTTCGGCCGCGTCTCTGTGCCCGAAGATGTAGCCGCGGCCGTCGTTTGGCTGGTTTCTCCCGCAAATGCTTATGCGTCGGGCCAGAAGATCAACATCGATGGCGGCGGTGCGGGCACTTTGAAATAAGCAAGACACGTGAGCAAGGGCACACAATCTGCACTTATTCCGTTTGCAGTCGCATGCGTTGGCATTGCTCTGTTTTCGGTCATGGACGGCGTCATGAAGGGGCTCGTTCTGGCGATTGGCGCCTATAATGCGATGCTGTGGCGTCAGGGCGCTGGCTTCCTGATCGGCGGCACCACCTTTATTCTCAGCCGCTCGCGCTGGCCAAGTCCGGCGGCCATGCGTCTGCACGTCATCCGCGGCATTGTCGGGGGGGCGTTGGCCTTTGCCTTTTTCTGGGGAATTGGTCGAGTGCCCTTAGCAGAAGGGATCGCGCTGAGCTTTATCGCGCCGATCATCACGCTGTTCTTGGCCTCGATCATTCTAAAAGAACGGATCAGCCGTTCTTCGATCATCGCGTCGCTTCTGGGGTTAGCGGGTGTGGGCGTCATCCTGTCGGCGCGGATCGGTGGCAGGCACGATGATGAGGCGCTTATGGGCATCGCCTCCATCCTCCTGTCGGCGGTTCTCTACGCCTATAATCTCATATTGCAGCGCCAGCAGGCGCAGATTGCGGCGCCGGTCGAAGTCGCCTTCTTCGTCAATATCTTCGCCTTTGCGGCAATGGCTGTTTTCGCCCCATGGTTGGCAGAGATACCGGGCAGCGAAGAGACGCTGCCCATCTTTTTCGCAGCCGCACTCGCCTTTGTGTCGATGCTGCTCTTGTCTTGGTCTTATGGGCGCGCAGAAGCCCAGCTTCTCGTGCCGGTAGAGTACACCGCTTTCATATGGGCGGCGATCATTGGATGGGTCTTCTTTGGCGAGCCACTGACGCCTGAAACACTTATTGGCACGGGATTGATTGTGGCAGGATGTTTGATTTCGGCGCGGCAACAGCCGGTTCACATTGAAACAACAGCCGTCTGAAATCTATGAAGCGGGAAGGGGCGGCGCCACCTTCCCGAAGCCGTTCTCAGATGCCCTTGGCCTTGGCCCGTTCGATACATTCAACAATGATGCGTTTGGCTTCATCAGCATCGCCCCAGCCGCTGATCTTCGCCCATTTTCCGGGCTCCAGATCCTTATAGTGCGTAAAGAAGTGCTCGATCTGCTGCGTCACAATCGGCGGCAGATCGTCATGGCCGGCCACTTCGCTGTAATAGGGGAAGGTGGTGTCCAGCGGCACGGTGATTAGTTTCTCGTCGCCGCCCTTGTCGTCTTCCATCAAAAGGACACCCACAGGACGGACCTTGATGACAGCACCGGCAATGATCGGCGACCGCGCGATGACGAGCGCGTCCAGCGGATCACCGTCCTCACCCAGCGTATGCGGCACGAAACCATAGTTCGCGGGGTAGCGCATCGGTGTATGGAGGATACGATCGACAAAGAGAGCGCCGCTCGCTTTGTCGAATTCATATTTGACCGGCTCGCCCCCAATGGGAACTTCGATCAGGACGTTGAGCGTTTCGGGCGGATTGTCCCCCGCGGGGATCAGGTCGATTCTCATAATAATCGCCGATTAGCCTCATTGTGCGGCGCAGCATAGTCATTTTGGCTGGAAATCCGCACGGTTCACAGAGGTGCAAATGATGGATGCGTTCAGCACCTTTGCTCAGGGCAGAGGGGCCAGCAGTCTATCAAGGCTGCCTTCACCAACGCCGATCTTTTCCAACCGGGGATATCGCAGCCCGCCATTCCATTGGACAGCGACTTCCCGGACCAAACGGCCGGAACGGACAATGAGTTTGATTGGGTCCTTCCCACCTTCAGCGGCAACGATGGCATCGCGCAGGGCTTCGTCGGAATAGGCGCGACCGTTGACTGCGAGCAGTTCAGCAGCCGTGGTGAGGCCCTGTTTAAAGGCGGGGCCATCCCAAATCACGCTGGAAACATGGCCATTCTTTCCGACCGACATCCCGAGCGAATAATTGAAATTTGTCTCACCGCTCCGCTTTTCCTGGTCGCGGAAAAAGCTGGTCGGTTCGGATGCATAGACGAGGCGATAGCCACCGAGGGTGAGGCCGCTGAGCGGCGCATTGCTCGACTTGCCGTTGATCCGCTCCTTGAGGAATGCGGCCCAGTCAAAAGGGGAGAGCTCGTTCAGGATCGCAACAACATCGTTGAAACTAAACGGCCGAGCATCCCATTTGCCATCGGGGCCCGCGACGAACTGGCGGACAAAGTCCTGCAAGCCTTTGGCTCCGCCGGTTCTGGCGCGCAGTGTCGCATCCACATCAAGCCAGATGAGCAGGCCTTCATTGTAATAGTCTTCGCTGCGTTGATAGCTGACCCAGCCTTTAGGTCGCCTGTCCGTAATGACGGGGTCACGCGTCGTATCTTCGACATCGCGCCAATCGCGTGCGCGGCGGTTGTCTTGGTTGGCGGCAATGGATGCAAATGCGTCTAACGTTTCCTGCTTGCTGAACAGGCCAGATCGCGCACCGAGGACATAGCCCCAAAATTGGTCCTGCCCTTCGTAAACCCACAGGAGATCGTTCACGAGTGGCGTGCTGAAATCGGGCACCATCTGGCCGGCGGGGCGGCGATATTTGCCGATCCAGGTATGGCTGAATTCGTGGGCGAGGAGGTTGCGACGGCCGGGGCCGCTGTTCCAGTCCGTGAAGTATTCAGGATTGACGGCGTTCTCCGAGGATCTGTGGTGTTCCCGGCCTATGCTGCCCAACTGGTCCGTCAGCGCGAGAAGAAAGTCATAATGATCATAGGGCACCATGCCGAAGAGTTTGACCGCCTGATCGACGAGTTTTCGGTGGATCTCGACCTGCGCAGATGTCGAGGCCAGATATTTCGCATCATCGGCCACTACGTTCAGTGTGACCTTATGCCCAAGATCGACAGCAGAGAAATGCCGTCCGGCAAATGTGGGGGAGTCCACCAGCGTTTCATAGTCGACCGTCTGATAGCGGACTGTGTTGCCGGATGTTGAAGCGGGCCGCAGCGCGGTTGCTGCCTTCCATCCCGCAGGCCAAGTCACACTCGCAGAAACCGGAATGCGGCGCGTGAACCATCCCGCCGGATAGAGCGAAACAGACTGCCATTGCAGGTTCATCATGTCTGGGGTGACAACCACGCGGCCCTGATCGCGTTCGGTCGCGGAAAGGAACTTGAAACTGACATCCAACTGACGGACGCCAGATGGAACAGTCAGGTGAAATGCATACACGTTGGTCGCGTCACGGCGCCAGTCTATGGTCTTGCCGCCTGCTTTTATGACGAGACCGGCGAGCTTTTCGATTTCCCCGCGTGCCGCATGGCTGCCGGGAATCCATTCTGGAAAGAGGAGGACCATCGGGCCGGAGGACGTTACGGGTATCGTTTGGCGCACATCAAAAATGGCACGGTCGGTGTCTGTTGCATCCACCTGCAACGTCATGGTGCCAGGGAAGGCCATGTCTTTTGCGGGCGGTATCGGTTGGGCAAGGGCGAGTGTCGAGAACATCGACAGGGGCAGCACGGCGAGACGCAGGTTCATCAAATCCTCTAATTTTGCTTTTTGAAGTCATGCAGGGATTTGCGCAGACGGTCCAGTAGCTATAGGGCGCAGCGCATGGCGAAGATTGAAACTCCTCGGCCCGTCAGGGGCACGCAAGATATGCTCGGAGAAACGGCGGACAGGTTCGCCCATGTCGTCGCGACATTTGAACGCGTGCGCAGGCTTTATGGCTTTCACCGTATCGAAGTGCCTGTGATCGAGCCAACCTCAGTTTTCGCCCGTTCGCTTGGCGAGACGACCGATGTTGTTTCCAAGGAAATGTACAGCTTTGAAGATCGCGGCGGAGAATCGATCACGTTGCGGCCGGAGTTTACGGCAGGCATCTGCCGTGCCTTTCTGACTGAGGGGTGGCAGCAACATGCGCCGCTTAAGGTTGGCACGCATGGCCCACTCTTCCGCTATGAGCGACCGCAAAAGGGGCGGTATCGCCAGTTTCACCAGATTGATGCTGAAATCATTGGCGCACCCGAGCCGGCGGCGGACGTCGAATTGCTCGTATTTGCAGACCAGTTGTTGCGCGAACTCGGCATTGCCGACGGAGTCACTCTGCGCTTGAATACGCTGGGCGACGGCGGAACGCGCACGGCTTGGCGAGCGGCACTCATTGAGTATTTCTCGGATCATCAGGCCGATCTGTCCGAAGACAGCCGGGAACGGCTGACCAAGAATCCGCTGCGCATTCTCGATTCAAAGGACCCGCGCGACCGCCCGATTGCCGACGCAGCCCCTGACATCGACACCTATATCACTGACGAAGCGCGGGACTTCTTTGGGAGCGTGACCGAGGGGTTGCAGGCGGCCAAAGTCGCTTGGGTTCGCGACAGTCGTCTGGTGCGTGGGCTCGATTATTATCGCCACACAGCCTTTGAGTTCGTGACGGACCGGTTGGGCGCGCAAGGCACGGTTCTGGGTGGCGGACGTTATGACGGATTGATGGAAAGTCTCGGCGGACCGCCGACGGCGGCGGTTGGCTGGGCGGCCGGGATCGAACGGCTTGCCATGCTGCTCGATACAGCCCCTGAAAACAGCATCACTGTTGCGGTTGTCCCGATGGGCGATGCGGCCGCACTGGCCGCGACGGGCATTGTGGCAGACCTGCGCCGTGCCGGTATTTCAACAGACATGACCTATAAGGGCAATATGAAGCGCCGCATGCAAAAGGCAAATGACTGGTGTGCTCGATACGCTGTTATTCTCGGCGAGGATGAGCTGGCACGCGGAGAGGCGGCGCTCAAGAATCTTGTGACGGGCGAACAGCGCGCCGTCGCGCTTGCTGACATCGTGCGCGCGGTGTCCAAATGACGACAATCTCCGCCGACCGTTTGGGCGCCATTTTGGCGCGCCGCGATGAGCTTCAAAATCAACTCGCATCGGGGGAACTCGCGCCGGAGCGATTTGTGGCCCTTTCCAAGGAATATGCCGAGGTAGAGCCGGTCGCCGAAGTTGCCGGAAAATTGCAGCGGCTTCGTAATGACCTGATTGATCTTCAGGCTATGCTTGATGACCCAGACATGCGTGAGATGGCCGAGGAAGAGCTTGTTTCCGTGCGTGAGCAACTGCCGGACGCAGAGCGCGATATGGCGCTGCGCCTTTTGCCGAAGGACGCCGCGGACGACCGTTCTGCGATGCTGGAAGTCCGCGCCGGCACAGGCGGCGATGAAGCGGCCTTGTTCGCGGGTGACCTGTTTCGCATGTACCAGCGTTATGCAGAAATGCAGGGCTGGAAAGTCGAGGTCATCTCCGCCAGTGAATCCGACGTTGGGGGCTATAAGGAAGTTGTCGCGTCGATTGTCGGTAATGGCGTGTTTGCGAAGCTGAAGTTTGAATCCGGCGTTCACCGGGTCCAGCGCGTGCCGGCGACTGAAAGCGGCGGACGTATTCATACCTCTGCTGCCACCGTGGCGGTCTTGCCCGAGGCGGAAGAAGTCGACGTCCAGATTGAAGAGAAAGATCTGCGCGTCGACATCTATCGCTCATCAGGCCCAGGCGGGCAGGGCGTTAACACGACGGACAGCGCCATCCGCATCACCCACATCCCGACGGGCCTTGTTGTCATCCAGCAGGATGAACGATCGCAGCATAAGAACCGCGCCAAAGCAATGCAGGTGCTGCGTACGCGGCTTTATGAGCGCGAGCGGGAACTGCTCCACGCCGAACGATCGGGCGCCCGGAAATCCATGGTCGGCTCTGGCGACCGGTCGGAACGCATCCGGACCTATAACTTCCCGCAAGGGCGCGTAACCGACCATCGCATCAACGTAACGCTACACCGGCTGCCGGAAATCCTGATGGGACAGATGGATGAACTGATCAACGCGCTCATGTCGGCGGATCAGGCGGAACGTCTGGCAGGGCTGGATGAGACTGCGTGAGGCCCTGACGGCGGCGGCGACCCGACTTGCCGAAGTGAGCGATACGCCGAGGCTGGACGCAGAGCTGCTGGCGGCGCACCTCCTCGACATTGATCGCAGCACCCTTCTTCTCTCTCATCTGGAGACAGAGGTGCCAGCAGGCTTTCCGGCGTTGGTTGACCGCCGAATGAAAAGCGAACCGGTCGCCTATATTCTAGGCCACCGCGAATTCTGGACGCTGGATCTGAAAGTCGTGCCGGGCGTCCTCATTCCCCGGCCTGACAGCGAGACGCTCATTGAGGCGGCGTTGAAATGGTTCAGTCCGCGCGCGCCTGCGACGATTCTTGACCTAGGGACGGGGACGGGCGCGTTGCTCCTTGCTGCATTGTTTGAGTTCCGAGGGGCTGAGGGCATCGGAATTGATCAATCGCCAACGGCGCTGAGGGTTGCGGCAGAGAATGCGGCCCGCTGCGGCCTTCAGGCGCGCGCGCGATTCCGCGCTGGCAATTGGGGGGAGGGTGTCGACGGCTCCTTCGATCTGATCCTCTGCAACCCACCTTATATTTCAACTGAGGCTGAGCTTCCGACTACGGTCGCCCAGTTCGAGCCGGATGAGGCGCTGTTTGCAGGGGCAGACGGGCTCGACGATTATCGCGTGCTCGCGCCCCAGATCGCCCGCCTGCTCGCACCAACTGGCTGTGCGTCGGTGGAAATTGGCTTTGATCAGGCGCAAAGTGCAGGTCGTCTCTTTCGCGATGCGGGTTTAACCGTCGATGTTCGGCCAGACCTTGGCGGGCGGGACCGCTGCCTGCTCTTGACCAAATCACTATAATTTCGCTTGGAATTGACGTATTCTATGCTACGGCAAACGTCGAAAGGCGAAGCGCCGTTTGCAGGGAAGCTTGGAACCGCGCCGCTGATCTCACCGAGAACCGGGCTGTATAACGCATGCTTGGCTGTTGGAGCGCTACAGGAGCACTCCACCATAGAGGTTTTCCGCTAAGTCGGAGAGTTTGGAACGAACCCCTTGAGTTTAAGGATCAGATCACTTGCTTAATAATCGTCAGCAGGGCCGTCGTCGTGGACGTGGCCGTGGGTCGCCGGGCAATAACGGTGGTGGGCGCCAGGATAATGGCAGCCGTATCGATAACCGGGCGCGCGGCAATGCGCCGCAGATGCTCGAGAAATACAAGAATCTGGCCCGCGAGGCGCAGCTTCAGGGCGACCGCGTTCTGACGGAATATTATCTCCAGTTTTCTGACCACTACTTCCGCATCGTGGCCGAAAGCCGGACACGCTCGGAAGATACCCGCCAGCCGCGGCGGGATGATTGGCAGAATGAGGATGGTGACGAGGGCGAGAACTTCGACATGTCCGACGGCGAGTCAGGGTCTTACGGGAATGAGAGCAATGACGAGCCTGCGCCTGCGCAGAGCGACCGTCGTCCGCCTCGTGAGCCACGCGAACCTCGCGAACCAAGAGAACCTCGCGAGAAGCGCGAATTCCGTCCGCGCCGCGACAACGGGCCTTCAGCGGATGCGCCGCGCGAAAGAGCAGAAGAATCGGCCACGATTGACGTTGCCATCCTTCCGCCCGCCCTTGGTGTCTCGACGGACCCTGCAGTTGATCTCGACGCAGAGCCCGCCCCCCGCCGTCGCGGTCGTCCACGTCGTGCCGTAGTGTCGGATGCGGAAACCGAAGCCGCCGAATAAGCGGCTGTCGGTTTTTGCGTTGCGGTTAAGCGAATCCAGCGATGCTGCTTAAGCCGCGGGCAGGGGCCTCGGCCGGAAATCATCGTCCAGTGCCACAAAGGTGAACACACCTGTTGTGACCTTCACATGCTCCTCGCCGCGTTTCCGTTCTGCGAGTACGTCAAGACGGATGGCGACAGATGTACGGCCTCTGCGCTCCACACTGGCGTAGATAGAGATGAGATCGCCAAGCAGGATGGGGGCGATGAACTCCATTGCTTCAATAGCGACAGTGGCGCATCGTCCTCCCGCAACCCGGCCTGCCGCGATTCCACCGGCGCGATCCATCATCGCAAGCACCCAGCCGCCAAAGATATGACCGTTAGAGTTGATGTCGGCCGGCTCGGGTAGAACCCTTAGGACCGGCGACAGAATGTCTTCGCTCATTCGGGTCCGTCTAGAGCGTCAAATTCTTTGACCGTCTCATCATGTCCCGATCCAGCGGACAGAAAGACGAGCCCCATCAGGGCAGACGCGAGCATAACAGATACAAACACCCCCGCAGAGGTCGCGATCAGCATGTGGATTGGAATTTCACCAATCAGCGTGCTGAGCAAATAAAGGCATCCTATTGTCGCCGTCAGAGAGGCCAACGCCATCCAGATCATCAGGCGCTTGTAGCGGCCCCATGCGAACGCCGCATATTCGGGATCATCCAAAGCTGAGTGTGGTGCGTCCATGGCTTCCCTTTGCGCCCGAATCGTGGGAGCATCAAGCCAGATCGACGTGAGATTCGATCACGAGAGAGAGGAAGGCCTAACATGAGTGTGAAGGCAATTCTGCAATCTAAAGGCGCGAGCGTCCTTTCGATAACCAGTGATGCTTCGGTTGCCGAGGCTGTTGCTATGCTTGCAAAGCATCGGATCGGTGCATTGCCGGTCATCAATGGCGGCGCGGTGCTGGGTATCTTCTCAGAGCGCGACGTTGTGTACAGCATGGCAAAGGAGGGGGCTGCCGCCCTTGAACGCCCCGTGAGTGAAGTCATGACGACACCAGCCATGACGGTCGACTCGGACTGTGCGGTGCTCGCTGCTTTATCTCTCATGAGCCGTCGACGGATTCGTCATCTTCCGGTTGTCGACGCAGAAGGCCTGGTCGGCTTCATATCGATCGGCGATCTCGTCAAATATCGGATTGAAAAGATCGAATCAGAAGCTGAGGCGATGCGGAGCTATATTCAGTCCGCATGAGTCCCGGCGTTGGGCGGCCGCCAGCGAGCGGTTCAAGAGAATCGGGAGCCCAATAGCTGCCTGACTCGGCGGCCATAGTTCAATTTAACCGGAATCGCCGGGCTCCAAGGCTGTATCCGTTCAGAATCGTGCAGAGAAGAATGCCCGCCTGCACCATGGATAAGAGCGGGCATCGTCGTCCGAAAGCAGCAGGTGGGCTGCGATGATATTCGACACTCAAATGACGAGCTGCGGGGTGAGCCGACGGCTAGAGCCCTAGAATACTGCGGTTCGCAGGCGTCCAGAGAGGGCGGAAGCGGGTGAGGCTAGTGTCTACTATATCGGCCACGCGAACCTGCCGACCGCGAACGTGGCTTTGCGGCGTCTTGCAAAAAAATTGAAATAAAGTTGCGGAAGGGTGTTGACGAGAAAATGAGTCGCCCGTAGAGGAGCTCTTGTCGCGGCGATGAGCACTTCGGGCCTTCGCCGCTTCCGCAACAGACTGGACAACGGGTACCCCCCGCTCAAGTGGGGAGGGATTTGTTGTCGGGCCTTTTGTGCTCTTTCTCATTGTCGGTTTAGATGAAGGGACATGTGGGCGGCGGCCCCGGGTCTGACAGCTTCAAGGTGTCAGCAACTCGGGTAACCAAATTAGTCGTTCCATGGCCTCAGGTTTCGGCCTGTGGTCAAGCATGTCCTATACACGTATCCATACGTAAATATGAT
>Ga0209400_1000089_pt1:25000-77403 | contig 77403 bp, 77 predicted proteins | sample M_130807_EF_Meta_FD_187313 | JGI IMG/M metagenome (GOLD analysis project Ga0209400, IMG submission 187313) | Freshwater microbial communities from Lake Montjoie, Canada to study carbon cycling - M_130807_EF_MetaG (SPAdes) (version 2) | ecosystem: Environmental > Aquatic > Freshwater...
TGCATCGATTTTACGGCAGGCCAGTGGCCTGCCGATACCCTCAAGCACCAGCCTCATAGCTTGGTGGCCATAGCGACTGTGCCCCACCCGATCCCATCCCGAACTCGGCCGTGAAACCAGTCAGCGCCGATGGTACTACCGCTTAAGCGTTGGAAGAGTAGGACGTCGCCAGGCTTTGAAGCTGGTGCTTGAAGAGAAAAAACCCATTCACATGTTTTTGGCCGTTCGGCCGCAATCCAGCCGGACAGCCACGTTGACGCGGGATGGAGCAGCCCGGTAGCTCGTCAGGCTCATAACCTGAAGGTCGTAGGTTCAAATCCTACTCCCGCAACCAACAAAACCCATCACACCAAAGACTTTGCAACAGCTCCCTTCGGGGAGCTTTTTGCGTTTTTGAAGCTAAGGCCGTCTTTTCCCGGGCAAAATGGCTATCAAGACCCCGATTGGGCTTGCGAAGCCTGTATCATGCCTGCCAATCAGTATCCGACTGAAAGGAAGCCTGAAATGAGGATTGAAGCCACCACGTCTGCCGTTGTGACCGGCGGCGCTTCTGGATTGGGCCGCGCCACGGCGGAGGCGCTAGCTTCTGCCGGCGTCAAAGTTGCTATTTTTGATTTGAATGAAGAAACCGGTGCTGAAGTTGCCAAGGCCATTGGTGGACTGTTCTGCAAGGTCGACATCATGGATGAAGCCTCCGTTGTCTCCGGGTTGGAAACGGCGCGGGCTGCCCATGGTCAGGAACGGATTCTGGTCCATTGCGCGATGGCGACCCGTCGCGGCAAGACGCTGGCCTTTGATAAGGAAGCCGGCAAGCTGAAGCGCCTGTCGACCGAAGACTATGCCTATGGCGTCCACGGTATTCTGATCGCCAGCTACCGGCTTGCCTCGCTGGCTGCCGAAGGAATGGCAACACTCGAACCGCTGGAAGATGGCGAACGCGGCGTCATTACGTTGACCGCATCTGTGGCAGCGCAGGACGGGCAGATCGGACAGATCACCTATGGCTCGGCCAAGGCGGGCGTGAACGGCATGGTTTTGCCTATGGCACGCGACCTGATGGACCTTGGCATTCGCGTCAACTCAATCATGCCCGGCATTTTCGCAACCCCGCTGATGCTCGGCGCAAAGCCGCAGGTGCTGGAAAGCCTTGCCGCGTCGGTGCCGTTCCCCAAGCGCCTAGGCAAGCCGGAAGAGTTTGGCAGCCTTGTCATGGAACTGGTGCGCAACAGCTATTTCAACGGACAGAGCATCCGTCTGGATGGCGCCATCCGCATGGCGCCGCGCTGATCTCCGCATCGTAAGTGAAAGTCAGTCGTTCGGCACGGCCCAGTGATTTTTGGAGAGTTTTGTGATGAATTTCGAGCTCGCTGAAGAGCACCGCATGCTGAAAGATCTGGTCCGCAAGTTTGTGGATTCAGAGTTGATGCCGCTGGAAAACGGTGTCCTGCAGAGGGAATCATCGGGCCAAGGCAGCTATCTGACCGCCGAGCAATTGGCGAAGGTGGATGCGGTGTCGCGTGATCTTGGGCTTTGGGGGCTTGATGCGCCGGAAGAAGTCGGTGGCATGAACTTGCCGATGGTCGCGATGGTCGGCGTCAACGAGGAATTGGGCCGCACCGCAACGCCGTATACCTTGCCACCAGATTCCCCGAACTTGCGGATGATGATGGTCGCCGCCGATGAGCGCCAGCGGGAGGCCTATCTTGCCCCCTACGTGCGGGGTGAAACCATTTCCGCGATTGGGATTTCGGAACCGGGCGCGGGGGCGGACCCTGCCCAGATGAAAACAACCGCGGTGCAGGACGGGGATGACTGGGTCATCAACGGCCGCAAGATCTGGATCACGAAGGCGGATGAAGCGCATTTCACGATCCTGATGGCGGTGACGGATAAGAACCCCGATGGCCGCAATGGCATGTCGGCGTTTCTGGTCGACCGCGATACGCCGGGCTTCAACGTGCTGCGCAAAATCCCGATGATTGACGGCACGGCGACTTATGAGATTGCGCTCGAGGATTGCCGCGTTCCGGGCTGGAAACTGCTTGGCAAGCGTGGGCAGGGCTTTGCGCCGATGCAGGTCCGTTTGGGCACACGCCGCATTGAAATGGCGTCATGGTCCATCGGGATGGCGCAGCGCGCGCTGGATATGATGATCGATTATGCACCGCAGCGGGTGACGTTCGGTAAGCCACTGGCCTCACGTCAGACCATCCAAAATTGGGTGGCCGATGCAGCAACGCGCATTCACGCGATGCGGTTGATGACCTATGATTGTGCCTGGAAGCTCGATGAGGGGCGCGACACGCGCCAGGAAATCTCCATGGTCAAATCCTATTGCACCGAAGCCGCCTATGACATTGTTGACCATGCGATGCAGATGTTTGGCGGCATGGGTATGACGCGGGAATTGCCGCTGTATCTGATGTCAGCAAAGCTGCGCACGATGCGGATTTACGATGGCCCAAGCGAAATACATAACTGGGTTGTCGCCCGCAATCTGCTGGGCACCCGGGATTAGCATTGAAGGTGCCAGCGCCGGTCAAGCGGAGCGATCGGCGCTGGCATTTTAAATCAACAATGTGTGGCCCAATCCCGGGCCACTCGCCATGCATTCAGCCCTTGGCTTTGAAGAACTGGCCCAAGCCAATTTGGACTGGACGGAGCACGTCAGGCCTCAGTTTCGACCAGCTCTGCAATTTCGAAGGAAAAGCGCGTCCACTGGCGCTTGCGGGCAGCTTCTTCGGCGGGTACGCGCTTGCGCTTGGCCTCCGCCAGAGAGCGGCTATGCCCCCAAAACACTTCGGTTTTGCCATTCTCTAACTCCGCCACGATCCGCCAATAATGGGTGAAGCGTTCGGTCGTCGGCCCGATCGTCTTTTCATGCCCATCCGGCATGGTTGCAGTGAGGTAGCGGCGCTTCTTCTTCATGAGCTGAATGTCATCGCGTCCATCCCTCCATGATACAACGCATTTGTTGGCGCTCTGAAAGGGCGGAGCTGAATTGTGACCCATTGTGCGGCGGACATTGGCTTGCCCTCCGCCTCCAGAAATGTAAGTTAAACTTACAATTGAGCGCGCAAAGAGGCGTCACGGTCAGGAGAGCGGGACACATGAAGATCTTTCAGAACGAGATTGCCTTCATCACCGGTGGCGCGTCGGGTGCGGGCTTTGGTCAGGCGCAGGTGTTTGGCCGGGCGGGATGCCGTATTGTGATTGCCGACATCCGCCCGCAGCCGGTTGAAGAGGCTCTGGCGCAACTGAAGTCACAAGGCATCACAGCACACGGCATTGTGCTCGATATCATGGATCGCGAGGCTTATGCGCGGGCGGCTGATGAGGTGGAGCAGATTTTTGGCGCGCCGCCCTCGCTTTTGTTCAACACCGCTGGCGTGAACAGCTTCGGGCCGGTTGAGAACACATCTTATGATGACTTTGACTGGATCGTCGGTGTCAATTTGGGCGGTGTGATCAATGGTATGGTGACCTTTGTTCCGCGCATGATTGCGTCTGGCCGCCCGGGGCATATCGTCACGACATCGTCGCTCGGCGGTTTAATGGGTAGCGCTTTTGCAGCGCCCTATTCTGCGGCCAAGGCTGCGGTCATCAACCTTATGGAGAGCTATCGCCAAGGGCTGGAGAAGCACAACATTGGCGTGTCCGTTCTCTGCCCGGCCAACATCAAATCGAATATTGCCGAGGCAAGCAAGCTTCGCCCCGCGTCCTTCGGGCAGAGCGGCTATGTTGAGAATGAGGAGACGGTAGCGTCGCTGCATAGCATCCACATTCACGGCATGGAGCCCGTTCAGTTGGCTGAGTACGTGAAGGCGGGCATCGAGGCCAATGAGCTTTACATCATCCCTTATCCCGAAGCGAAGGAGGGCCTGCGCGATCATTTCGAAAAGATCGTAGAGTCTGTCTTGCCGCTAGAGGCCGATCCGGAAGGCGCGCGTCTGCGGACGGAAGCGCTTCAGAAGTGGGCCGCAGGTCGCGCGGCAGCTTTTAACGAGAAGGAAGGCTGATCCAAACAAAAGGCCCACCAAATGGTGGGCCTTCGTTGTTTCGGGCAATGTCCTTGGGATTAAAGGCGACTGGCCGCAATGTCCGCGCCTTCGCGCAAACATTTCAGCTTCTTCCAGGTCACGGCGGGGTCGATTTTCCCATAGCCTGCAAAAGTTCCAAAGCCGCAGTCCGTGCTGGCCACCACGCGATCTGCGCCAACGATCGCGGCAAAACGTTCGATGCGCTGCGCAATCAGTTCAGGGTGTTCGACATAGTTTGAGCAGGTATCGATCACGCCGGGAGCGAGGATCTTAGTGTCGGGGATTTTCGCGTCCTTCCAGACTTTCCATTCATGCTCATGACGCGGGTTAGCCGCTTCGAACAGGATCGTCGCCGGACGTGCCTTCAGGATGATGTCCATCACGCGTTCCAAAGGAATATCGTGATCATGCGGACCTTCATAATTGCCCCAGCAAATGTGCATGCGCAGCTGTTCTGGCGGGATGTTGGCGGTTGCTGCATTGAGCGCTTCGACATTCGCTTCGGCGATCTTGAGGAAGTCTTCTTCCGACAAGTCCTGATATCCGGTGTGGCGCGACATGGCGAGGTCGGGGCAATCGAGCTGCAGATAGAAGCCCGTTGCTGCAATCGCCTCATATTCCGGACGCATCGCGGTGACGAGATCGGCCAGATAGGCTTCATGCGTCGGATAATATTGGTTGGGTTGGAAGGCGGTGATGAGGCCCGGGGAGGCTGCATTCATGAAGCCCGAAACTGGCTTGCCCGACATCGCTTTTTGGAAGCGGCGGATATCCTCATGGCAGGGTTCAAGATTGACGAGCTTTACTTCGCCAATGCAGGCCGCGCGGACAAATTCCTGATCGCCCATGACCGCAGCCAGCTTCTTACGAAACTCGGGAAGGGGCGCCAGATCAAGCGCAGGCTTGCGCGGCACGTCGCCACCAAAGCCCGAAAGGCGTTCGGTGATGTAGGTCGAATAGCCGACCTTGCCGAGTTCGCCATCGCTGGCGACCGAGACGCCGGCCTCCATCTGCTTGATGACGGCGTCATCAACGGCGCGCTGCACGACAGCATCAAATTCTGCAACGTCATAGGCCTCGCCATGGTCGCGTGCCAAAAGCAGCGGCACCAGCTCATCCCCGCGAGGAAGGCTGCCCACATGGGTCGTTTCGATAAACTTGGACATAACTCTCCCTCTCAATTTTCACTGGCGCCGAAACATTTATTCATATATGCGAAGCATTCGTCAATATGAAATTAGAAAGGCATGTCGTGAGCACCCAGTCCCTTGAAGCCCTGTTGAACGGCGTTGGCAATATCGCATCTTTCCTGCGCAATCAGCAGAGCGGCCCGAACGTGTACCCGGGTGTTCCCGCCGAATACACGAACTGGCGCGATGAACAGCAGGCTTGGCAGAAGACGTGTGTGCTCTTCAACCAGTCATTTCACATGGCGGAACTGCTTGTGGAAGGCCCCGGCGCGTTTGCACTGCTCAACCGCCTTGGCATCAACAGCTTTAAGGGCTTCGTCCCCGGCAAGGCCAAGCAGTTCGTGCCATGCACGCCTGATGGCTATGTCATCGGCGACGTGATCTTGTTCTATCTGGATGAGGAAAGCTTCAATTTGGTCGGCCGCGCGCCGACGCTGAACTGGGTCATGTACAATGCCGAAGTCGGCAAGGATGACGTGAAGCTGACCTATGACGAGCGCTCAGCAGCGCGCCCCGATCCGTTTGGTCGCGTCAATTATCGCTACCAGATTCAGGGCCCGAACGCGGCTCAGGTGATCGAAGCGGCGACAGGCCAGCCTGCACCTGACCTTAAGTTCTTCAACATGTGCTGGATGGACATTGCCGGCAAAAAGGTCCGCGCTTTGCGTCACGGCATGGCGGGTCAGCCCGGTTTTGAACTTTTCGGTCCGATGGCTGAAGGCGACGCGGTCCATGCTGCACTTGTCGAAGCTGGCAAGGCCCATGGCATGCGCCTCGTCGGCGGTCGTGCCTATTCCTCAAACACGCTGGAATCCGGCTGGATCCCGTCGCCTCTGCCGGCCATCTACACAGGGGAAGCGCTGAAGCCCTATCGTGAATGGCTGACGGCCAACCACTATGAAGCCAAGGCCTCAATCGGCGGCAGCCACGCGTCGGACAATGTCGAAGACTATTATCTGACGCCCTGGGATTTGGGCTATGGTCCGTTCGTCAAGTTCGACCATGACTTTGTGGGCGCCGAAGCACTCCAGAAAATGGATGCCGCGCCGAAGCGTCAGAAGGTCACGCTGGCGCTCGACAATGATGCGTTCCTTGATGCGTTTGGCACAGCGCTGGGCAGTGGCGAGCGTGCGAAGTTCTTTGAATTTCCGTCGGCGGTCTATTCGATGCACCCGTTTGATCTTGTTACGGTCGGTGGCAAGACCGTCGGCCTGTCGACATGGATCGGTTATAGCTCCAACGAAGGCCGGATGCTGACGCTGGCGATGCTGGATGCCGAATTTGCGGTGCCGGGTACGGAAGTGTCGCTGGTTTGGGGCGAGCCGAATGGCGGCACCAAGAAGCTGACGGTTGAGCCGCACAAGCAGGTCGAAATCTCAGCTGTTGTGAGCCCTGTGCCGTATGCCGATGTCGCCCGTACCGGCTATGCCAATGGCTGGCGGACGCGTCAGGCCTGACCCAAGAGGGCGGATGCCTGAACCAGCAATTCCGTCGCGCGCGCTTCGATTTCCGGATTGAAGCGCGCCGTCGGGATGGCAACGCTGAAGGCACCCAACGGCGCGCCATTGCGCCAGGCAACCTTGCCAAGCGCGCAAATCCCCATCGTAAATTCTTCGCGGACATGGGAGAGCCCCGTGTTGCGGATCAGGTCCAACTCCTGCCGCAAGTCGTCTGCATCTGTGATCGTGTTTGCGGTGAAGCGTTCCCGCGCAACGGTTGAAAAGTACGCGTCGAGCCGGTGTGGCTCGAACGTGGCGAGCAAAGCCTTGCCCGCAGCAAAGGCATGGAGCGGCGCCCGGCGGCCTTCTTCCACGGCATAGCGCAGCGCCTGTCCGCTCATGGCACTGGCAATCGCTTCGATTTCGTTCTCCCGCACGACAAAAAACGCAGTGGTTTCATCAATCTTGTCGCGGATGGAATCGATAAGCGGACGAACTGACTCTCGAAGCGAGGTCCCGCTGCCTGCCGGCGACAGGCGGGCAAGGCCGGGGCCGGCGGCGTAGCTGCGGCCATCGCGCACCAGATAGCCGAGACCCACCAGCGTCGTCAGCAGATAGGACATGCTGCTCGCCGGGATTGGCTTGATGGTTCCGATCTCATGGGCAGACATCGGGCGGCCCATAGCCACGACGGTTTCAAGAATCTCAAGCGCACGCACGGCGGACTTGACGGATTCCCCTTGTTTGGAAGCGTTCATGAGCCCGTTCTATTTCGCATATATGAAACACTCAACCCGTTGTTTGTCCAACCAACCCTTGTTAGGCGGGGCATGAGGAGACACGCGCTGTGACTGACATTGAAACGATGCTGGCGGAACACGCCTGTGCCAAGCTGATCACCGAATATGCAGCCTTGCTGGATGCAGGCCGTTGGGATGAAGTGGCCGCGCTCTATTTGGCCGATGGGCGCATGAGCCGCCCGACTGCACCGGATGATTTTATCGAGGGGCGTGAGGCCATCCTTGCATCGTTCACGGCGCGGCCGCCGCGCATTTCCCGTCATGTCTGCATCAACATCCGCGTTGACGTGGAAGGGAGCACCGCCGCTACGGCGACCAGCCAGATACTCCTGTTCACGGCAGAGGCCGCAGAGGATGGCGGGCTGCCTGTTCAGTCACCCGCCCCGCCGATGGTCGGGACCTATGCCGACCGGTTGGTGCGCACGGATGCGGGCTGGCGCTTTGCCGAACGGCGCGGTTCGCTCGATTTCCGCCCCGCCCCGCGCTGAGTGTTTCAAGACCGGTGTTCCGCATTGCTCCTGCGGGCAATCTCCGGCACATAGGCGATCTGTGTTCCGCTTAAGAGTTGAGCTTCTTCCATGAATCTGATTGTCGATATCCTGCGCATTTTGCTGAACGTCGTCTGGTGGATCATCATCGTTCAGGCGATTATGTCTTGGCTGATCGCTTTCAACGTCATCAACACGCACAATGAATTTGTTCGGCAAATCTGGGGCACGCTCGATCGGATGACGGAGCCGCTCTACCGCCCGATCCGCAAGATCCTGCCAGACTTTGGCGGGCTTGATCTGTCACCGCTTGTTGTTCTGGTCGGTCTGGCGATTATTGAACGCGTGCTGGTTGAAGTGCAGTACTCCGCCTTAGGGATGTGACAGGCCCTTTCTGGAAGCTTTTGCCCGACGGGATCGACGTGTCTGTGCGCGCCACGCCAAAAGCGGGGCGCGATAGCGTTGATGGAGCCAAGACCGACGCCGCCGGCGCCCAGTGGCTGTCCGTCCGTGTGTCCGCACCACCCGATGACGGTAAGGCAACCAAGGCAGTGGCCAAAGTTTTGGCAATTCATTTTGGAGTGGCCGCGCGCGACGTAACACTGGTCAGCGGGGCCACAGCGCGGCTAAAGCGCTTTCGAATAAAGGGTAATCCGGCGCAATTGGAAGCCGTTGCCCGCAACGTGATGCAGGAGGAATAATGTCCGCGACTTTGATTGATGGAAAAGCCTTTGCCGAAGGTTTGCGCGGCCGTGTGGCTGATGCGGCCAAGCGGTTTCAGGCAGATGCGGGCCGCGCGCCCGGACTGGTCGTGGTTCTGGTCGGTGAAGACCCTGCGTCTTCCGTCTATGTCCGTTCCAAGGGCAAGGCTTGCCGCGAAGCTGGCATGGAGAGCACCGAACACCGGCTTCCTGAAACAGCGTCACAGGAAGAGCTGATTGCGCTCGTGAAGAGCCTGAATGCAGATGACAAGGTTGACGGTATCCTCGTTCAGCTTCCGCTGCCGTCGCAGATTGACGACAAGGCGGTCATAGGCACGATTGATCCGGCCAAGGACGTCGATGGCTTCCACGTCGTCAACGCCGGCCGCCTTGCGGTTGGGGAGGATGCGCTCGTCCCCTGCACGCCGCTCGGCTGTCTGATGCTGCTCAAGGATCAACTTGGCGACCTCACAGGCATGAATGCTGTCGTCATCGGTCGGTCGAACATTGTGGGCAAACCGATGGCGCAGCTGCTGCTGGGGGAAAGCTGCACCGTCACCATCGCGCACAGCCGCACCAGGGATTTGCCAGAGGTTGTCCGCCGCGCCGACATCGTCGTTGCAGCGGTGGGTCGTCCGGAAATGGTGAAGGGCGACTGGATTAGGCCCGGGGCGGTTGTTATTGATGTCGGCATCAACCGCGTGCCCGCTGCTGAGGGTAAAACGCGCCTAGTCGGGGATGTTGCCTTTGATGAAGCTGCCGCCCAAGCCTCTGCCATTACGCCGGTCCCCGGCGGCGTCGGCCCGATGACGATTGCTGTGCTTTTGCGCAACACCGTTGTCGCGGCGCGTGCGCGGCTTGGCCTGACCCCGGAAGCAGGGCTCTGACCCCCATGCTGTTGGAGCTCTTCATCTCGGCGCTGGTGACGTTTTTCGTCGTCATCGATCCGCCGGGATGTGCGCCCATTTTTGCGAGCCTCACGGCCGGATCGCCGCCGGAACACCGTCGGGCGATGGCGTTGCGCTCGACATTTGTTGCGGCGTTGGTCCTCTATCTCTTTGCCGTCGTTGGGGAAGCGTTCCTCGGCGCGCTTGGCATCAGTCTGGACGCGTTCCGCGTGGCCGGCGGGATCATGCTGTTCATCATCGCGCTTGAGATGGTGTTTGAAAAGCGGACCGAGCGGCGGGAACATCGTGTTGAGGATGTCAAGGCGCATCCCGAACATGAGGACATTTCCATCTTCCCGATGGCCATTCCCATGATTGCGGGGCCGGGCTCCATTGCGTCGGTTATGCTAATGACATCGAAATCAAGCGGGATGGAGCAGAGCCTCGTCGTGTTCGGCGCACTTGCCGTGATTCTGATCGTCAACATGTTTGCCCTGCTGGCTGCTGGGCCGCTGATGAGCTTCCTAGGCTACCGGATTGAAGCTATGATTACGCGGATTCTTGGCGTTATTCTGGCGGCGTTGGCAGCGCAGTTCGTGATTGATGGGATTAAGGCCAGCTTCGCTTAGGCGTAGTCCTCTTCGTCCTCGACCATGATCGCCCGAACCTTGGTCAGCGCTGATTTCTTGATTTGGCAAACGCGGGCCGCCCCGACGCCAAGGACTTGGCCGATTTCATCAAGGTTGAGTTCCTCAACGAAATAGAGCTGGAGGATGAGCTGTTCACGCTCATTGAGCTTGTCGATGGCCAGCTTCAGCGCGGCCGCCATCTGTTCCCGCTCCATCGCCTGATCTGCCCGTTCGCCCTGATCGGCAAAGTCCATCAGATGGTCTGAATAGGCTTCATCAATGGCCTCGTCACGGATGGGCTGGATGGTCGCGTTTATGTCCTGATAGGCGCGGATATCCATCTCGAGCGTTCCGGCCTGGAAGATACAGACATTACCGAAGCGGTGGCCCGTCTGAATTCCCAGCAGTTGACGTTGGAGGCCGCGCAAGCTGCCTTTGCCCGGATCAGCAAGAAGACGCTGTTCGATATTCTGCAATAGCCCTCAATTTTGGCGGCGTTCGGTCGTTACCCAACAGTGACAGCAGAGCAGTCCGGTGGGGATTGCTGATTGAGGACAGGTCTCGCTTTCGATGTTTCCGGCAATTGGTCTTGTTGTGCTTTTGGGCCTCGTGTTCGGGGGGTTCGCCCTTACGGGCGGCGATCTTGGCCCTGTCATGCACGCCTTGCCGCACGAAATGCTCATCATCGGTGGTGCGGCGCTCGGGGCGTTGATCATCGGCAATTCCGGCGCTGATCTGAAGGCGCTCGGTGCGGGCTTTGGCAAGGTGTTCAAAGGCCCAAAGTACAAGAAGCAGGATTATCTCGACTGCATCTTCCTTGTGTCCAAGCTGATGAAGATGTTGCGCACGGATGGCCCGGTGGCCGTTGAGCCGCATATTGAAGATCCCAAATCTTCGGCCATCTTCGGCGAGTTTCCGAAGCTTCTGACAGACTCCACGCTCATTCACATGATCTGCGATACGCTGCGGCTGGTGGTCGTTTCGTCCGGGACACTTGATCCGCACGCCGTTGAAGACGTGATGGACAACGGCATTAAGGCGCACCACCATCACGCTATAAAACCGGCAGAGGACATGCAGGGCCTTGCCGACGCATTGCCCGCGCTCGGGATTGTGGCCGCGGTTCTCGGCGTTGTGAAGACGATGGGGTCCATCGACAAGCCGCCGTCCGTGCTTGGCGGAATGATCGGCTCAGCGCTGGTCGGGACGTTCCTTGGCGTGTTGCTGGCTTATGGCATCGTCGGCCCGTTCGCGAGCCGCTGTAAAGCGGTGATCGAGGAAGACGGGGCCATGTATCAGGTCGTCAAGCAGATCATCGTCGCGTCACTGCACGGTCACCCGCTGCCGCTGGTGATTGAGGCAGCGCGCTCGGGCATCGCCCATCACAACCAGCCAAGCTTTGCCGATGTGTTTGACGGCATGCGGGGTCGCTAGACGATGAGCGTCCAGAACCAGGTCCGCCCGATCATCGTCAAGAAGATCATCGATGGCGGCCATGGCGGCCATCATGGTGGGGCGTGGAAAGTGGCCTATGCCGATTTCGTGACAGCGATGATGGCGTTCTTCCTATTGATGTGGCTGCTTGGTGCGACAACCGAGAAGCAGCGCAAGTCGATCGCCGATTACTTCGCCCCGACGACCGCCATGACGCGGACAGAAAGCGCTGGCGGCAACGGCCTGTTCGGCGGCTCGTCGATCACCTCTGTCGATAAATACCCCAATGCGGCCGGGCAGACGGGTTCGAGGTCCCTGACCATTCCCAGGGAGGCTACAGGTGGCCCCAAGGAAGCCTCAGGCGCCAAAAAGGAAAGTGACCGCCGCCGGTTTGAGAATATTCGCGACGTCATCATGAAGCGGATGATGGCCAACCCCAACCTGCGCCGGCTGGCCAAGAATATGCGCTTTACTGAGACCGAAGAAGGGCTGCGGATCGACCTTGTCGATGAACCCGACTTCTCCATGTTTGGCATGGGGACGGATCGGATGACGCCGGATGCCATCCAGATGCTGCGAGAGGTGGGCGACGTCATCCGACAGGTTCCCAATGGCATCAAGATCCGCGGTCATACCGATAGCTTCACATGGGAAAAGGACCCGCGCGGCGCGAACAACTGGCGCCTTTCGGTAGAACGCGCGGAAGTGACCCGCCGCTTCCTCGCTGGACTGCGGATCGAAAATGAACGGTTCATCCGGATTGAGGGCGTCGCCGATCGCGAGCCCTATAATCCGGAAGACGGCTTTGATCCCCGCAACCGTCGGATGTCGATCATCCTTGGCTGGAGCTGATCAGGCCTGAAGCGCGTTAGCGGCACTCAGGACGGCGCGGACGCTGGCGGTGGCCACATCCTCGTCAATGCCCACACCCCAGACGGTCTTGCCGTCAGCAGTCTTGCATTCGACATAGGCAGCGGCCTTCACGCCCGTGCCTTGGCCCATGGCGTGTTCGGTGTAATCTTCAATCTCCAGCGACAGACCAAAGCTGTCGCGGATGGTGGAGACGACCGAAGAGATCAGGCCATTGCCGCGGCCGGAGACCGATTGCTCCTGACCGTCGATCACAACCTTGCCGGCAAAGATGCGCTCGCCATTGGCCGCGCGTGTTTCCTCATAGTCGACCAGTTGGAAATGCTGCGGCGTGTTCAGGCAATAGGTCTTCTGGAAGACGGCCCAGATGTCGTCTGCGTAAAGCTCCCGACTTGTCTCATCGGCCAGTTCCTGCACGCGGCGGCTGAAATGCGCCTGCATCTTCTTGGGCAGTTTCAGGCCCTGATCCTGTTCGAGCACCCAAGCGAAGCCGCCCTTGCCAGACTGTGAGTTGACGCGGATGACCGCCTCATAACTGCGGCCAAGATCCGCCGGGTCGATAGGCAGATAGGGGACTTCCCAGAAATCATCATTGCGCGATTCTTGGGCGGCAAAGCCCTTTTTGATCGCGTCCTGATGGCTACCGGAAAATGCCGTGAACACTAGTTCGCCAGCATAGGGATGGCGCGGGTGGACGGGCAGTTGGTTGCAATATTCAACGGTCTTGATGACTTCATCAATGTCCGAAAAGTCGAGGCCGGGGTTCAGCCCTTGCGTGTACATGTTCAGCGCAACAGTCACGAGATCACAGTTTCCGGTCCGCTCGCCATTGCCGAACAGGCAGCCTTCAACACGGTCGGCACCCGCCATCAGACCCAGCTCGGTAGCGGCCACGCCCGTGCCACGGTCATTATGCGCGTGCAGGCTGATGATGACGCTGTCACGATTGGGGATGTTGCGGCCGAAATATTCGATCTGGTCGGCGTAGATGTTGGGCGTCGCTGCCTCGACTGTGGCCGGCAGATTGAAGATAATCGGCTTGTCCGGCGTCGGCTTCAGGACATCCATGACGGCCGCACAGCATTCGATGCTGAAGTCGATTTCAGCGGTCGAAAATGTCTCCGGCGAATATTCAAAGCGCCAATCCGTATCGGGCTGCTTGGCAGCTTCGTCGCGCAGATATTTGGCACCTGCAATCGCGATGTCCTTCACCTGAGCCTGATCCATCTGGAAGACGATCTTGCGCCAAGCGGGGGAGACGGCGTTGTAGACGTGGACGATGGCCGTCTTGGCGCCGCGCAGGCTTTCAAAGCTGGTGCGGATCAGGTCCTCGCGCGATTGGGTCAGCACCTGAATAACGACGTCATCAGGGATGCGGCCGGACTGAACAAGGCCCGAGATGAAGTCGAATTCGGTCGCGCCGGCGCTTGGGAAACCGACTTCGATTTCCTTCAAGCCAACCTTCAGCAGCAGATCAAAGAAGCGCGTCTTCTTCTCGGCATCCATCGGATCGACGAGGGCCTGATTGCCGTCGCGCATGTCGGTGGAGAGCCAGCGTGGTGCCTTGGTGATCGTCTGGCTGGGCCATTGACGGTCGGGCAAATTGATCTGCGGGAAGGGGCGATATTTGGTCGATGGATTGCGCAGCATAATGTCTTCTCTTCAAAAGCCGGTTGGGTTTGGTCTGATGTCCCTTAGGCAGCGCGGTGTGCCAGGGCACACGCGGATACGAACGCGCCTAAGGGCGCGTAAGTCGAAGAAGAAGAAGGGCCGACCGAATGATCATGATGCGGGGTCTATGCGTTGATGCTCCGCGAATGTCCAGTGGGCAATTGTGCGCATTTCGTTGCGCCCGCCCGCGCCTTCATGCCACAAGATTGCAAAACAACCAGAGAGGAACCCGATGAGCGACGCCAACAGCCCACCCGACACGTTGTATAAGGAAATGGGATTGGTCCGTATTGTCGAGATCGATCCGGTCGGCCGTGCGACGCTTGAGTATATGGCGACGGCCGAACAAAGCCATTCGGGCGGTGTCGTGCAGGGCGGCTTCGTCACCGGCTGGATTGACGCGGCGATGGCGCATGCCGTCTTGGGCATCCCGGGTCTCGACGCCGTACCGATGACGTTGGAAATCAAGGTGACCTTTTTCGCACCGACACGGCCCGGACTGGTCGTCGCGGAGGCGTGGGTGTTGCAATGTGGCCGCCGCACCGCCTTTGCAGAAGGCACTTTGAAGGACAGTGCCGGCGTTCTCCTTGCCAAGGCCAGCTCCACGATGACGCTCGCCAGCCGCGCAAAGGTGGAAGCCGCATCGAAAGCCGCTCTGGCGTAAGCAACGAACGATCAAGCGAGGTATGCACAATGACTGAGATTCATCCCTTCACGCTGGCCGTCGATCAGGCGGAACTGGACGACCTGCGTGATCGCCTGGAACGCACCCGCTGGCCGGAGGCGGAATTGGTCGAGGACTGGTCGCAAGGCGCCAAGTGCGAAAAGGTGCGAGCGCTCATCGACTATTGGCGCACAGGCTATGACTGGCGGCGCTGCGAGGCGCGCCTTAATGCGCTGGGCCAATTCAAGACGCAGATTGATGGCCTCGATATCCATTTCCTGCATGTCCGCTCCCCCCATCCTGATGCGCTGCCGCTCATCGTGACGCATGGTTGGCCTGGGTCAGTCTTGGAATTCATGAAGGTCGTAGGCCCGCTGACAGATCCGGCGGCGCATGGCGGTGATCCGGCAGATGCCTTCCATGTCGTTATGCCATCGCTTCCGGGCTTCGGATTTTCGGGCAAGCCGACCACCACCGGCTGGGGCGTGGAGAAGATCGCGCAAACTTGGGCCATGCTGATGGCGCGCCTCGGTTACTCGCGCTGGGTGGCACAGGGCGGGGACTGGGGTTCTGCCGTAACCAGCGCCATCGGCGCGCAGGCGCCGGAAGGGTGCCTTGGCATCCATGTGAACATGCCCATGGCGGGACCTTCGCCAGAAGACCTGCAAAACCCCGGCCCGCGCGAACAGCAGGCGCTCGCCAAGCTGCAACATTACCAGCAATGGGATTCCGGTTACTCCAAGCAGCAGGCGACCCGTCCGCAGACGCTTGGATATGGCCTTGCCGATTCCCCGGTTGGGCAAGCTGCGTGGATCTATGAGAAAATGTGGTCCTGGACCGACAATGACGGCACGCCTGAAAGCGCGCTGACCATGGATGAGATGCTCGACAACATCATGCTTTATTGGCTGCCCAACACCGCGACATCATCTGCGCGGCTTTACTGGGAAAGCTTCGGCAGCTTTGCCCCGCGCGACATCCATCTGCCGGCCGGCGTTAGCCTGTTCCCCAAGGAAATTATGCGACCAACGCGCAAATGGGTGGAAACGTCCATGCACCAGCTCATCCACTGGAATGAGCTGGACAAGGGCGGTCATTTCGCCGCGTGGGAACAGCCCGACCTCTATGTGAACGAGGTGCGGACCTGCTTCCGGCAACTGCGGTAGGCGTTACTCCGCAGCTTCCAGAAGGGCGGGCGCCTCTACCTTATGCGCCTTTTCAAAGGTCATCGCCTCATCGTTGAGCGCACCGTAGCGCAGCAAACGGATGTCCTTGATGTAGTTCTGGTGCAGCTTCCAAGGGAACTCCTTGCCCTGCTTAGGCAATTGGCTTTCCGCGCGGGTGAAATAGCCGGACGAGAAGTCAACGAAGCTCTCGGTTTCGATTTTCTGGCCATGGGTGCGCGGGATGGCGATCTTGTTCCCCGTGGCATCCAGATGATTGATGACGCGGCACGCATATTCTGACGTCAGATCGGCCTTCAGCGTCCAAGAAGCGTTAGTATAGCCGAACCACATGATGAGGTTGGGCACATCGCTGTACATCGTGCCCTTGTGGAGAATGTGCTGCCCCGGATGGAAGGGGACGCCGTCGACATAGGCTTCAAGGCCCGACAGCATTTGCATGTTGAGGCCTGTGGCGGAGACGACGATATCCGCTTCCAACTCCTGCCCGGATTTGAGCAAAATGCCGTTTTCAGTGAATCGGTCGATATGGTCGGTGGCGATGGACGCGCGGCCATCCTTAAGCGCGTTGAAGAAGTCGCTGTCTGGCACGAGGCAAAGGCGCTGGTCCCACGGTTTGTAGGGCGGGGTGAAGTGCTTGCCGACATCGAAGCCCTCGGGCAGCATATCCTTGACCATGCCGATCAAACGTTCCGCTGACTTCTCCGGGTTTTTGCGGAGCAGCTTGAACATGAACTGCTGCATCAGCACGTTGCGCCAACGCGTGACCCAATAGGCTGCCTTGGGCGGTAAAACTTTGCGCAGGCCAAGTGCAAAGGCGTCTTCGGCGGGGCGGGAGACCATATAGGTCGGGGTGCGCTGGAGCATGGTGACATGCGCGGCGCCCGTATCTGCCATGGCAGGCACAAGCGTGACGGCGGTCGCGCCGCTGCCGATCACGATGACCTTCTTGCCTTTATAGTCGAGATTTTCGGGCCAATGCTGCGGATGGACAAGCTTGCCCTTAAAGTCGCCAAGGCCCTCAAATTCAGGCGTGTAGCCCTTGTCATAACTGTAATAGCCAGAGCACATGAGCAGCATGTTGCAGCGGATGGTCATAGGCTGGCCGTCGGCGCCAATCGTGCCCTCGACGGTCCATGTCGCATCTTCGGAGGACCAGTGCGCGCGCTTCACATAATGGTTGAAGCGGATGTTCTTCTTGAGGCCAAATTCCTCAACCGTTTCTCCAAGATAACCCATGATCGCAGGCGCGTCGGCAATCGCCTTGCGTGCGGTCCACGGCTTGAAGCTGAAGCCCAGCGTGTACATGTCGGAGTCAGAGCGGATGCCGGGATAACGGAACAGATCCCATGTGCCGCCGAAATTCTCGCGGCGCTCCATGATGGCGAACGTCTTTCCGGGGCACTGCTTTTGCAGGTGCACGGCCGCGCCAATGCCAGAAATACCGGCACCGACAATCAAGACGTCAACATATTCAACTGCCATTTCAATCCACCCCAATTTTCATTTGGAGGGATTTTGGCAGGTTTCCATTAGGTTGCAAGGGGCAACTTGACGTGAAGGTCAAGTTGCCCCTTCAAAACGATGAATTCGAGAAGCTTACTTCTCAAAAGCGATGCTGATGGCGATCTTCACATCATCGCCCACCATGGGCACATATTTCGCCATGCCGAAATCGCTGCGCTTGATTGTCGTTGAGCCGTGAAAACCGATGGTTGCCTTCTTGTTCATCGGGTTGTTGCCCGCGCCTGTGAAGGTGGCATCCAACACGACAGGCTTGGTAACACCAAGGAGCGTCAGGTTGCCGGTGATCTTCGCGGTGTTGCCGGTTGCGACGACCTTGGTCGATTCGAATGTGGCGGTCGGGAACTTTGCGGCATCAAGGAAGTCCGGAGACATCATGTGCTTGGTCAGGTCTGCGCGCGAGGTGGCGAGATCGCTCACGGGGATCGTGATGCTGACTTTGGCATCATTCGGCTTGGCCGGATCGATGGTCAGGCTGCCGGTTGGCTGCCCGAAAATACCGAAATAGTCGTTGAAGCCGAAATGGTTGACCGTCCACTGAATCTGGGCGTGATGATTGTCGACGGCATAAGTGCCGGCCACAACGCGCGACGCGTCCACCTGACCTGGAAGCTGCGGCGCTCCGCCTTGGGCGACCAGTGGCGCTGCGGCGAGCAGGGGCAATGCGAGCAGGAAAGACTTGTTCATGGGGAAGACTCCTCGACAAAAATGATTGGGGGGCAGCACCAATGTTGGCGCTACCCCCCGTTTAGTCAAGGAAAGCTCTTCTTGGATGGTTCCAAGAATTGGGAGCAATCGCTTAGTTCTTAGCTTTGTCGACCAGCTTGTTCTTGGCAATCCAAGGCATCATGGCGCGGAGCTCTGCACCAACCTTTTCGATTGGGTGCGCAGCGGCCGCCTTGCGGCTGGCCTTGAGTTCCGGCTGACCTGCGCGGTTATCGAGGACGAAGTCCTTCACGAAACGGCCGGACTGAATGTCGGCCAGAACACGCTTCATTTCGGCCTTGGTGTCTGCCGTGATGATGCGTGGGCCGGTTTTGATGTCGCCATATTCGGCGGTGTTCGAAATCGAATAACGCATGTTGGCGATCCCGCCTTCATAGAGAAGGTCGACGATCAGCTTGGTTTCGTGGAGGCACTCAAAATAGGCCATTTCTGGCGCATAACCGGCTTCCACCAGCGTTTCGAAGCCCGCCTGAATGAGGTGGGTCACGCCGCCGCACAGAACGGCCTGTTCGCCGAAGAGGTCGGTTTCGCACTCTTCCTTGAAGTTCGTTTCGATGATGCCCGAACGGCCACCGCCCACGCCCGATGCGTAAGCGAGTGCCACGTCATGCGCGTTGCCCGAAGCATCCTGATGTATGGCGATCAGGCAAGGCACGCCGCCGCCCTTCACATATTCGCCGCGCACGGTGTGGCCGGGGCCCTTTGGCGCGATCATGATGACGTCGATGTCGGCGGGGGCTTCGATGAGGCCGAAGTGAATGTTGAGGCCGTGCGCGAAGGCGAGGGCGGCTCCCGGCTTCATATTGCCCTTCAGGTCTTCATCCCAGATCGCAGCCTGATGTTCGTCGGGCGCGAGGATCATGATGATGTCGGCCCAAGCCGCTGCTTCCTTGTTCGAAAGAACCTTGAAGCCGGCACCTTCAGCCTTGGCCGCCGTCGCCGACCCGGCACGCAGGGCGATAGCAACGTTCTTGACGCCGCTGTCACGCAGGTTCTGGGCATGGGCGTGGCCCTGGCTGCCATAGCCTACGATGGCGATGTTCTTGTTTTCGATCAGCTTCAGATCAGCGTCACGGTCATAATAAACGCGCATTTCAATTCTTCCCTTCAAACTCATCCCCGCCCGCCGGGAGGGGCATTCAAATCAAATGGCTTCCTTGCCCCGCGCCATAGCGACAATGCCGGTGCGGGCGACCTCGACGAGGCCGATTTCTTTCATGAGTTCCACAAAGCGGTCGATCTTGGTCGATGCGCCCGTGACTTCAAAAACAAAGCTCGAAATCGTCGTGTCGACAACGTTCGCGCGGAAAACCTCAGCAAGGCGTAACGCTTCAATGCGGTGGTCGCCGGTTCCGGCCACCTTGACCAGCGCCAGTTCACGTTCAACATGATCGCCCAGCAGAGTGAGGTCCGTCACCTTATGGACGGGCACCATGCGGTCGAGTTGCGCGACGACCTGTTCGATGACAGCGGGCGTGCCCGTCGTCACGATGGTGATGCGGCTGATCGAGTCATCCTCGGTGATATCAGCCACCGTCAGGCTTTCGATGTTGTAGCCACGCGCTGTGAACATGCCCGCGATGCGCGCAAGCACACCAGGCTCGTTCGTCACGGTAACGGAGAGCGTATGACGCTCTTTCAGACCTTCTTTGATGTGCATTAAACCAGCGCCTTCGCTTCGTCGTCCAGTTCGCCCGACACCTGATCGTCAGCGAGGATCATTTCAACATGGGATGCGCCCGATGGGATCATCGGGAAGCAATTGGCCACCTTGGCGACCAAGCAGTCCACAATGACCGGACCATCATAAGCCAGCATTTCGGCGATGCCCGATTCCAACTGATCAGGCGTTTCTATCCGGATGCCTTTCCAGCCATAAGCTTCACCCAGCTTCACAAAGTCAGGCAGGGCGTCGGAATAGCTCTCTGAATAGCGGCTGGAATAGGTCAGTTCCTGCCACTGGCGGACCATGCCCATATATTCATTGTTGAGGATGAAGATCTTGACCGGCAGGCGATATTGCGTCGCTGTCGCCAATTCCTGAATGTTCATCTGGATGGAGGCTTCTCCGGCAATATCGATGACGAGCGCATTGGGATTGCCCAACTGCGCGCCGATCGCGGCTGGCAGGCCGTAGCCCATCGTGCCAAGGCCACCCGAAGTCAGCCACTTGTTCGGTGATTCAAAGTGGAAATGCTGTGCCGCCCACATCTGATGCTGGCCGACCTCTGTGGTGATGATCGGGTTCTTCTTGTGCGTGGCATTCCATAGGGCCTGAACGGCGGCCTGCGGCATGATTTCGGTCGTGGACGGCGGATAGGACAGCGACTTCTTTGCGCGCCATTCGTCGATCTGCTTCCACCATGCTGACAAATCAGCCTTGGTGTGCTGGCGTGCTTTCCAGACTTTCACCATGTCTTCCATGACATGGCCGACATCGCCAACGATAGGCAGGTCAACACGGACGGTCTTGTTCATCGAACTGCGGTCGATGTCGATGTGGATTTTCTTCGCCTTGGGCGCAAAGGCATCCAGACGGCCCGTGACACGGTCATCAAAGCGTGCACCGAGGCACACGATGAGGTCGGCCTGGTTCATCGTCCAATTGGCTTCATAGGTGCCGTGCATGCCCAGCATGCCGAGCCAAGCCTCTCCCGACGCCGGATAGGCGCCAAGGCCCATCAGCGTGGAAGTAACGGGCGCGCCGGTGATGCGGGCGAGCTCGCGCAGGATCTGGCTTGCGGCCGGACCCGAATTGATGATGCCGCCGCCCGTATAAAGGATGGGCCGTTCGGCCGCCGCGAGCATTTCGACAGCCGCTTCGATCAGCTTGATGTCGCCCTTTACCTGGGGGCGATAGCTTGCATGATTGATCGTGCCCGGCTTTTTATAAGGCGCGGTGGCGACCTGCACGTCCTTTGGAATGTCCACCACAACCGGGCCGGGACGCCCCGTCGTGGCAATGTGGAACGCTTCGTGGATGACATTGCCCAGCGTTTCGGGCGACTTCACCAGATAGTTGTGCTTGGTGCAGTGGCGCGTGATGCCAACCGTATCGGCTTCCTGAAACGCGTCAGACCCGATCAGATGCGTCGCAACCTGCCCGGTGATGACAACCATCGGGATGGAGTCCATCAAGGCATCGGTGATGCCGGTGACCGCATTGGTTGCGCCGGGGCCCGAGGTGACAAGCACAACGCCGGGCTTGCCAGTCGCACGGGCATAGCCTTCGGCGGCATGGGTGGCGGCCTGTTCATGGCGGACGAGGATGTGGCGGATGCGCTTCTGCTGGAACAGCGCGTCATAGATCGGCAGCACAGCGCCGCCGGGATAGCCAAAAATGACCTCAACCCCGAGATCGCTCAGCGCCTCGATCAGGATATTGGCTCCAGACTGTTCCTTCGGCATTTCTATCTTCCCAGCTTGCCAGCGGCGCCCTGTTGCACTGCGGCAGAATTTTCGCAAGGCGGGCGCCCTACGAATAACAAACTAATATGTCAACGTCATTTGACGTAATTTTATTGCTAATTCGTCAATCTTGACGTTATCTAATTCGCTCTCCATCCGCAGCCACTCGGACGGAGGCTGGTTTCGGAACCACGTAAACTGGCGCTTTGCGTATTGGCGCGTGGCTGTTTGGCCCTGTTTGATTGCTGCATTGCGGGAAAGCGCGCCGGAGAGGAAGGCGGCAATGTCGGGAACACCGATAGCGCGCATCACCGGCAGATCAGGGTCAAGGTTCCGCGCCATCAGGGCTTCCACCTCCGCGAGCCCATCTGCGTCCAGCATGGCTTCAAACCGCCGGTCGCAACGCTCGTAGAGCCAGGCGCGCGGCGGAAGGAGCACAACAGGAACCAGCCGGATGTGCTGGCCAATGCCGCCTACAAGATCGGCCTGCCAGTCCCTGATCGGCCGACCGGTGGAGCGCACTACTTCCAAGGCGCGGGCAATACGGGTGCTGTCATTGGCATCTAGGCGGCCAGCTGCTTCGGGGTCTTCTGCCAATAGACAGATCCGCGCTTCGGAAACGGGGAGTGCGCGGACTTCGGCGCGAATGGCCGGGTCAATCTCCGGCACCGGCGCGATACCGTAGAGCAATGTGCGCAGATACATGCCGGTGCCGCCGACTAAGATGGGAAGGCGGGCTTGTGCGTGGGCTGCCGCAATCTCGGCTTTGGCCTCGGCGGCCCATTGGGCAGCAGAGCAGGCGGTGGCACCATCCAAATGGCCGAACAGCCGATGTGGCGCGCGCGATTCTTCTTCCGTGCTTGGTCGCGCTGAAACGATCCGCAAGTCCTTGTAAACCTGACTGGCATCGGCATTTATGATCGTTCCGCCTGTCATTTCTGCAAGGCGCAGCGCCAATGCGGACTTGCCGCTGGCCGTCGGCCCTGCAATGAGCGCCACCGTCTCAGGCTTTTTGGATGGTTCCATGTTCACAGCGACGCTCATAGCAGCAGACCGGTTTGATGCAGGTGATATTTCAACTGCTGCGGACCGCGTGGCACAAAGTGGCGCTTCGGTCCTGTCATCCGGGTGGATAGAAGACGGCAAGGCGCTGGATATCCACTTTACCGGTGATGCTGCCGCCGTCCGGGCCGCCGTTGAGGGTGCCTTTGATCGTACCGATGCCATCGTCCAAAAGACGGCCGACCGCGCCCGCAGCTTTATCATCGCCGACATGGATTCGACCATGATCACGATCGAATGCATCGATGAGCTCGCCGACTATGCCGGTATCAAACCGCAGATTGCCGAAGTCACGGAACGCGCCATGCGCGGGGAACTCGACTTTGAAGAAGCGTTGCGCAGCCGCGTGGCCTTGCTCAAGGGGCTGTCTGAAAACGTCATCGACCAATGCCTTGTCGAGCGCGTCGTCATCATGCCCGGCGCACGCGCGCTGGTGCAGACGATCCGCGCGCAGGGCGGTATGGCGATCCTTGTGTCAGGCGGCTTCACCCGTTTTGCCGATCCGGTGGCGACAGAAATCGGTTTCAACAAGGCCATCGCCAACCGCCTTGGGATCAGGGACGGGATGCTAACCGGACGGGTAGAGGGCAACATCGTTGGCGCCCAGACCAAGCGGAAGGCGTTGATGGATGCTTTGTCCGCCTATGAACTTCGGACCTCCGCCAGCCTTGCGGTCGGTGACGGGGCGAATGATATCCCCATGATCGAGGCAGCAGGCCTAGGCGTTGCCTATCACGCCAAACCGAAGACAGCCGCGGCCGCCGCGGCCCGTGTGGACCATGGCGACCTGACGGCCATCCTTTATGCAATGGGCTATCCGCGCAGCGCCTGGGCCTGCGCGGACTAAGCTTCCGCCGACTTTACGGTGCGATGGGGAAGCAACCCTGTCCCGCTGCTTGGGCTGACTTGCAGACCCGATCCGCGTCGGCACGAGAGGCGAGGGGGCCTGCCTGTAGACGGGTTATGCTTGCCGCTTTAACCAGATAAGGCTGGAGGCTACCAAGTCCGGAAATCCGGCCTTTGAGCTGGCTCCATTGCGTCTTCGCCTTACCTTCTTCGCTGAAGGCACCCAGCTGTACCCGCCAGCCCTTGCCGGCAATCGGCTTGGCCTTTGGTGCGGGCGACTTTGCTACAAGCTTAGGTGCAACGGGTTTTGGAGCAACAGCGCGCGGCGGAACGCGGACTGGCCGGGGCTGTTCCTCATAAGTTGGCGCCTCATATGCAGGCGTGCTGTAATCCGGCTCAGGCTCATTTGCGGGAGGCGCTGGCGGCTGCCACTGCGGCTCCGGCGCTGTGTCGACGGGCAACTGCACGGGCCGCTCTGCTGGGGCTGCGTTGCGACGTGGCGGTGGCAGAGCGCTCCGGCTTGATGTCATCAGCGGCGCGCGCGATTGCGGCACAGGTGCTGTGCGGACCGGCGCAGGCAGGTCCGGCTTCATCGGCTGGACGTTTACCGGCGGCAATGGTGCTGGAATGGGGTCCACCGCTGCCAGCTTCGGTCGGCTGCTGGCCAATTCCATATCGCGGGCCAAGGCCAAACCCTTTTGCCGCTGTTCGAGCGGAATGAACTTATCCATCTGCGCCAGGCTGGAAGAAGCCCGGGCAAGGCCCGTCGCCGACGCGCGCGTCATCAGGGCGTAGGCGGTCGTCCAGTCCTTTTCAGCAAAGTCACCGTTGAACAGGGACGTTGCCAGAACATATTGCGCGCGCGGATCTCCGCGATTGGCGGAGCGGCTGATCATCGGCATGGCATTCTGCCGGTCTCCATTTTGGAACATGATCAGGCCCAGATTGTCTTCGGCCTGAAGATGGCCCTGAGAAGCTCAGCGGCGATACCAATCTTCTGCCGCTTTCATGTCCACCGGAACACTGCGGCCAAAGCGGTAGGCTTGTGCCAAATTAAACTGCGCATCGGCATCGCCTTTGATGGCCAAAGGACGCCAAAGCTTTACGGCCGTCGCATAATCACCCGATTCCCAGGCTTCGACGCCGCGTTTGACATCGTTGGTCTGCGAAGGTTGGGCCGACGCTTGGCGGGACTGCGCAAATGATTGAGTTACAGGCACAATCATGACCGCCGCACATAGCGCCGCCGACAAAGTTAATCTCATCTTCAATCCCCCGATACGCGTGGTTTGGAGATAGCTATACGAAATAGCCTTAACGTCGCCTTACCCTTGCTTGAATTGGGCATATGTCCATGGCGGCGCAAATTGCCGCCACAGCGTTAACCTAAATTTAGCCACCCCCATGGCAGTGAAGCAGGAACAGTTATTCATGACCGGGGGTCCAATCTATGCGCGTTCTCGCGTTGGCGTCACAAAAGGGTGGGTCGGGTAAGACAACTCTGTCAGGCCATCTCGCCGTGCAGGCGCAATTGTCGGGCGCAGGTCCGGTCGTTCTGATCGACATCGACCCGCAAGGGTCGCTGGCCGATTGGTGGAACGAACGTGAGGCAGAACTGCCGGCTTTTGCCCAGACTACGGTAGCGCGGCTCGCCTCGGATCTGGAAGTTCTGCGCCAGCAAGGCTTCCGTCTTGCCGTCATTGATACGCCACCGGCCATCACCATGGCGATCCAAAGCGTCATCCAGGTGGCCGAACTGATCGTCATTCCGACCCGCCCGAGCCCTCACGATTTGCGCGCCGTGGGTGCCACTGTTGATCTGTGCGATCGTGCATCCGCTCCATTCTGCCGACAGATGGTGTCCGCTGGGCCGCCCAAGGCAGCAAGAAGGCCCAGCAATTGGCCTCGCGCTAATCCCTATCGATATCCCCACGTCACACACGGGGCAGGGCGGTCAGGACAAGTCCCGGCCGCCCTTCATCGTTTTCAGGACACGGCCCTGCACGGGCAGCTTGTCAAACGGGGTGTTGCCGGCTTGGCCGACGAACTTTGCCGCATCGATCTGCCAAGGGGTGCCAGCATCAAAGAAGACGAGGTCGGCAGGCGCGCCGACTTCGAGCCGACCACTGTCCACGCCAAGCAGGCGGGACGGGTTGAGCGCCAGCAGTTCAAACAGCCGTTCCACGGACACGACACCATCACGCACCAGCCCCAGCGATAGGGCGAGCAGCGTTTCCGCCCCAGCAGCGCCGGGGTCTGCGTCGGCAAAGGGCAGGCGCTTTACTTCGGGGCCGCGCGGGTCATGTGCGGAACACAGGATGTCGATGGTGCCATCACGCACGGCCTCAATGCAGGCGCGCCGGTCCGCCTCTGCCCGCAGCGGCGGGGAAAGGCGAGCAAAGGTGCGGAAGTCGTTGATCGCGACTTCGGACAGGAAAAGGTATGTGGGCGAAATGCCGCAGCTGATCGCCAGCCCGCGCGCTTTGGCGCCGCGGATCAGGTCCAGACCCCTGGCTGTCGTCACCGTTCGGAAATGCAGCCGAGCGCCGGTGAGTTCGGCGAGCATCAAGTCACGTGCAATCGCAATCGCTTCAGCTTCGGCGGGCGCGCTGGACAGGCCCAGTCGGGTCGATGTCTCACTCGCCGTGGCGACAGCGCCTGCCGCCAACCCGGCGTCTTCTGGATGAGTTATGACGGTCAGACCCAGCGAAGCGGCGTAGGTCATTACTTTGTGCATGACGCCTGAGTCCGCCACCCAGCCGCGACCGGTGGAGACCGCCTTGGCGCCTGCCTTGCGCATCATCGCATATTCGCCAAGTTCGGCGCCTGCGAGGCCACGTGTGGCCGCAGCCAGCGGGTGAACCCAAAGATCGGGCTTAGCCGCAAGGGCGGCGCGCTGGACGATGCCCGGCTCATCCAGCACCGGCTTCTGGTCCGGCATCAGGGCAATGCGGGTGATGCCGCCTGCAATGCAGGCACGCTTATCGACTGAGAAGACGCCAAGATCGACAATGCCGGGAGCAACATGCGCGCCTTTGGCATCGATGATGTCTGCTCCGGCGGGGACGTCGCCGCCTATGGCAGCAATCCGGTCTCCCTCCAGCAGGAGCACGCCGTTTGTGTCGAGCGAAGTTGAGACACGTCCCTCGACGTCGCTCGGGACAAACGGATTTGCTGCAACCAGATGGGCGTTGGTGATGGCGATCATGGCCTTCATGCCACGCCCCTCCGGCCGCGCGTCAGCACGTCAAGGCAGGCCATGCGCACGGCAACCCCCATTTCAACCTGCTCCGCAATGACGGAGCGATTGACGTCGTCGGCCACGTCGCTGGCAATCTCGACACCGCGGTTCATCGGGCCGGGATGCATGACGAGCGCATCGGGCTTGGCGCGCTTCAGCCGTTCATAGGTCAGGCCGTAGAGCGCATGATATTCGCGCAGCGAGGGAACAAAGCCGCCCTCCATCCGCTCGGTCTGGAGACGCAGCATCATCACAACATCGGCGTCGGCAATGCCTTCATCCATATCGGTAAAGGGGGTGACGCCCATCTGCTCAATAGCCGGCGGCAGAAGCGTGGCCGGGGCGACGACGCGCACGTCGCCGGCGAGCGACGTGAGGGCCAGAATGTTGGATCGTGCGACGCGGCTGTGCAACACATCGCCGCAGATCGCGACTTTGAGACCCTGAAAATTGCCCTTGCGGCGGCGGATCGTCAGCGCATCGAGCAGCGCCTGGGTCGGGTGTTCGTGGCGCCCGTCGCCTGCGTTGAGCACCGGGCAGTCCACTTTGTCCGCGATCAGCGCGACAGCTCCGGACGAGGCATGACGGATAACGATCACGTCCGCCCGCATGGCGTTGAGCGTGATCGCGGTGTCGATCAGCGTTTCGCCTTTCTTCACGCTGGAGGTTGCCGCGTGCATGTTCACGACATCCGCGCCGAGACGCTTTCCAGCAATCTCGAACGACAGCAAAGTGCGCGTCGAATTCTCGAAAAAGGCGTTGATCTGGGTGAGGCCAGCCAGCCGGTCATCATGCTTGGTGAGCGAACGGTTGAGCGTGACCCATTGTTCGGCTTCATCAAGCAAATAGAGGATTTCATGCGGCTGTAGGCCAGCGATACCGAGCAGATGCCGGTGCGGGAAAAGCGGTGATGTCATTAAAGCCCAGCCCTAGACGGGATGTGCCGCAGGTTCAAGCGTTCCCGAAGCGAAGATCAACCAAGCAATCCACCCATAGCAAGCGCGTCGATGGCGCCTTGCAGGATATAGGCGGCGGCGGCGGAGTCGACCCGTTCCGCCCGCTTGGCACGCGACAGGTCGGCGCTGATCATCGCCCGTTCCACGGCTTGTGTGGACCAGCGCTCATCCCAGAGCAGGATGGGCAGGCCGAGATCTTCCATGTTGCGGGCGAAGGCGCGGGTGGATTGCGTGCGCGGACTGTCCGTGCCGTCCAGATTGAGCGGCAGGCCCATGACAATGCCTTTGACCGCCTGCGCTGTCATTAAATCCCGCAGCTTGGCCCGGTCGACGGAGAACTTGGCGCGACGGATGAGGTCGGCCGGCGTTGCGATGGTCCACCCGGCATCGCACAGGGCCGTGCCAATCGTCTGTGTGCCGACGTCCAGCCCGATCAGGCGACCGCCTTCGAGCAGGGCTGTGCGATAATCGAGAGGTGTTGAGGTAATCACTTGGCGGAAAAAGCGGTCATGCGTCGGGCCGCATCCGCCCGGACATTGGCCCAGAACAGGCTGTAGTCGTAAACGTGGTAGTTGTTGCCGGGCAGGACATAGGGCCCAAGGTCCGGCCCTTCACCGATCAGCAAATAGCCTTTGGCATCGCATCGGGCAGGGGCGCCTCCGGCCACCAGGTCTCCGAGTTTGAGGTCTGCGCCGATCTTGAGTGTCCCAAGATTTGCGGTCGTCGGGGCCTCAGGTTGCTCTCCACCGGTAAGGGGATTGGTGCAAAGATAAGCGTCCCCGCGCGGCTTTCCGGTGAGGCCCTTTTGGCCATCTTGGTGGGCCGATACATCCTTATAGTCAGCCGGTTCGCCATAGCTTTGCCAACTCATCACGCAGCCGGTCTGGTCGGGCTTGGTGCAAGCGGGAAGGCCAAGCGAGGGCAGGTCTGCCTTGATTGAGATGGGCCACCCAACTACATAAACCGCGACAATGCGCTTTAAGAGGGGTTTGCCGGCGATGCGATCCTGCATCAAATGCATAAGGTGCAGCGCGCCTTGGCTGTGACCGGCAAGAAGGATGGGCGTGTCCGGCTTTTGCGCGGCGACAAAGGCATCGAACGCCATCAGCACATCGCGATAGGCCAGCGCCAATGCTTTAGCGGCTTCAGGCTTATCCGTCAGGAATGAACCGAACGCCGCCTGTCGGTAACGCGGTGCCCAGATGTTGGGCGCGTTGTTGAACGCGCTCGCCTGCCCTCGGACGAACTGAATTGCCGTTTCATTGGCGTCCTTATTGTCCAGCGGCGCGTTCCAATGATCATTGGAAAGATAGCTGGTCGGGTGAACGAAAAAGACTGCAATATCTGATGCTTGTGATGTCCTCTTGGGAGTTCCTGTAGGCAACCATTGGGCAGGGTTGTTCGCAATATCGGGACGCGCGATCCACATGGAGGGCGACGCATAGGCATTGTCTGCCAGCGCGGGCTGATCCTTAAAGGCCTCCCCCGGCACAAAGGCGATGCGCGATAACTGCATACCGAACAGCCGCAACGCCATCAGCACGACGAGGATAAGAACGATAATGCCTGCAATAACATAGAGGAATTTGCGTGCCACGAGCTGCTCCGGAAATGACGGCGCCTTAGTGCATGGGGCGTCCGAACGATGCAAGCCATGCTTGTGCGCTGGCGCTACGGCCATAAGCTGCACGGTAAGGATGAGGAGGGCAGGTATGACCGAGTCGCGTGCGCAGGATTGGCAGGAGCGGAACTGGGCCATCGCGATTTTGGGCGCCCTGATTGCCATTGGGATTCAGCAACTGGCGGACGGCAGCAAGCCGGAGGACGTCCTGCGCGCAGCACTGGCCGCCGGACTGATGACGGGCGGCGTAACTTTTGCCTTCACGATTGACCGGGATCGCATCAAGCATGCGGCGGCTTTTGCCGCCCTGTCCGCGCTGCTGGTCGGTGCCACAGTTTACCTCAATGCCGGCTTTGCCCAGCTGAACACGGGGGACAGTTGGAAGCTGCTCTGTTCCGTGCTGGCGGTCGCGGTTGCAGCACCTTTGTTTCAGGGTTGGTGTGATGCGGGCCAGCCAAAGCCGCCGCGTCTGACGTCGCTAGCTTATCCTCAGGTGCATGACCGGGCCTGGATGAACATTTTGCTCTGGTTCGCTTGCTGGCTGTTTGCAGGAATTGTTTTCCTTCTTGGTCAATTACTTGCAGAACTTTTCTTACTCATCGGCATAAGACTGGTGCGCACGGCTATGGAGGAAAGCTGGTTTGTCGCGATGCTGTTGGGCGGCGCCTTTGGCGCGGCCTCCGGCTTGCTGCGGGATCGGGAGAGCCTGCTGATCACGTTGCAGACGGTGGTGCGCCGCGTCCTCTCGGTGCTGGCCCCCGTTCTCGGTTTCGCGCTCATTATCTTCCTGCTCGCGCTCCCCTTCGCAGGGCTAGGGGCACTATGGGATGCGACCAAGTCTACAACCCCGATCCTGCTGTCCTGCGTCGTCGGGGCGCTAGTCCTGACCAATGCGGCCGTCGGAGACTCCAAATTGGATGAAGCACAGGTGGCCGTCGTGCGCTGGGGCGCGGGCGCACTGGGGGTGGCGATGCTGCCGCTGGCGATTATCGCCGCCATCTCCACCGGTCTGCGCATCGCGCAATATGGGCTGACCCCGGAACGTCTCTGGGCGGTCGTTTTTGTCGCCATCGCATTGGCGTATGGCGCGGGCTATTTCTGGGTCATTGTCCGCAAGCGATTGGCTTGGTTCGAAGACGCCCGCCCCCTCAACCTGAAACTGGCGCTGGGGTTGTGTCTCCTCGCTTTCCTCCTTGCGACACCTCTCGTCAATTTCGGTGACTGGTCGACACGCAGCCAGTTGGCGCGACTGGAAAGTGGGCAGGTAAGCGTGGAGAAGTTCGATTGGGCATCGCTCAAGTTTGATTTCGGCACATCCGGCGTTGCGGCGTTGGAGCGGCTGTCCAAATCCGGCAAGACGCCCGACATCCGCAAGGCGGCTGCCAAGGCGCTGAAGCAGGAGAACCGGTGGGAAGCGCAATCTGAGCAGCAGGCCGTCGGCCGCGCGGATAAGGTTGCGCGCAATGTCATCGTCAAGCCCAAAGCCGTGCCGCTGCCGCGTGATCTTCTTGTGGCCCTGTCGCAGTTCAGTCCCTGTGAGACGAAGGGCAGTTGCGTCCTCTTCTTCGCGCCCAGACAGACAGATGCCGTTGCCGTCACCAAGGCCTGTCAGGATTGTGGGGTCAACGTCCACCGGTTCACTCAGGCGGCCAATGGTGTTTGGTCACGCGCCAATGACTTCGCATCGCCTCCCGGCAATTGGGCCGAACGCAACAAGGCTGAGTCCGAAGCGATCGCCGCTGGCAAGGTGGAAATCCGTGAGGTTCGCAGACGGCAAGTTTATGTCGAGGGCGAGCCGGTGGACGCGCCGTTTGAATGACCGGATATCCTCAACTTATTGATCCGCGCTGATGCCGGACAGTTGTTTTCAGCCCTGTCTGGGTTAAAGCACGGAAGAACAAGACTCTCCTTTTAGCAGGACGCCAAGCCCATGAAATTCTTCGCAGACACCGCCGAAATCGCCGACATTAAAGAACTGGCCGCCACGGGCCTGCTTGATGGCGTCACGACCAACCCGTCGTTGATCGCGAAATCGGGCCGCGATTTCATGGAAGTCACGCGCGAAATTTGCGGCATCACCGATGGCCCGGTGTCGGCAGAGGTCGTGGCCCTCGACCACGCAACGATGATGAAGGAAGCCGAAGTGCTCCGGAAGATCGCTGACAATGTCTGCATCAAAGTGCCCCTCACGATTGACGGGCTCAAGACCTGCAAGGCGCTGACCAGTGAGGGCACAATGGTCAACGTCACGCTTTGCTTCTCCGCCAATCAGGCGCTGCTGGCAGCAAAGGCGGGCGCGACCTTCATCTCGCCCTTCGTTGGCCGACATGACGACAACGGTTTTGACGGCATGCAGCTCATCGCAGACATCCGTCTGATCTATGACAATTACGGTTTTGAAACGGAAATCCTCGTCGCGAGCGTCCGCCACGGCGTTCATGTCCTGGAAGCCGCCAAGATTGGTGCCGATGTCATGACGGCGCCGCCTTCGGTCATCAAGGCGCTGTTCAACCACGTCCTGACCGACAAGGGCATTGCCGGCTTCCTCGCCGATTGGGAAAAGACAGGACAGAAAATCATTTGAGCGACATCGTCCAGCGCTGGTCCGACCATCTCCGTCGGGATCGGCGACGGTCGACCCATACCGTCCGCGCGTATGTCGCAACGGCGGAGCGTTTGATGAGTTTCCTGCGGGTGCATCAAGGGGATGCACCCAATCTGTCCAAGATCGAGGCGGCGGACCTGCGCGCCTATCTCGCCTCCCGCCGTGGTGACGGCATTGGCAATGTCGCTACCGCACGTGAATTGTCGGCTGTGCGGGGCTTTTTGAAGTTTGCAGGTGGCGAGGATGCGGTGCCTCGGGTCAAAGGGCCTCGGGTCCGCAAGTCGCTGCCCCGCCCTGTTTCTCCTGATGAGGTGATTGCCCTTGCCGAAGATGTGGCGGATCAGGCGAAAGAGCCTTGGATCGCCGCGCGCGACTGGGCGATCCTAATGCTGCTCTACGGCGCTGGTCTGCGCATTGGGGAGGCGCTTGGGCTGACGGGGGATATTCTGCCTATTGGTGAGACGATGTCCGTGACCGGTAAACGTCAGAAGACACGCATCGTGCCTATCCTGCCCGAAGTCCGCACGGCCATTGGAACCTATGCCGACATCTGCCCCTATGGCGTGGCGAAAGGGGAGCCGCTGTTTCGCGGTGCACGGGGTGGTCCGCTGGAGCCCGGCATCGTGCGGCGGGCCGTGCAGGCAGCGCGGACCCGGCTCAACCTGTCAGACCGGACGACGCCCCATGCGCTCCGCCATAGCTTTGCCAGCCATTTGCTGGCACGCGGCGCGGATTTGCGGAGCCTGCAGGAATTGCTGGGCCATGCCAGCCTGTCCTCGACACAGGTGTATACGGCTGTCGATGCGGCTTTTTTGCTGGATGTCTACCGGACGGCGCATCCAAGGGCTTGAGGGTAGGCGCTCATTTCCGTTTGGGCTGAGCTTGTCGAAGCCCTGTTCTTATCTGAGTGCCAAAGTGAAGGACGGCCCTTCGACGGGCTCAGGGCGAGCGGGAGGGGGGGTATTAGCCTAATCCCGATCCGGCTTCCAAGCGATCAGCCGCCAGATATAGCCAAGTACGATCACCGCCATCACTGCCGTCGCAATCGGCCCGACGAACTGGTCTATGTCTTTGAAGTTCTTGCCCATCGTGTAACCGGCAAGGCCGAGCAGCGCTGTCCAGCCTGCCGTTCCAATGGTGGACCAGATCACAAAGGTTGATAGCCGCATGTGCAGCAATCCGGCCGGGATTGAGACCAAGGATCGCAGCGTCGGCAGCATCCGGCCGAAAAAGACGATGGCCCAGCCTTGCGTGCCGAACAGCTTTTCCGCCTTTTCAATCTCTTTCCAGTCGAGCGTCAGGAAGCGTCCCCAGCGGACAATGAGCGGCTTGAACCGCTCAATGCCGATAACACGGGCGGCGAGATACCAGAAATAATTGCCGAGCATCGCACCTGCCGTGCCAGCAGCGATCACAGCAGTGATGTCCATCTTGCCCCGCGCGGCGGCGAGGCCGGCGACCGACATGATCACTTCCGACGGGATCGGCGGAAAGACTGTTTCCAGAAACATAAGGAAGCCGACGCCGAGATAGCCCGCGTCCTCAATCAGGTGGATGATCCAATCACTCATTTGGCAATCTTCGCTTCAATCACATCCCAGATAAGGGCGGGGGTGTCCGTGCCGTTGAAGGCATCGATGGCGACAATGCCGGTCGGCGATGTCACGTTGATTTCGGTCAGCCATTTGCCACCGATTACATCGATGCCAACGAACAATAGCCCACGCTTTTTGAGTTCAGGCCCGATAGCCGCGCAGATTTCGCGTTCACCCAACGTAAGATCAGCCGCTTCGGCGCGGCCTCCGGCGGCGAGGTTGGAGCGGATTTCGCCCGCGCCCGGAATGCGGTTGATGGCACCGGCCACTTCACCGTCGATGAGCACGATGCGCTTGTCGCCGCTCTCCACGGCACGAATGAAGGCCTGCGCCATGAAGGGTTCGCGCCACACCTGCCCGAACAGCTCGGTGATTGCAGCGAGGTTCTTGCCGTCTTTGGCGATGTGCATGACAGCAGACCCGGCATTGCCGTGGAGCGGCTTCACGACGATTTCGCCGTGCATCTTGTGGAATTCACGCACCTCGTCGAGCGAGCGTGTCACGAGCGTCGGCGGCATGAACTGCGCGAAATCGAGCACGAAGACCTTTTCCGGCGCGTTGCGCACGCTGACGGGATCATTCGCGACCAGCGTCCGATGCGTGATCCGCTCCAGCAGATGCGTGGCCGTGATGTAGCCGAGGTCAAAAGGCGGGTCCTGCCGCATCAGCACGGCGTCGATATCGTCCGCCAGATCGATTTTGACCGGCGCGCCGAAGGCGAAGTGGTTGCCCGCCTCACGCTGCACTGTCACCGGGCGCGCCGTCACCCAGACGCGGCCGTCGGAATAGTTCAACTCGTCTGCGGTATAGTGGTAGCTTGTATAGCCGCGTGACTGCGCTGACAGCATCAGCGCGAAGGTCGAATCGCCGGTAATGTTGAGACCCTCCATCGGGTCCATCTGGAATGCGACCTTCAGGGTCATTGCGGGTCTCCTTGTCTGGCGGGCGATCTAGGCGAAGCGGGCGGCTTTGTCACCCGTGCCAGGCGTTGGGAATGTGGCGGGGGAGGGCGAAAGGTGCGATCAGCATCACGTCTATGCGGATATCTTCTCCGTTCGCTGCATAGCGTGGCTGAAGGGCATTGGCCGCAGCGGCCACACGGCGCAGGCGCCATGCATCGATGGCGGTGTCGAGGTCTTCCTTTTTGCGGCGGGCCTTCACCTCGATGAAGGCAACGTTGCGGCCACGCTTGGCAACAAGATCAACCTCGCCAACGCGCAGCTTCACGCGGAAGGCAAGGATGCGCCATCCGTGTAGCCGCAGCCACCAGGCGGCAATCGTCTCTCCCCAGCGGCCGCGACGTTCGGCGGCCTGTCGGGTCATTTGCCGAGCAGTTCCAGCGCGCGGGCGTAGAGCGCCTTGCGATCCGCCCCCAGCGTGCGGGCGACCTCTCCGGCGGCTTTGGCCGGGGACGCCGTCTTTAGCGCCTCCACGAGGGCTGATTCGATGTCGTCGCCCGAGGCTGCCTCTGGTTCGCCGGGTGGGCCGACCACGATGACGATCTCGCCCTTGGGCGGAGCCCCCTCATATCGCGCGGCCAGTTCTAACAGCGTGCCGGTCACGCATTCCTCATAGGCCTTGGTGATTTCCCGTGCGACGCCCGCCTCACGGTCTCCCAGCACCTGCGCCAAGATGCCAAGCGTGTCCGCCAAGCGCGGGCCGGATTCATAGAACACCAACGTGGCGCGCAGGGTTTTGAATTCTGCAATCTGGTCGGCCTTGGCCTTGGCTTTGGGCGGCAGAAATCCTGCAAAAAAGAACCGGTCGGTCGGTAACCCGGCCAGCGTTAGCGCCGCGATGACAGCAGACGGGCCGGGGATCGTGACGATATGGCGGCCAGCTGCGCGTGCATCGCGGACAAGTTTGTAGCCGGGATCAGAGATGAGCGGCGTTCCTGCGTCCGACACCAAGGCGACGGCCTCATTTGCCATGCGCTCAATCAGGCCGGGGCGGACCCGGTCTGCATTATGATCATGATAAGGCTGCATCGGGCGTTTGACCCCGATATGCTGCAAAAGCTTCGCCGTGACGCGGCTGTCTTCCACCGCTATGATGTCCGCCTCGCGAAGAATCGAGGCAGCACGGGGACTTAAATCGCCGAGATTGCCGATAGGCGTGGCGACGATATACAGACCGGGTTGAAGCGAAGAAGCCATAGGGAGTGCGTCATGGCAGACGATATGGGTGAGGGGCAAGCGACAGACCTCAAACGGCGGCAAATCATGCGCTGGGGTCTTGTTGGTGCAGCATTGTTTATGGCTGGGTGCCAAGTCGTGCCCAAGGCCCCGCCAAAGCCTGTAGAGGCGCCTCCGGAAGAGGGCGCGATGACGGGCCTTCCAACAGATGCCACACGCCACCGCATTGCGCTGCTTGTGCCGCTGACAGGATCGAACGCGGGGATCGGGCAGTCGATTGCCAATGCGGCGAACATGGCCGTGCTCGATACCGGCGGTGAGCGGATCCGGATGACGGTTTATGATACCGCCGGCGGTGCCGCTGCTGCCGCCGACAAGGCGATCGCAGAGGGCAATAAGCTGATCCTCGGCCCCTTGCTCGCCGAAGACGTGCGCGCTGCCGCCGAAGTCGGGCGCCGCAGCCGTGTGCCACTCATTGGGTTTTCAAACGACGTGTCCGTTGCAGGAAACGGCACCTATCTGCTCGGATTTACGCCCGCTCAGTCGGTATCCCGCGTGGTCGGCTATGCCCGGTCAAAGGGGATGGTGAAGTTTGCCGGTCTCGTGCCCGTGGGCGTCTATGGCCAGCGCGCGCAGACTGCGCTCGCGCGTTCGGTTGAAGAGGCAGGCGGGGCGCTTGTTTCGGTGCAAAGCTATGATCGCAACGCCGGGGCCATCATGGGCGCAATTTCCCGCATCAACAAAGCCGGGGCGGCAGACGCCATTCTGATCGCCGATTCCAGCCGGACGGCGGTACAGGCGATCCCCATTATCCGTCGCGGGCCGAGCGCTTCTGCCAAGATTTTGGGGACGGAACTCTGGAATACGGAAGCCAGTCTGTCGTCGCCGACTTTGAACGGGGCTTGGTTCGCCAGCGTCTCGGATGGGGTCTACACCCAGATGGCGGCGAAATACCGGACGCGCTTTGGCCTCGCACCCTATCGCCTCTCGAGCCTTGGCTATGATGCGGTTCTGCTGGCGACCAAGGTTGCGACCAATTGGAAGCTTGGAACCCCGTTCCCGTTGCGGGCATTGGACGATACCGGTGGCTTTGCCGGGATTGATGGTGCCTTCCGATTCAACGCCTATGGCGTCGCGGAACGCGCGCTTGAGGTGCAGCAGGTCGGCTCAAGTGGAGCGACGGTCGTGTCCCCAGCACCAAAGGGCTTTGTCGACTAGATCGCGACGACGTCCGCCAATATCCGATCCAGCAGCAGCATCCCGTCCGGTAGGACGGTGATGCGGCTGCCGGATTGGCTGAGGAGCCCATAGCCAGCCAATCGCGCTGCCGCGTCGGCATCAATCAGAGCATCCACGTTCACCCCTGTCCGGTGCGCGATGTCGGCAAGGTCAACGCCTTCGCGCAGACGCAGGCCCATCAACAAGGCTTCCTGCGCCTGCTCTGCCGGAGAAAGCGCATCTTCCTGCTGTGCGCCGTGGCTGTTGCGGGTGACAGCGTTCAGGAAATTCTCCGGCTTTTTGTGCCGAGCCGTGGCCAAGCCACCCCGTCTGCCATGCGCGCCGGGGCCGATGCCCGCATAGCTGCCATAGCGCCAATAGGTCAGGTTGTGGCGGCTCTCCTCACCCAAGCGGGCGTGATTGGAAATTTCGTAGAGGGGCAGGCCTGCCGCTGTGGTGAGCGCATCGGTCAACTCATAAAACTCCGCGGCTTCATCCGGGTCCTTGGGTGTCAACGCGCCTGTGCGCACCAGCGTTTCAAAGCGCGTGCCGGGTTCGATGGTCAATTGGTAGAGGGAGAGGTGCCCCGTTCCGAAGGACAAGGCCCGACGCAATTCGGCCTCCCAGCCGGTGAGCGTCTGCGCGGGCAGGGCATAGATCAGATCAAACGATACACGGGAAAAGGCCTTCTGCGCCACCTCCAGTGCCGCGAGCCCTTCCTTCACATCGTGCGCGCGACCGAGCATCTGGAGCACATCATTGTCGAGCGATTGCAGCCCGAGCGAGACGCGGTTGACGCCGGCCGTGGCGAGATCGGAAAAGCGCGCCGCCTCAACGGAGGAGGGGTTCGCCTCCAGCGTGATCTCAATGTTTGGCGCAAAGTCCCAATGTTGTTCTGCCGCCGCGATCAACGCCGCCACTGTCGCCGGTGGCATCAGCGAAGGCGTGCCGCCGCCAAAGAAGATGGAGGTGAGCGGGCGTCCGCCGATTTGTCCTGCTTCATACGCCATGTCGGCCAGCAGCGCGTCCAACCAGGCCGCCTGATCCGTAGTTTCACGGACGTGGCTGTTAAAGTCGCAGTAGGGACATTTCGATACACAGAAAGGCCAGTGGATATAGAGGGCAAGGGAATCGGCCTGATGCATGGACGGCGCTTAGCATTGATGGCAGCAAGTGTAAGCTTTCTGGCCACATTCTCTGGCGCGACCGCTCGCGCGCAGCCGTCTGGTGATTTCGTGGCCGAGGTTCTGGCCGCCCATAATGAAGAGCGGGCCGCCAAGGGCGTTCCGGCCTTGGTCTGGAATGAAGATCTGGCGCGTGACGCGGCGGACTGGGCAAATACCCTGAAAGGCAGCGCGACGCTGCGCCATGCAGGCGCGCAGGGGCAGGGCGAAAACCTCTGGATGGGCACCCGCGATTACTTCGCGCCCGCGACAATGGTGGGGGACTGGATCGCGGAAAAGGCCGACTTCCGCGCGGGGAGGTTCCCGAACATTTCGCTGACCGGCAACTGGTCCGATGTCGGCCATTACACGCAGATCATCTGGCGCAACACGCGCGAGGTCGGCTGTGCCGTCGCGACGGATGCTGAGTTCGATTATCTGGTCTGTCGGTATTTTCCAGCCGGAAACTGGATGGGGGAAGACCCGCTCGGCGGCGCGGCGCCGCGCGTTGCGGGCTGGCGCGGCGAGTAATCCATTTCCGTTTGTGTCGAGCGAAGTCGAGACACGTCCCTCGACTTCGCTCGGGACGAACGGTTTGATTAGAACAGCGCCGCCACGAGTTTCTTGAACGCATCCGCCCGGTGGCTGATGGCGTGTTTGGCCGCAGGATCGATTTCGGCAAAGGTCTGGTTGGCACCGGACGCCACGAAGACTGGATCATAGCCAAAGCCCAGTGCCCCGCGCGGCGGCCAAGTCAGGCTGCCTTCGACGCGTCCTTCAAAGACTTCGCTATGCCCATCCGGCCAAGCGACGGCGAGCGTGCAGACGAACGCGGCAGAGCGATCCACCGACAGGCCCTGCTCGGCAAGCAGGCCTTCAACCTTGCCCATCGCCATGTACCAGTCGCGGCCGGGGTCGCCTTCAAACCATTGCCGTTCTGCCCAGTCCGCCGTGTAGACGCCGGGCCGTCCGCCCAATGCTTTGACTTCCAACCCGCTGTCATCCGACAAAGCGGGCAGGCCGGAGAGCGCGGAGGCGCGGGCCTTGAGCAGGGCGTTCTCGGCAAAGGTCGTGCCGGTCTCCTCTGGTTCCGGCAGGCCGAGTTCGCCTGCCGAGACAGGCTCGATCCCGAACGGGGCAAGGAGATCGCGGATTTCGCGGACCTTGCCCTGATTGTGGCTGGCGATCACCAGCCGTCCGGGTTCGAGCTTGCGGGTCATATTTAGCGGCCTGTTGCCTTCAACTGCGCTTCGAAAACCTTCGTGCAGCCGATGCGGGCGAGGCGGAGCAAACGGAGCAGCGCTTCCTCATCATAGGTTTCGCCTTCCGCCGTCGCCTGTGCCTCAGCAATGTTGCCGTTCGATAGCAACACGAAGTTGGCGTCAGCACCGGCATTCGAATCTTCGATATAATCGAGGTCGAGGACCGGCGTGCCGTTATAGATGCCGCAGCTGATCGCCGCGACCTGCTGTTCGATCGGGTCGGTCTGAAGGAGACCATCCGCCATCAGCTTGTCGACTGCGAGACGCAGCGCGACCCATGCGCCGGAGATGGACGCGGTCCGCGTGCCGCCATCGGCCTGAATAACGTCGCAGTCGAGCGTGATCTGGCGTTCGCCCAGTGCTTTCATGTTGACGACAGCCCGCAACGAGCGGCCGATGAGGCGCTGAATTTCCTGCGTACGGCCAGACTGCTTGCCCTTGGCGGCTTCACGGCTGCTGCGCGTGTGCGTGGCGCGGGGGAGCATGCCATATTCGGCCGTTACCCAGCCTTCACCCTTGCCACGCAAGAACGGGGGGACCCGCTCTTCAATGCTGGCGGTGACGAGAACGCGTGTTTCGCCAAAGCTGACGAGCACAGAGCCTTCGGCGTGCTTGGTGAAATGGGGTTCAATGGTGATTTCGCGCATCTGATCTGGGGCGCGGCCGGAAGGGCGCATAAGGGCTTGTCCTTTTCTGGGGTTTTGGCGCATCTAACGGGAGGGGCGGCATCCGACTAGCCCCGATGGGAGGAAAGCCATGAAAATCGTCAAAGGTCTTGTCTTGGGGCTGTCCGTCCTCATGATCCTGATGGGTGGTCTGTGGATCGGGCAGGGGCTCAACATCATCCGTTGGCCGGCTGAAAGCTTCATGATCGGCGTACCGCAGTGGAGCTGGAATGGCACCGGGCTCGCTCTGGTTGGCCTGCTCCTCTTCTGGTGGTCGCGGCGTCCCTAAAGGCCATGCGCATGCAGGCTTGCGCTTAGGGGCCGATGGTCCCTAAGTCAGGTTTATGTCTACCGTCCATGAATTGACTGATCGCGCGCGAGACGTGTTTCGCGTGGTCGTCGAATCCTATCTGGGGTCCGGCGCCCCTGTGGGGTCGCGGACGATTTCCAAGCTGGGGCAAATGAGCCTCTCGCCCGCCTCTATCCGCAATGTAATGCAGGATCTGGAGGAACTGGGCTTGCTCGCCGCGCCACATACATCGGCTGGGCGGATGCCAACGGAACTCGGCCTGCGGCTTTTTGTTGATGGTATGATGCAAGCGGCCGAACCCACTGCGGACGAACGGGCCGTCATTGAAGCCCGCGTTGGCCAAAGCGGGCCGATTGAAGACGCTTTGGCGGCGGCGACCTCTACCTTATCGGGTCTTTCCCAATGCGCCGGCATCGTCCTTGTGCCAGCGCGGGAACCGCGGCTGCGGCAATTCGCCTTCGTGCCTTTGGGCCCTGCACAGGCGCTGGCCGTGCTGGTGGGGGAAGACGGATCGGTTGAAAACCGCGTTGTCGATCTGCCACCCGGCCTTCCGGTTTCAGCACTTGTGGAGGCCGGAAACTTCATCACCGCCCACCTTGCAGGCCGGACATTGGCTGAGGCGTCCGCGGTGCTGGCGACACAGATTGCGCGGGAACGGGCGATGCTCGACATTGCATCGCAGGATCTGCTGCAGCGGGGCATTGCCGTCTTGAGCGAAGACAGCGCGCACCGCCCGGTGCTGATCGTGCGGGGTGCCGCGCACCTCATTGATGATACCGCCGTCGCCGATCTGGACCGCGTTCGTAACCTGCTTGATGAGATTGAAGGCAAAGAAGACATTGCCCGCCTTCTGGACGGCGCGCGCGAAGGCGCTTCGACCAAGGTTTTCATCGGATCTGAGAACAAGCTGTTTGCGCTTTCGGGGTCATCGGTGATAGCGGCGCCCTACCATGGACGCGACGGGCGTGTGGTCGGCGTGGTCGGCGTGATAGGCCCCACGCGCTTGAATTACGCCCGTGTCGTCCCCATGGTTGATTTTACAGCACAAACCCTCACGAGATTGATGACGTAATGAGCGACGAAGAGTTGAAGAACGACGCACACCCTGAAGAAGCTGGTGCCGAAGCCGAGGCGGCTTCCGACCCGCTGGGTGCTTTGCTTGGCGAACTGGAAGAGGCGCGCCAGCAGATCCTTTATGCGCAGGCCGAAACGCAAAATGTCCGCCGCCGTCTGGAAAAGGACGCGCAGGATGCCCGCGCATATGCCGCGACCAATTTCGCGCGTGACGTTCTGTCGGTGGCCGACAACCTATCCCGTGCGCTTGACGCCATGCCCGCAGCCATGCGTGAGGATGAAGGCTCCAAAGGCCTCATCATCGGGCTGGAAGCCACGCAGCGCGAACTGATGTCGGTGTTTGAACGCAATGGCATCACCCGCATCGCGGCGATGGGCCTGCCGCTTGATCCCAACCAGCATCAGGCGATGGTGGAGCTTCCCAGTGATGTGGAGCCCGGCACCATCGTGCAGGAAATGCAGGCCGGTTACATGATCAAGGACCGCCTGCTGCGCCCGGCGCTGGTCGCTGTGGCGAAGAAGCCGGAGTAATAGAACAGTTCCTCCCCAATGACTTGCATTGGGGAGGGGGACCATCCGGAGGATGGTGGAGGGGCCAACAAGCTTGGAACTGCCCCTCCGTCAGTCGCTCACGCGACTGCCACCTCCCCATCGCAAGTCGATGGGGAGATTGGGCTAGGCGTTCACCGGCCGCCGCGCGACGAGCCCAATCGACAGCAGCCTCATCACTGGCTCATCATGCTGGTTGAACACCGTCACCTTGGCCTTCGTGCTGCCCATTTCGGGGCGGGAACGGGACGGGGTCACTTCGGTGAGCTCCGATTCCACGCGCAGGGTATCGCCGGGATAGACGGGCTTCAGCCAGCGCAACTCATCCAGACCTGGCGAGCCGAGCCCGGCCTGCTTGTTCTTCTTCAAGTTTTCGACCAGCATCGCCATTGTCATGGCGCAGGTGTGCCATCCCGAGGCGGAGATACGCCCGAAATGCGTCTTTGCGGCGGCTTCATCGTCGAGATGGAAGGGCTGCGGATCATATTTGCCCGCAAATTCCAGCACCTCTTCGCGTGTGACCTCATATCGGCCAAAGCTTGCTTTGGTGCCGACCTTCATGTCTTCGAGATATTGCACGCATCGTCTCCCTTTTGCCCCGTCTTACGTTAACGGAAAGCAAGAGGGGAAGAGGGTTTCGTCGGGGCACTGCTGATTTGCCGTCGATGGCCATGCCTTAAAGACCCGTTTGCCCTGAGCTTGTCGAAGGGTCGTTCTTCCTTTGGCAGGATGGCCGCACAAGAAGAACGAAGCATCGACAAGCACAGCCCAACCGGATCCTGAAAAATTTGGTCAGACGTTGAACCGGAAGAGCATGATGTCGCCATCCTTGACGAGATAGTCCTTGCCTTCGGAGCGCCACTTGCCCGCTTCCTTGGCACCGGCCTCCCCATTGTGGTCGACATAGTCCTGATAGGCCATGGTTTCCGCGCGGATGAATCCCTTTTCAAAATCGGTGTGGATGGCTCCTGCGGCATTCGGCGCAGTGGCGCCCTTGAAAACGGTCCAGGCGCGCGCTTCCTTCGGGCCAACGGTGAAGAAGGTGATAAGGTGGAGCAATTCATAGCCCGCACGGATGACGCGGGCGAGCCCGGTTTCGGTCAGGCCAAGGTCGGAGAGGAATTCTGCGCGATCCTCAACGGGCATCGTGACAATATCGGCTTCGATGGCCGCGGAGACGACCACAGCTTCGGCGCCTTCGGCCTTGGCTTTTTCAAAGACCTTGGCGGACAGGTCATTGCCGGTTGCGGCCGAGCCTTCATCGACGTTGCAGACATAGAGGACAGGTTTGGACGTCAGAAGCTGCGCCTGCTGGAACGCCTTTTCCTCTTCCGCATCATTGCGGACCGTCAAGCGCGCAGGTTTGCCTTCACGCAGCAGATCAAGCGCCTTGCCCAGAACGGCGGCAGCCACTTTGGATTCCTTGTCGCCTTGTGCGGCCTTCTTCTGCAAATTGGGCACCCGCTTTTCGAGGCTTTCAAGGTCGGCCAGCATGAGCTCGGTCTCAACCGTGTCGGCGTCTGAGATGGGGTCGATCTTGTTGTCGACATGCTGAATGTCGTCATCAACAAAGCAACGCAGGACATGGACGACAGCATCGACTTCGCGGATGTTGGCGAGGAACTGGTTGCCCAGACCTTCACCCTTAGAAGCGCCGCGCACGAGGCCGGCAATATCCACAAAGCTTAATTGGGTTTCAATGATCTTCTGGCTGCCGCCAATCTTTGCGATGGACTGCAGGCGCGGGTCCGGCACGGCGACGTTCCCCACATTTGGCTCAATCGTGCAGAACGGATAATTGGCGGCCTGCGCCGCCTGCGTTTCCGTCAGTGCGTTGAACAAGGTGGACTTGCCGACATTGGGCAGCCCGACAATACCGCATTTGAAACCCATTATAGTCAGTCCTTCTGCATTCGCATCGCCACATCATTCATGAAGCGCACATCGTCCCCATCGGCCAGCCATGTGGCCTCTGTGGCAACGGCACCCAGCATATGGGCAAGATCATCTGTTTCGGCCTTGGCAAAGTTGCCGAGCACATAGCCTGTCACCCGGTCCTTATGGCCCGGATGGCCAATGCCAAGACGCACCCGGCGAAAATCTTCGCCGATATGCGCGATGGTGGAGCGGATGCCGTTATGTCCGGCAGCGCCTCCGCCACGCTTTACCTTCACGCGGAATGGATCAAGGTCGAGTTCGTCGTAAAAGACGGTCACGTCCTTTGGCTCCAGCTTGAAGAAGCGCATGGCTTCTCCAATGCTACGGCCGCTCTCGTTCATGAACGTCGCCGGTTTGGTGAGCAGGATCTTGTCGCTGCCGATCCGGCCTTCCGACGCCAGCCCCTGAAATCGGGCCTTCCATGGTGCAAACGAAAAGGTCTCGGCAATCACATCGGCGACCATGAACCCCACATTGTGGCGGTGCATGGCATATTGTGCGCCGGGATTACCGAGACCTGCCCAGATTTGCATGAACGTCTCCCCTCCCGCTTGCGGGAGGGGCCGGGGGAGGGCGCGTGTGCACCCTCCAAAACAGACCCTCCCCTGACCCCTCCCGCAAGCGGGAGGGGAAGGGTGTGTGGCTTACTCGCCTTCAGCCTTGGTGGTGTCACCTTCAGCGGACTTCAGGCCCGATGGCGCGACCAGCGTGGCAATCGTAATGTCACGATCGGTGATCGCGCTCTTCGAGCCGGCGGGAAGGGCCACATGGCTGATGTGGATCGAGTCGCCGATTTCGAGACCCTTGAGCGAAATCTCGATGTCGTCGGGGATCAGGGCTGCATCGCAGACCAGTTCCAGATCATGACGGACGATGTTGAGCACCGCGCCGCGCTTCATGCCGGGCGATGTTTCGTGGTCCGTGAAGTGAACAGGAACGTTCACATGCACTTCGGCATGTTCACCGATGCGCAGGAAGTCCGCGTGGAGCGGGCGTTCGCTGACGGGATGGAAAGACACATCCTTGCAAAGCGTGCGGACCTGCGTGCCACCCACGTCGATCATGATGACCGCGTTCATGAAGTGGCCGGTGTGCAGTGCCTTCAACAGCAGCTTTTCTTCGACGTGAATCGTCTGGGGTGCTTCGTTATTGCCGTATACGACGGCGGGGACGCGGCCCTGATTACGCAGTGCACGAGAGGCTCCCTTGCCTTCCCGTTCGCGCGTTTCGGCCGACAGCGTCAGCTGATCGCTCATATGAATTCTCCGGTTAAATTTGCTTTTTCCGTCACGCCTCCAGGGATGACCATAACGGAAGAGCGCGCGCCTATGCGAAAACGGGCAGGAATGCAAGCAATGGCTATGTCTTGGCGTTGGCTCAGTTAATGCGCACGGCCTTTAGCCTCTTTGTCTTCAGGACGGCTTGCACGCTTTCCTTACCTGCCAGATGTCCGGCCCCGACGGCGAGGAAGACAGTGCCCGGCTGGCCCAGTCGCTTGGCGACCCAATCCGCCCAGCGGCGGTTCCGATCCGTGAGCAGCACCTTCTTAATCTCTGTCTGGGCATCCATGCCATCATTCATCACGGCAGCGAGTGTGTCCGGTTTTCCTTTGGCCCAGCTATCAATCATGGCCGCAGTGACCTTGGGTGCGTCGGCCAGTTCGGAAACGGCGGAATTGAGAAACTTGATCTGGATGTCCTCAGGAAGCGTATCGAAAAAACCGATCTGCTGGTCCATCGTTTCCAAGGCACCAATCGTCTTGCCGGAGGCCTTTGCCTGCGCCGTCAGCGTTCTTTCCGCTCCGGACGCTGGGTTATATCCCAGCTTCTGCATGGGGGCCATGGCGATGAGGGTGGAGGCAAACCAAGGTTCAAAAGTCTCAAGACCTGCCGGATCAATATCCACCGCGCGCAGGGCCGCCTGATATTTGGCGGCGTCCGTTGGTGTCAGCTTTTGCGAAAGCGGTGGCCCATCCGGGTCAATCGCGCGTGACAGGACGATGCGCTGCGCCTCGCCGGGCGATGGCTCGACCATTTCGATCACCAGTTCATCTGACGCATCAAAGGCGGTTTTGATCTTCCCTTCAAACCATCGGGTGCCCGGCTTCAAAAGATGGATCGTGCCAAACAGATAGATTGTCGTGTCCTTGTCCGAGACCTTCCATAACGCCGGTTTGGCAATGAGGGCCGGTTCAGCCTTGGCGGAGGGTTCGGCTGCAGGCTCTGCTGCGGAAACGAGGAAAAGGGCCATCAGGCCGAGGGGCAAGGCACGCATGCCCTCCGGTGTAAGGCCTCAAGGGTTAAAAGTAAGCGTCAATCGACGCGGGACACGGCAATTCCGCCACGCAACAATAAGTGCTGCAGCGAATCAGGGCCAGCCAGATGCCCCGCACCAACGGCGAACAAGACGGTACCGGGCTTGGCCATCCGGCTGGTCAGCCAGCGTGTCCAAGCCATATTCCGCTGACGGACCAGCACGTTGTAGAGTTCGGCACCCAATTTTTCTTGTGTGAAGTCCGCGTCAAGCTGGCTCACATCGCCGGACGCCCAGGCCCGGTCGCTCGCGTTCGCTCCGCCGGGTGCCGTCGCGTCCGCGTCGGCCAGCGTGTCTTCCAGCATCTTGCGCTGCGCGTCTTCCGATAGGCTATGCATCTGGCGCAGCACGGCGCTGCCATCCTCGACGGCAAGAATTGGGCGATGGGCGCGGGCAAAGGCCTTTTGCAGCACGGCCTCCACGCCATTGTCGTGCGAGAGGCCATCCTGGCTCATATCCTCGACCGCAAGGACGAGGCTCGCCATCCATGTCGGCATCGCGTCGTAAAATTGTTCGGGAAAGTCGGTGCGGGCAATGGCGCGTTGGAGCAGGACTTGCTTGTCCGGCGCGACCCGCGCGACAATCGGCCGGTCGGGCACAACGGGGTTGATTGTGTCGTCGACGGCGCCTTCGGCCTTCTTGTCCGCTTCGGGCGAATCGACGGTTTCCAGCACCAACTCATCCGCCTGTGCGACGATCTGTTTCAGGGCAGGGGATTGCCAGCGAAAGCCCTTGGGCAGGGCATGGGTGGTGCCAAAGAGATAGATGGTCGTGTCGGCGTCTGCGATCTTCCAGATGGCAGGGTGTGGTTTAGTCTGGCGCGCGGAACTGGCCGCTTCGCTTGCCGGGGCAAGGAGCAAGGCAGGCAGCGCCAACATGGCGCACAGGGCCATCCGTTTCCGCATCTCTCTCCAGTCCGGTTCGTTGACCGGATTGTGACTGTTTGAAGGCTGCGCTCCAAATCGGCCTCCGTCAAGGCGATTCAGGTCCACTTTGCTTGACCGTCGCGGCCCCATCCGCCAAAGGCGCGGCCATGGCGGCGGACAATCAAAGCTTGAGCTTTCAGGACCTGATCCTGACCCTTCACGATTATTGGGGGAAGCAGGGATGTGTCATCCTGCAGCCCTATGACATGCGCGTTGGCGCCGGGACCTTCCATCCCGCGACCACGCTGCGCGCGCTTGGCCCGGAAAGCTGGAATGCGGCCTATGTGCAGCCCTCCCGTCGCCCGACCGATGGCCGTTATGGGGAGAACCCGAACCGGCTCCAGCATTATTACCAATATCAGGTGATCATGAAGCCGAGCCCGGCGAATTTGCAGGAGCTGTATCTCGGCTCGCTCGACGCCATTGGCATTGATCCCTTGAAGCACGATGTCCGCTTTGTGGAAGATGACTGGGAAAGCCCAACACTGGGCGCCTGGGGCCTTGGCTGGGAAGTCTGGTGTGACGGGATGGAAGTCACCCAATTCACGTATTTCCAGCAGGTTGGCGGCTATGATTGCAAGCCGGTCGCAGGCGAGTTGACCTACGGGCTGGAACGTCTGGCCATGTATATTCAGGGCGTCGACCGCGTGTACGACCTGCGTTTCAACGACGCGGGCGTAACGTATGGCGACGTCTTCCTTGAAAACGAGAAGCAGTTCTCCAAGTATAATTTCGAGGTTGCTGACACTGCCGCGCTGTTCGACGGGTTCGCCAAGGCGGAGGCGGAATGTCAGCGCTGCATTGATGCGGGCGTGCCGCTTGCCGCCTATGATCAGGCGATTGAGGCCAGTCACTTGTTCAACCTCTTGCAGGCACGCGGCGTCATCTCCGTGCAGGAACGCGCCAGCTATATGGGCCGCGTCCGCGATCTGGCCAAAGGCAGCTGTCAGGCCTGGATCGAAAAGCAGACGCCCGAATGGACGGCTAAGTTCCCGGGGTGGACGGCATGATGACCAACCACCGCGCTCGCCCTGAAACCAATCGTCACCCTGAACTTGTTTCAGGGTCTATGAACACTGCCGCAGCAGGACTGACATCATCGTTTTCATGGATGCTGAAACAAGTTCAGCATGACGCAAGCGGGGTGGAATGAGATGACCGACTTTCTCCTCGAACTCCTCTCCGAAGAAATCCCGGCGCGTATGCAGGACAAGGCGCGGGAGGATCTTGCGCGCTTGTTCTCAGCAGAACTTGATAAGGCGGGCCTGAAGGCTGCCGACCTCATCACCTATGCCACGCCGCGCCGTTTGGCTTTGATTGCCAAGGGTTTGCCGCTGGAAACGCAGGCGGTTTCGGAAGAGACCAAAGGGCCAAAAGTTGGCGCGCCGCCTCAGGCGATGGAAGGTTTCCTCCGCAAGACCGGCCTGACGCAGGACCAGCTGGTCGAACGCGACGGCGTCTATTTCGCGGTCGTGGAAAAGCCGGGCCGCAAAACGGCGGACGTGCTGGCAGAGGCCATCCCCACGATCATCCGAGCCTTCCCCTGGCCCAAGTCTCAGCGCTGGGGCACCGCCTCACGCTCGGCCGAGAGCCTGCGCTGGGTGCGTCCGTTGCAGGGCATCATCGCGCTGTTGGGCGACGATGTTGTGCCTTGCGAGATTGACGGCATCACCAGCGGTGTGACGACGATGGGCCACCGCTTCCATCACACCGGCCCCGTCACCATCAGCAACGCGGGCGATTATGCCGCAAAGCTGAAGGCCGCCCACGTCATCGTCGATCAGGAAGATCGTCGCGCGATCATCCGTGCGGGCGCCGAAAAGGCGGCGGCAGATGCGGGCCTCGTGCTCGTGCCTGACGAAGGCTTGGTCAATGAGAATAGCGGCCTGACTGAATGGCCGGTGCCGATGCTCGGCCGGTTTGACCCCGATTATCTGACCGTGCCCGAAGAGGTGATCCAGCTCACCGCGCGCGTGAACCAGAAATACTTCATCTGTCGCGATGCGGCGGGCAAGCTCGCCAATGCGTTCGTCTGCACGGCGAATATAGTCGCTACGGATGGTGGCGCTGTGATCGTTGCGGGCAATGAGAAGGTGCTCGCCGCGCGGTTGAGCGATGCGCGCTTCTTCTACGACACCGATTTGAAGACCAGCCTTGAGCTTCATGCCGAAAAGCTGAAGGACATCGTCTTCCACGAAAAGCTGGGGACGGTGGCCGACAAGGTCGAGCGCGTGGCGAAGCTGGCGCGGTGGTTGGTGGAAGAGGGCATCATTTCCCCCACCGCTCGCCCTGAGCCTGTCGAAGGGCTGTCCTTCTCTTCTGATGGTGACCAGAACAGGGCGGGGCTTCGACAAGCTCAGCCCGAGCGGGTTTTGAACGTTGCGGAACTGGCCGACATGGCCGAACGCGCCGCACGGCTGGCCAAGGCTGATCTCGTCACCGGCATGGTTGGCGAGTTCCCCGAACTTCAGGGCCTTATGGGCGGATATTATGCCGCCGCCCAAGGTGAACCCGCCGAAGTCGCCGCCGCCGTGCGCGATCACTATAAGCCAGTTGGGCAGGGCGATGACGTGCCGACGGCATCGGTGACGGTGGCGGTGAGCTTGGCGGATAAGCTGGATACCGTCTCACAATTCTTCAGCAAGGACTTGAAGCCAACAGGTTCCAAGGACCCATTCGCGCTACGACGTGCCGCGCTGGGCATTATCTCGTTGTGTAAGGCAAACGAACTGCGATTGAGCTTGATTTTCGCTGCGCTGCAGAACCTTGTCTATTCGAGAAATGTCTCGCGATACAAAGTTGACCAAGCCCGAAGATATGAACTTTTGATGGCCATTCTAGACGAGTTTGGTCCGGTAGCTGCTTTGGGGACGTTCAAGGAGTTGGCGCCAACTCTCGCGAATTTCAGCCTCAAAGACGAAATCGAAAAGGAAGTGGTGGAGCGCTTGTTGGAAGCTCTTCCTGCTGCGGCTGAATTACGCGATTTCATAATCGATCGCTTGGAAGTTTCGGAACGAGACCAAGGTGTTCGAGCGGACATTATCAGAGCCGCTCAGGTACTTGGGGTTGAAAATGGTCGCGAAGACGATCTCGTCCGCCTGCTGGCCCGCGTGAAGGCGCTTCAGGCTTTCGTGACAACCGAGGACGGCACGAACCTCCTTGCAGGCTATAAACGCGCCGCGAATATCCTGAAGCAATCACTCGTCACCCCAGCGGAGGCTGGGGTCTCCGGTGCTGAGATGCCAGCCTCCGCTGGCATGACGGATTTGAGCGCGGCGGAGTCGTCGTTGCAGGCGGCTCTCGATACGGCGGAACCCAAGGCGGTTGAGGCAATTCAGGGTGAGAAGTTCGGCGACGCGATGGCCGCGCTTGCCTCGCTGCGTGGTCCGATTGACACGTTTTTCGACGGGGTCATGGTCAACGATCCAGATCCGCAAAAGCGGGCGTTCAGGCTCGGGTTGCTCGCACGTTTCCGGGATGCGGTTCACCGCGTTGCGGATTTCTCAAAAATCGAAGGGTGATGCACAGCGTCGCCCTTTGACGGGCGGCCAGCGTCCGCAACGGAGTAGCAGATGACGCAATATGTGTACCGTTTCGGCGGTGGTGTTTCGGATGGTGATGAAGCCACGCGGGGCAATAAGAACCTGCTCGGCGGCAAGGGCGCGAACCTTGATGGCATGGCATCGATCGGCTTGCCGGTGCCCCCGGGCTTCACCATCACGACCGAAATGTGCACGCGTTATTATGCCGAAGGGCAGAGCTTCTCCGAAAGCGTCCGCGCGGAAGTGGCACAGGGCGTTGCCCATATTGAGGCGGTGACCGGCAAGACGTTCGGTGACGCACGCGATCCGATGCTCGTTTCGGTGCGCTCCGGCGCGCGCGTCTCGATGCCCGGCATGATGGACACTGTCCTCAACCTTGGCCTCAATGATGAGACGGTCGTAGGCCTTGCCGCCTCGTCGGGCGACGCCCGCTTTGCCTGGGACAGCTATCGTCGTTTTATCCAGATGTATTCGGATGTCGTCCTCGAACTCGATCATGGCGCGTTTGAAGAGGCGCTTGAAATCGCGAAGGAAGATCGCGGCTATTTCCTCGACACCGAAATGCTCGCCGAAGACTGGCAGGCGCTGGTCGCGGAATACAAAACGCTTGTCGAACAGCAATGGGGCAAGCCCTTCCCGCAGGACGTGCACGACCAACTGTGGGGCGCGGTCGGCGCGGTGTTCGGGTCTTGGGAGGCAGATCGCGCCAAGGTCTATCGCCGGTTGAACAGCATCCCGGGCGACTGGGGCACGGCTGTCAACGTGCAGGCAATGGTGTTCGGAAACATGGGTGACACGTCGGCGACGGGCGTGGCCTTCACGCGTGACCCCGCGACCGGCGAGAATGCCTATTATGGCGAATTCCTGATCAATGCGCAGGGCGAAGATGTCGTCGCCGGCATCCGCACCCCGCAATATCTGACGAAGGCCGCCCGCGAACGGGCCAATGCCAAGCCGCTGTCGATGGAAGAGGCGATGCCGGAGGTCTACGGGCAGTTGGCCGACGTGTTCCGCATCCTCGAAACGCACTATCGCGACATGCAGGACATTGAGTTCACGGTGGAACGCGGCAAGCTGTGGATGCTCCAGACGCGCTCCGGCAAGCGGACGGCGAAAGCGGCACTCAAGATCGCGGTCGATATGGCCAATGAAGGTCTGATCACCCAAAATGAAGCCATCCTGCGCGTCGAACCCTCAGCGCTGGACCAACTGCTTCACCCGACGCTTGACCCGACCGCCAAGCGCGATGTGCTGACCAAGGGTCTTCCGGCCTCCCCGGGCGCGGCCTCGGGCAAGATCGTGTTCGATGCCGATACCGCTGAACGGGCGGCGGCTGACGGACAGAGCGTTATCCTCGTCCGCACAGAAACCTCTCCAGAGGATATTCACGGCATGCACGCGGCCAAGGGCATCCTGACGGCGCGTGGCGGCATGACGAGCCATGCGGCGGTTGTGGCGCGTGGCATGGGCCGTCCCTGCGTGTCGGGGGCCGGTGGCATCTCCATTGACAGCAAGGCTAAGCAGCTGCGCGTCGGCGACCGGACCTTGGGTGAAGGCGATATCCTGACGCTGGATGGCTCCACAGGTGAAGTTATGGCCGGTGCGGTAGAGACGGTTCAGCCGGAATTGGTCGGCGATTTTGGCGTGCTGATGGAATGGGCTGACAAGATCCGCCGGATGAAGGTCCGCGCCAATGCGGAAACCCCGCTTGATGCGCAGACCGCACG
>Ga0209400_1000090_pt1 | contig 77391 bp, 87 predicted proteins | sample M_130807_EF_Meta_FD_187313 | JGI IMG/M metagenome (GOLD analysis project Ga0209400, IMG submission 187313) | Freshwater microbial communities from Lake Montjoie, Canada to study carbon cycling - M_130807_EF_MetaG (SPAdes) (version 2) | ecosystem: Environmental > Aquatic > Freshwater > Lake...
CCCAAGAGGAAGTAATATAAGCCAACTGTAAAAAATACCCAACATTATATTTACTGCAAGATTACCGCGATCTTCTTTTAAACTTCTAAATAACATCCACATAGTTGATCTTTACGCTTCCGTTCTTAATAGATATGTATGAACATGGGTGATCTGTCCAGCACCCACTGTTATAATAGCTCGTTGAGCCAGCAACGTCATTAGTTGCTAAATGAGTGTGACCGCAAATAATAACGTCACATTTCTTAGTGGAGCAATAGGATTTAGCTCTGTCACAAACTTGCTGTGAACATCTTAAAAATGTTTTACTACTACGTTTAGCAAGATTAGAGTAATATAACCCAGCATATGTCTGTAACCATCGATAAATATAATCAGCTATTTTTGTTAGCCTTGGATATTTTGAGATAACATTGTCAAATATATCACCATGAAGAATAAGTATCTTGTCTTCTCCACTAATAAAACTATACTCATTCATAAAATCAACACCAATTAAATGACTAACCATGTCGGCTGGGCCGTCATGATTGCCACTAATCCATATTGTTTTAATTGTATCTGATAATTTACGTATATGTGATAATATTTTCCAGTGATCTTTCTTGAGTTTGCGAAAGTCCCAACTATCAAATAAATCACCGTTAATGATTAGTTGATTAGTATTTATTTCTCTATGTTCTATTTTTTCTAAGAAAGATATTAACGTTTTAGATTGACAAACATTGCTTCCTAGATGAATATCGCTTATAACTATTGCATCATTCATGGTGAATATCTTGAGGTTTCCATATGAATCCTATTATGAATCCAATGATGAAGTTAAATATAGCAATATATACAATGTTTTCGTAGAATGTTTTTACGCTTAAATATCCATAAAATAGATCGTGAGCCATGTATTTAGTATATGAACTATTTGTGAGTATTAATAGCTCAGTTTCTATTATTGAGACGCTGATCCAAGTTAATAAACATGCACCAACTATACCACGTAAGATTCTGTAAATGACTTTCATTTTAGCCCCCGAATAAATAAAAGGCCAAAGAAAACACCCACATATTAATACACTGTATTAGTCTATATTTACATTATGCTCATTAATGAGCCTATAAAATTCTTCCCTAATTTTATCTAGTGCGTCATTGGCATCCGTAAAATCATTGTGATGTTTTCTCCATGAACGCAGTTGCTGGGAGAAGTCCCATAGCATACTTTTAGCTGCACCAGCTTGAATAGCAGTGTCAAACTCTAATTGTTCTTCTGGCAAGGTAAATGTCAATGTTGCTTTCATATTTCTTCTCCGGTTATAGAATCAAGTACTGGAAGCTTACAAGCCTCCAGCATATTCTTCAATGTTGCTTTAAGGTCTTTTAAAGATTCTTCCACTATTTCAACGGGGGTATCTGTCCAGCTAATGACTTTATCTCCACGATAATACACTTCATGAATACCATATGATATATAATCATCTACGCGAGTATCTAGTTGGTAATGATCTAACTGTGGAGTTACTGTCATCATTACTCTGTGGTTCCAATAACTTTCTGGCTTGGTCATAGTATATATCCTTGCCTTTTTGCCTCATCGTCGCTAAGAGTTTTAATCCAAGCTGGAATAATCTGTCCAGTTGCCTCATCTATCTTTTGTTTTCTTGGTTTACCTCTTTGTCCAGTATGCTCACAAGTCATATAGCTTATGCTCTCTGCCATCTCTATTGCTCCTCTAATAAAGTCATCAGCACCATAAGCATATGCTCTTAGTCCACCAAACTTTTCTTTAATCTGGCTCCAATAGAAAAATTCCAGAGGCTCATTAATCTTTTGCTTATAATGAAGACGATTATCTACAATATAGCAAAGTCTTGATAGAATATTAAACCATCCATCATCAATCTCTATCCATTTCAGATTTTTAAACTGTTCTGGATATTTTTCAATTAGCTTATCTTGAAGGTCTGCATTCATGTTACTTACTCACTATTTCTACTGTCCAATGTTTACTAGCAACAAGATCAGATACGTATTCAGTATCTATAAGTTCACCAACAACGAACTCTAAACTGTTTACAATCTTTTTAACTTCATATGCTTCGCCCAAATGACTATTACTTGGTCGAAGTACGATCTTCATATTCTTCTTCATTGTCATAATCCTCATTGTTATTGTTGTATTCGTCAAGCTCAAAGGTTTTAATAAACACGTCCCAAGTTTCTGCATTTCGTGCTTCTTGTAAACATGCCAAGCCGTTTAAAGCATTAGCAATAAAGTCTGCATCGGCTTCGTCTTGATTTTCAGTAACATATCTAGCAAGAGTTTTTAAGTCATCTATGATGTTATGGTTTTGCATCAATTTTGCTTCAAGGTCAAACCTGTTCGTTGGATTCATCTGAATCTCCTTCGTTTATTGTTAGATATGGAACCCAGCCTTCTCCCTGCTCATCCTCTCCAAACAAAAGCTCTGTTACGCCTGCGTCGTATTCTTCACCATCTGTAAAATCATAAATACGAACTTCGTTGTCCAGAAAGTCTTCGTCTTGGTTTTCAATATAATTCTTAAGATCGCCCCACGTAAGTGACATATTTTTCTCCTTTAGTGCTATTGTACTCTATCGACAACAGTTAGTCAAGAGCTTGAGCTTTCTTCTTTCTGTAGTTCTGACGCAGCAACCCTACTATCAGTGTTAGCATAGCGATTTGGATCGGCAAGCCCACTATTAATCATGGTCTTGCTGGTAATATAATAACCCAAATCATCTTTACAAAGAACACTGGTTTCTGATAGCTGAATAGGTTTTCCATCAAGCTGCAAAATAGAATGGTCAACCACCATATCTGCTGTTGAGCCAAAATGAGTTTTAGTTGTTACTACGTGTCCAGTAGAATGCTTTGGTGCCTTATAATAATTTTTAGCCATTGATATCCTTTTCCTTTTCTGTAATTGCCGCAAAAACCATACTATTCTTATCATCACTCCAATATACATCGAATGTGCCAGAAGCAGCTAGTCTGCTGATTTCTATGCCAACTATCCAATTGTACGCTTCCTTGAAGATTTTGTCAAGTATCTGACAGTTCACCAACAAATTTCCAGTTTCGTCTTGTTGAGAATATTGTCTAATAAGCGATGTCATCTCATCTTGAGTAATGAAATCTTTAAGCTCTTTAATTGGAATTCCCTGCTGTTTAGCTATATCCCTTCTAATGTGTCTAGCCATTCCTTTTACATCTTTAACCTTTACTAGTTTATCTTGCATGTGCGAACTCCTTTTGTGAAAAATTCAATATGGCTTTGTCTTTCATTTTTAGCTCAAAGTCTAAATCAAAATCTAAACCATACTTATTGAATGTATTATTAGCATAATCTGCGTGCGCTCTTGGGTTGTTACCGGGGCGACTTTCGCTGTAGTGAAACAGTGGAGTATACCCGTCCCACGATCTGTAGCAAGCGTTTATAGCTCGTTCTTCGTCTATGCCGTTAGGATGGCAGGCATGATGCAAATAGTCAAATGTAATAGGTATAGCTGTTATATCGTGAAACTGATGGATTAGTTCTATAACACTCCAGCCGCCAGCTTTGTCATCATTTTCTACAACTATTCTATTTTTGCAGTTTTCATCAAGACGGTCAAAGTTAGTCATAAATCTATTCAATATCTCGTTATATGTGCCAGACTTGTTGTGTATGTGAATATTTATTGGAGATCGGTAGTCTGCTGGGCAACCGATTCTGTCCATGAATGAAGAATAAAAGTTAAGTTCTGTAATGGTTTTGTCAACGGCTTTGCTATTAGTGGACGCCAAAACATTAAATTCACTAGGGTGACAAGAAATGCGAACATTAGTAGTGGCAATAGTTTGTGCAATAGAATCAAAAGCGTCTTGAATATCGTCATGGTTTGGTAAATCCTCTAGTTCAATATTAGCATCGTCATAAGTAATAAGAGGAAATAGATCGCTACTAATACGATAAACAAAGTTATTTTGTGAGCAATAGTTAATTATTGCGTCAGTGGCGACCATATTGTTGAGAATACGATCACCAAGAATAGACAAAGCTTCTTCTCTAGGAAGGCTAGAGAAACGCTTATAAGTCATGGTCTGAAATTTAACTGGCTCGTCCAGTTCTTGCAAATTTAAAGATATACAACACAATCCGTATTTCATAGTATGCTCTCAAAAGAATAGGTGCCTCTACCCTATTATACATCGGTAAAGGCACCTGTCATAAAGATATACAACACAATCCGTATTTCATAGTATGCTCTCAAAAGAATAGGTGCCTCTACCCTATTATACATCGGTAAAGGCACCTGTCAACTTGAATTTTTGCTTATCTACCGACTAAGAGTTTTTCTTCCAAGAGAATAGGCTATTTAGCCAAGCTTTTCTCTTTGAGCATCCACATTCTTTCAAATTAAACCACTCTTTAAATCTCTCTTGAGTTATACCCATGCTTGTTAAAACTTCTTCTATTTTGTCTCCAAGGCCCACAGTGTCACCTAAATGGGCATTTTTTGTAATCCCCTGAGATTCTAATTTTTCGATTGCTTCGTTGATTTCTTGTTTAATATCACTCATTGTGTTTCTCCATTTTTGGCTACTTGAAGTTGAGTTGCTATTATCATGACCCTATTGAATTCTTTGATTGACATTCCAGTAAATACTTGCTCAGTTACATGGCAAATATCTCCCAATATTCCTATATAGTGATCTATATAACTACTGCACTCTATGTACTCTATATAGGATGGCTCACTTACATACACCCTATATGTCTTAAGCCCCTTTTGCCCCTCTACAATATCACATCGCCCGTTAAAGACTATTTTGGTTCCTAATGGGATAATTTTTTCAGTGCAACCATCAGTAAATTTGATTTCACATAAATAGTTATGTATATTCCAGTAATCTAATTTAACACCGCATCCAACATCTTCTTTGTCTATATCGCTAATTCTTGTTAGTAGTGGGAATTTGAGTCTTTTGTTTTGTGGTATATTTAATTCATGTCTAATGTGTTGATAGCTGCCATTTGGTAGTGATGATATATCTGTATTTAATTTCTTAATTGTATTCTTAACGGCGAATATTGATCCAACACATATTAATGCCAATACAACATAGGCGTATATACGTCTAATGAGCTTTGTCATTTTTTCTCTCTTTTCTTTTTTATTTGTGGATTTTCTTCCCATTATTCCTCCCTTTACTCCTTTTCTGTGGGCTATAAACCCATATACTACATATAAATACACCCAATAAGGATGCTAAATGGATAGTTATACATTGTCATTGAATATGCATGAAAGACCTATAATAACACATATACATATACTAACTATACTACCATACATAAATACATCGATGACTAAATTGGTTGGGGGCATATATGTGACTTTTAATGTGGATATTTCACAATACAATAAATATTTCGATATTCCCGTATTTCATGGAGTGTATGGGTACTAGGGATGGAAGTATAGAGAGTGTGTAGGTAGGTAAATAGAAAAGCCCCATAGTCCATAGGAACCACGGGGCCGTTCTGTATATAGTATATGTATGGTAGATTAATGTCTTTGTTCAAGAGCTAGCTCTATCATGCTTATGTATTGGTCTAGTTGTCTAGGCGTCAGTTCCTTACCATTAGCAGCAAGGGCGTTTCTATATGCTACCTTTTGCCTTTTGGTAAACATGGTTATTTCCTTCATTTCTAATAACTGATCTTGATCAGTCATTTTAACGATTTGTTTGAATACCTTATATGAGTCTTCTTCTTTGAAGTCTTCCTCATATACTGTAGACATGTATAGGAAGAACTCACGTTTAGATAGCATAGTATACTCCCTTATAAAAAGGGGCGATTTCATCGAAATATAACACAATAGTGGTCATATTCCTTGATAATCAGCCCAAAATGGCCTTATTTATAGTATCATGTTCGAACGGGTAAATTGACCTTTACGATCTTATGTGGGCTACGATACATATTATCCATGAGATCAGATTGAATTTCTGGTCCCATATAGATATACCCGTAACCGCCATCCGAACTATAAACTATGAGTCCATTAGTATCTTTACTACGTACTGTATATACTCCAGCATCACTCATATACATACGTTCGCCCATGCTATTAACATAGTAATTACCAGACCGCCCTATAACTTTAATAGTATCCCCGGTCGATAGATCTTTCCAATCAATCTCTTCATATTTCTTGGGGCGCTTGGTTTTAAACTTATTCTTCTTAGTTATAGATGCAGACACAAACTCACTATTACAATGCTTACATGTATGCGCCCGTGCGCCATTGATATTATTACAGTTCTTACAAAGCTTTTGTCCACGCTTCAATTTCATTTATATGTATCCTATATGTAAAAAGGCAATGTCGCTGACTACCAGCACAGGCCAGATCTTGTTATTTTGGGAAGTACGTACCCTAGTCTATCACAGTATTGCCACTGTGTCAAGGGCTATATCTCGCTGACTACCAACATGGAAACGATCTTGTTATATTAGATAAGACAAGCCTCACTTCTTCTTCTTTTTAGGATCAACTGGATCGGGCTTTAGAAGAATTTCTAATGATGTACCATCGCCTGCCAATTTGGCAAAATAAGATTGGCTAATGCGTTGACTTTCAATGTCGTTGACTACTTCGTGAGTATATACATTAATTCGATACTTGTTGTCGTATACATTAAAGGCCCGACACATCTTATAGTTAGAGGGCTTATCTATTTGCTGAAACAGTATATCACATATATCATCTGTACGAATACTCTCTTTAGTTTCTTTCATTTGATGTCCATAAATTTTTGCCATTCTATTTTCTCCTTTATGATTATTTTCGCTGACTGTATCGCAATATGTTGACCCTTTTATTTTGGGAGAGACAACCCCACTTGCCTAGCTTACCTAGACATCCCAGATTACCCAGACTACCCATTTTAACATGTAGCCTAGATTACCTGTATTATCTATATTACCCACTTTCCAATCATTCCACTCTCCATCATACCATATCGACACTCTTGACGCAAGTACTTGAGAACAAACGACTTACGTTCACTTGCTATTAGACTTGACGTAAACCCTTATGGGATAAGTATTTATATCAAATTTCGCCGCCCCCGCCCGCCGTAAACCCTTACGGGCAACGGACTTATGGCGAGTCGCTGCTTCCCAAGTTTGTTGGAAGGGCAGGGAACTGGCAGGAAAATTTATTGATAATGGCCTGCCAGCCCCTTTCCCCTCCCACTAGAATCAAGCCGTAAGGGCGAAAACCTTTTCGTAATCCTTATCGTTGAACGTATCCGCACGACGCAGGATGGTGTTCCAGCGATCCGCTGAAATGTCCAGCAGATTACCAGCAACCTCATCGAACTTCACCCATGTCTTATTATCAAACTTCTGACCAGCACGGGTCAGACCGTTGATGATACCGAACAGGCTACTATTCTGTGCTTCCATCGTGACATACTGCTCAAGGAACTCAGTAGCTTCACGCTTCGACAGTTTGTAATCTGACGAGACGCTAGCGATGATACCCTTCGCAGAAGCCTTGCCGATTTCCATACTACGGGTTGCCAAGAACTTCTTGATACCCGGAGCGAGGAGCGGAATCTGATCCTGAATATTCTTGGCAATTTCCAGTTTCAGAGCAGCGAGGTCGATATTGCCACGATGAACGCGACGAATCTTCTCACCGGAAGTCTGACCCCAGATGCAGCCATTCATGCAGATGGCACGAAACAGGCTGGGCGTTTGCGTGATGCGGCGAGTGCCGATCTCACAGTTACCCACGCTGATCATGCCACCATAATCACTATCGTCTGAACCGTAGTCCATGATGGTATCGGGGATGAGAACGTTACCATAGATGGTATCCTCATCGCCACGCCAGTGGCTGAACCGTCCACCGGGAATGAATTCCCCAAGAACGTCCAGATACCAGCGGTTATCAACCGGAGCATACTGCTCAGTCACGAACGCACGACACGTTCCATCCGTATAGGTACGCAGACGAAACTTCTTGTCGGGATCGATTCGACGCATGGCATTGTTGCCAACGATAGCCATCGTGTTGCTATCGTTACCATCGAACCCTTCGATGTTACGCATCTCTCGCAGGAACGACGAGGACGTAACACCTACGCGGGTGCTGAACTGCTCAAGAGCATGGTCAGTCGGGCGAAACTTGCGACCGTCACCAAGCTTGAAATAAAACTCACCATCTTCATTGGTGCAGAAAATGTTCTTGATTTCAGTGAGAACATCCTCACGGTTATCAATAGCAGTCTGCGTGTCCTGCTTGACCTGTTCGAAGGTCTTGGTCTTCGCCCACCAATCTTTGTGGACATGGCTACCTTCCGCGAAACCCGTGCCGGTGTTGCCTTGCAGGGTACGCACGAACGAACCAGCGGAAGCATTGGAATCAATCGTCAACTTGTTATAATCGCTCATCTTCAAAACTCCTAGTGGGAAATCAAACTACGTGTCAACAGTATACTATACGTTATCGGCTTGTCAAGAGGGAAACATTGAATCAAAACATGGGCCACAAGTGCCACTAATCAAAAGCTCACGATCCGCGTCGGACAGGTAGGGCATAAGGTCTTGAATAAAACCCGCACCATTCTTCCACTCAATATAATCGTGCATCTTCACGAAAATCACATGATTGGCGGCACACATTTTGCAACGTGCTGCCATCACGGTATCGGCCATATCTTCATTTATCGCAACCATCGTTCTCTCCTTTTCACTAATGATACCATACGTATCGTCAATGTCAAGGGGTCGGCATTAGAAATAATTTCTTGACGTAAGTGGTTGCTGCGTAAGGACTTACGACTCGCGGGGCGGGCCGCGTTCGTCCTAAACCCTTATGGGCAAAGGACTTACGGCGAGTTTTACTTTTTCAATTCAACTTTCAACTTTTTCTCTATACCAGATATAGTTTTCTGTACTGTCTCACTTACTGCATAATCTTTTTTGTATGCTGTTATAGCGTCTAGGATCTTCCACATTTCGTTGGCAGTTAAATCAATCATCTATATCCTTTACATCTGTTATATTCTCAGGCCCGAAATCACCAAAGAACTCTGGGGATTCATATAGTGCATTATTTAAATACTCAGCTATTGACTCTTTATCATTGAAGTCTATGCCTTCGTGAACATTCTCAAATGCCAACTCTACACTTAATGTTACAATCTTCATATAGTTTGCCCTTGATGATTGAGAGGATATTGATTACTTTACTAGAAAGTTATTATCCACTATTTATTTATCTTGATATAGCATTGACCACACGATAATCATAATCATAAGTTCTATCAATTTATCTCCCTAGCAGTGACAACAAATCACAGTAGGGCGAGTAGGAGTCGAACCTACCTATGAACACCTTATAAGAGTGTCGGATGCAACCGGCTTACCTTTCGCCCCATGAAGCGGGAACCCCATTGTAACATAGGGTTCCCGCTCCTGTCAAGGGAGAGATCACGAACAGACAGGATCAACCATGCGGTCACATCGCAGGGTACGGATAGTGTTATCCTCGCTGCGAATCTTAGCATACGGCCCGTGCGGACCAAAGCCAAGATGCTCAACAGTACCCTTGTGGAACTTCAGCACATTCAGACGGCCATGCTTGGGGTACTTGCAAACGAGGTGCTTACCAGTAGCCAGCGAAAAGTTAGTAAAAACATTCATAGTCATAATCAATCTCCCTTAGTTAGACACTCATCATCTTTTCAACTTGAGCAAAGGTCAACACAACCTTCGCGCCATTATCAACAATCACCACACCGTCACGCTTGATAGCAGTCACAGTACCCTTGGGCGTGACAGTACCAATACCCAGAATCTTTGTCATCGTCTTCTCCCTTGTTATTAAATCACCACCAGCTATCATACACTACCGATAGTCCACTGTCAAGAGCCTTGCGGGCAACCGCAATAAACTCTACGTCCTGCTGCCGATAAGTATCGTCACTATTACTACCAAAGAAGAAACCGGCAGTCGCGGGCAAACTATTAGAATCAAGAGCCTGCTCCAAACTATCCAAGTCTTCCTTAGTAAGACTGACCGGAACGCAGTTGAATTCAGCACCATTTTCGTTGGCGTTGGGACAACCCTTGGAATTCCACAGGTTTTCCATCCAGCCTTGAAGATTAGGATGCTTTCTCCAATATGCCAATTCAGTCTTGTTATTATCTTTATCAACAGCGTATGCGAACTGATCCAAACCCATTGTTATCTCCTAGTTAGTGGAACCGACAACCTATACTGGTCTAACGTCCAGTTGCGTTTTTGACTTCCACCGCTTATAAGGTTATCGGCAATTCTACTCTATAGACTTTAGAAAATCAAGAGGCCGAAGCCACGGCGACTTCCGCTTCCACCTTCTCGGGCTGAAGCGAAGCCTCAGTGATTCCCGCGACCCTAGCTCGCCACACCTTGAATCCCTGCTCCTTCAGAGCAGACACCTTGACGGGCTTGACAGCCGCGTACACACCCTCATTCTCCACGTTGGCAATCAACGTCTGAGCAATCGAATCCGTATCCAGCTTACCATCGGTCACAACATCCAGAACAAACGTATACTTATTCATATCATTCCTCTTTTCTTTAGTGGTTATCAATCCCGTAACTTCAATCATTCTACCATAGTATCGTCCAGAGTCAATAGGGAACTTGAAAATTTTTTTTGGATTGGTCATAAGTCGTTGGCATCAAAGGACTTACGACGAGCCGGGGCGGCCCCGTTTGATGTAAGTCTATATCCTATAAGGGTTTACGTTCAGCATCTTTGATATCCACCGTACATCCCTGAGAACGAAGTTCAGATGCGATCTTGATGATCACATCACTGTCGTTAGTAAGGGAGTTAGGCTTACCATCAACATAGTCATTCTCAAAACTATCCCAACCACCACGCACCACATCAAGGAAGTCTTTAGTTTCCTTCAGACCCCAACCAAGATGATTACGAATGATCTTGATACAGGGAATGAAGCTATCGCGTGGAACGTAACGCACGGTCATAATAGCCTTGAGTTCGCCACACTTCGCCTCCAAAGCTTGAACGATACGCTCGTACATGTCCATATGCACACCGTTGGACACCAGATTCAGAGCCTCACGAACTGTCATTTCAACGTTAATCATAAATTCCAAAACTTTCTGTATACTTAGGGTCTATTTCGTAAATATCGTCAAATGTTCCGTCACGTTCTTCCAGAATATGTACCTGTCGCCCATCGGTAACTAAGGTATCATACTTACTGTTATCCCACACATGTTCACCACCGTCACTCTCTCGTCGCCAGTGAACATCACGAATGGGATTATAATACAACTTCTCAAGATTGTCAATAGGCAAAGAGGGATAAAAATCCTTGCGAAGCATAACCTCCTCGCACTGCACCCATCCACTCACATTCTTCTTCTGTTTCTTATTTACATACTTTGCCCTAGCTACCTTATTGACCAGCTTGCAACCCCGCATCTCTAACTGGTACTCAGCAGGATCGACATAGTATTGGTCAACCCTTTTGTTGCCCTGCATGACGTTAACTTGCCACTTGCGATAATTCTGCCCATTGAGCAGATGAAATCGTACTTCAGCGTGTAATGGTTTTGGTTTCATATCTCTATTATACAGGCTTAGTTTATGTTGTCAACAGCACAAAAGATTACAGAAAGTGCAATTTAATGTGGATAGTCTGGGGGATATGGGGTAGATGGTTTCTCTGGCTTTTCCTGTCCCTCGTCTGGCATCCACCACGGAGCATCCATATAATCTACATTACCGGGAGCTTCACCACAATCAATATTGTGAATACAAAAAGGATCATTATAGTTTATTCTATATGTTCCACGCCACACACCAATAGGCTCACCATAATAGATGATCTTTTGACCATTAATAGGGCGACGAGGGCCATGAAAACTAATCCATTCCATTATATATTCCTACAGATTTGTACCCAAGTATCAATCAATTCTTTGGCAGTTATGCCATATTCATCTGCTAAAGTCAATGCTTCTTGTCTATTAGCTTTATTAACCGCAGCCGCTTGACTTCTCAACACTCTAAGAATCTTAAGTATAGCTTCGTTTTTGTTCATCTCTTATCCTTTGTATTATTATCACACGGCTATGTAGCATTGCAATGTCTAGGCTGTTCGCCATACATAGTAAAGGATAATATCCAACGTGTGATTGTATTGGCCGTGATCTGGATGCAATCCCACATAGATTGGTACTTCTATCCAACGTATAGCCCCGTTGGCAACCCCATCGTAGCCTCTAACCACAATAGGTTTATCGAAATAGGCTATCCCAACCTAGTCCCTTGGCACGGACTCACGGATGTTTGTATTGTAAAGCAGATAGGGTTGAGCCATACTCGACAGCCATTTAACCGTGGCTACTTTGATATCATTCTGCCAGCGGCCCTCATCTGCTTGTCTCTACATTATACCAAACGATTCTTTCCTGTCAAGTGTCGATTTTTGTATTCTTTGATGTCGCCGTGCTGAACAATCTTTTCTTCTTCGTAAGGCACTGCCACACGACGATAGAATTCTTGCTTTACATTCTCAAGTACGCCCGTGAGCATAGCAACCTTCGCATATGAAGTATTGCCCATCACTTGACCAATCAATCTACTCATACAGTAATTCAAATCACCCAGCACAACCATTACATCTTCATTATCTAATTCTGAAAAGTTAGTAATGATGTTAGCCAGATCATCTATGGCCCCATCTAATACCTTACGACTTGTTTCATCAATATATGGCATTATATTTCTTTCTGTGTTACGTTCGATGATGAACAATCCATACACATGCTATTGTCGTATGGCCCACCAACTACATTGCCATCCTTATCAACCCAAGCATCGTATCCTATGTTGCTGCTGCCACACTCACTACATATTGTACTCATTTCGCCACCCCTTTTCAATATCTTTGCGTGTTCGTTGACGCTTGGGCCTGTTGTCCATAACCGTATCCCGATGCTCTCTGTGTCCCGTAGGAACTTCCCACGGCTTCTTGACCTTGAGCTTGACCACGTTGCGGCGTGGCCTCATATCTTCGTTGTTGTGGTGCATAATCATGCCATTGTCCATTCTCATGTAGGTAAAAGACTTTATCGACGTTTGGATCGTAAGCCATTAAACAATATTGTACCGGATAAACCACCTTTGTCAAGGCCGGTTTCTGTGGCATTTGGGGGAATTTAATATCACCTTTTTGGTAATCTTTGAGTCCCGTATACGCCAAGCCCACTAGGGTAATCAGTATCCCAACCCACTGAATCATCTCTCCACTCCCTTTTACACACTTCTTGTCCATACACTAGTTATCGACACTCTACGGATAGGACTTTAGGCTTTCTCAAAATTTGTTCTAAGTCTTTAATTGATAAGGGTTTACGTCAAATCGCCCCGGCCCCGCCCGCCATAAGTCTAATGGTAGCAAGGGTTTACGTCATTCTATTTCCCAATCTGCTAATTTCATTACAACTTCCGTAGGAATAACCTGAGTTAATTTATCTGCATTAGTATAATCACGATATCCACGCTCATCTATATAAAAATATTCATCTAATACGTCATGCTCGTTACTTTCCCACAATACTTGTGCTGCCGCTTCACTCTCTGATTTACTAGTGCTGAAAATAAGTTGTAGACTTCCGCATTGAATATAATACTTAGACATTTGATCCCCTTTGCTGTTGACAAACCACGCAGTTGCACTCATCTTCGTCATCATCATACGGGTCAACTACACAATCTTCATCGTACACACTCTCACTGCCAAAGTCAATGCACACTAAGACTTTCTTACGGTTGCGACGAACAAAGCCCACATTACCAATATGATTATCCATAAACTCGACACCAAGGATGCGTAGCATATTGTCTGTCAAGTCTTGAATCTGACTCTCATACATGTAATAGTAATCTTCATCACAATCGCCACAGCTACACTCATTACCACCGCAGCCAATCATCTGTGCAATCTCTGTAATATATCCCCAATCTGACAATGAGCCATTGCTCATACGAATCTTTCCAACTTGACTCAGAACTTCTGGAGCCATGTCCCAAGCTGACAATTTAGATTGAACGGTGTGAGCATATGTAGCCTCACCCTTGTCGCTAAACTCTTTAAACCCACGCTTACTATCAATAACATAGAAAGCTGAACGGCTTCCACAGTTTTCATAACTTCCAACAATCGTCATATTACATCCTTAGTGATTGAGAAACAAAACGTTAGCCAGACCCTTGACGCACAGATTACATTCTACACTATCTTTCGTACCAGTGCAAGTGACACCACCAGCCTGACGACCACGCCGCATCTCGGGGCAAGTGATATACCGCTCGTTGTCGATGATAGCTAGCTTCGGCAGGGCTTTTCGCCATGCTTCGACTTTTGCCTTGCCTCTTGGCTTCTTTGGACTATAGACATTATCCGTGTCGCACCATGCGAAGTATTTGAAACCGGCATTGCTTGCTGCTTCTTTATGATCGCTATTGTGTACGCTAGCATATACCACCATATACTTAGAAAGTTGATTTACAATACGACTATCATAGATATGAGAGTAGACCCACATCTCTGGCAACTCTTTACCCTCTGACAATAGGCTCTCACAAGCCCATACGATATTACCAACATATTCGCAGTCTAGTTCACCATTCTTAAAGAAATCGCCCCGTTCATGCCAACGGATCGCAACTTCTTTCTTGATAGCTTCCACGATCATAGCACGAATAAGATTCTTCTCTGTAATCATATTCCGCAATCCAACCGCTCGGCTATTCTTAAAGATATTCTCAGTGTTCTCAGCATAACAGCCGTTACCCAAGAAATCGCATGTAGATGGGCAAGTATCGCCCACAGCACGACTCACCACCAAGCACCCGTCACCCAACTTCTCGTTACCCTTACTGAATTGCATAATTGTCTCCCTTGTGTTCATTCATCATACCATATACATCGTCAACGTCAAGAGAAATCTTTAGAAAATCTTTGGCATGGTATTTGCTAGAGAGATTTGTCGTAAAGTGTTGGTAGATAAGGACTTATGAAAAACGCGGCCCGCCCCGCATGTCCTAAACACTTATAGAATAACGACTTACATCAAATAAAACGAGAGCGACGGGACTTGAACCCGCAACCTCTAGCGTGACAGGCTAGCGATCTAACCAATTGATCTACGCTCCCATTAATGACCCTATGGAGATTCGAACTCCAGTGTCCACCGTGAAAGGGTGGCATCCTAGTCCACTAGATGATAGGGCCAAAACACATAGGGTAGGAGTCGAACCTACATCTGACAAATTAACAGTTTGGGGCATTACCATTATGCTACCTATGTATAGTTCCGGGACTACGATTCGAACGTAGAAAAAAGGAACCAAAATCCTTTGTGATACCGTTTCACCATCCCGGAGAGCCGATGGCCGGGAACGATCCGGCGACATTTAGTTTACAAAACTAACGCTCTACCAACTGAGCTACATCGGCACCATCGCAACTCAAACATCAGCCTCCGCTTCATCAATATTGTACCATTCGTTAGAGTCATCATACTCTATGATTTCTTCATAGATATCCTCATAATAATCTACGTCGCCCAACACATATTCGTTATAGATATAATAGACATTAGGCTCGCTCATAGATCATCTTCTCCAAATCTTCTCTGCGTAGGGGGCAACTACCAGTACGTTTAGGCATACCAGCATCAATCCACAAACGTACCACTTCAGGAGAACTATCATATGGGGTTATATCCGCAGTAGTTTCTTTACCAAATTGATCAACGACAATATGCCATGCCTTAACATTATCTTCCTCATAATCATGTTCAATCCTACAATTGTAGCCCTTGTAGAAGAAGAATTCATCTCGCCATGACATAACTCACTCCTTAGTTGATATTTGTGGATACGCCTCATCCTCATATTATACTCACAATCCTTATGAATGTCAATGGGTCATGAAGGACTTGAACCTTCAACCTACGGATTAAAAGTCCGATGCTCTGCCGATTGAGCTAATGACCCGCACAGTCTACACCTCAGTATAGCTATAGCTGTCTACGTTGTCAAGATATGCTCCCTGAACCTTCTCAAACACATCCATCCACGTTGCATCAATATCCACGGGAATAATCAAATCCATCAACGATTGACCATCTTCAGTCTTAATGTCATAAACATGCACATTCTTCATAAAATCTCCTTTTAGCTGACTATGGCGAAAAACACATGACCCGCCTAGATAGGCAGAGACTTCCCCAGCTTATCTATCTTACCTAGATTACCCATCTTACCTATCTTACGCACTCATCCCATCTATCTCATTTCTCACATCTTGCCCAATCTGCCTAAGTTGCCAATTTATATATTCCGCGTAAACCAGAAAGTCTATCGTATCTTGTTCAGGTTGTATATATTCTCTATCATCCATATTCTATCCTCCTACACCTAGTGTACCCTATATATCGGATCGTGTCAAGCACTTTCTTTAGGTAAAAACTTGACGTAAGTATATGGTAGTAAACGACTTATGACAAATTTTCCCCGCCCGCCGCGTCGTAAGTCCTTATCTCATAAGGGTTTACGTTGCGGAAGTTGCTCAATTTTCTTGAGTGTGTCTGCCACCCCTTGAAAATCAAGAAAGCCGATCACATCTTCTGTAAGGCCCGTGTCGTATACGATCTCACTACCATGCAGGATAGCAATCTCAAATAGTCCACGATCACTACCGTAGCTCATATCATTAGATACAATGCTCGCGGAATAACCGTTATCAAACTCTACAAACTTTTGATATCCAAGTTTCATATTATTTCCTTTGTATTAACCAAACATTTCATATTCTTCATCAGTCAACGCTACTTCATCTGGACGATAACATCCGTTACCATACAACTCACGATTAGTTGGACGCTTTGCCCACTCATCCATGAATTTGTTATATTCTTCAATACGCTTTTCTTCTTCAGTCAAAAGTTATCTCCAATATAGTCGTAATCATCACCATAAAAACCGTAAGCCTCATCGTCGCAAAAGTGTCCATAATCCTCATCCGTTCCCCATCCGCAGGAAGTCATCGCGGAATCATGATCACCATCCATACTATCGTCATGGTAATCGTGGTAATCGTCATAGAGAGCGTCAGCAGTATCATCATGGATTTCCATGTCATCATCCTCATAAGAGTTATCGGCATCGAACAACGGGTCAGGGTGGCTCATGTTATTAGTCCTCAAGTGTGCAGGTAAGGTAAAGAAAGAAAATGCAAATTAGAATGAACGCCATATTACACAGTATACTCCTCTGGAATGAATTCGTCAACAACGCCCACCACATCCGCCCAATCCCAAAAATCTACATTGTAAGAGGGATCGTCAATCGGCTCGACCATCGGATCGGAAACAATGCCCAACGCGGCGAGATCGTTCAGAAGGTCGTTTGCAAAATCGTAGCTCATGGGTTTCTCCTTGTGTGTTGATTCTATACCTTAGATCGTCACTTGTCAAGCACTACTTGAGATTATTTTTTTCGCGGATCACACCCTCAATGCGGGCGATTTCCAAACGCAACTCAGCAACTTTTCCAAACTGACGAGCCGCACGATAGTTATCCATGTCCATCCGAAGGCTCACGATACGGTAATTCATTTCTTCAATCGTCATCTCTTTTCTCCTTGTGCAATTCATTCTATATTAGATATCGGCCAGTGTCAAGCCCGTTCTTCAATATTTTCCAGATAATCGCTTTCGGAAAAAATCAGATCCTGAAGCGATGCGATTTGTTGCTTGATCTTGATCCTAATTTCAGCAGGAACACCATCATCCAAACGATCCTGAAGATCGACCACCTTGGATTGCATCCTGCTGATATTCTGAATAATCTTTTCTCTCATCTGATCCTCTCTTGTGTAATTCATTCTACAATATATATCGGCCCGTGTCAAGCAAAATCTTCAGAGAATTTTCAAAATATTTTTGGCACAGCTTTTGCGTCATGACTTGACGTAAGTGTATGCCAGCAAAGGACTTACGCTTCGCGGGGCGGCGGCGATTCGCCCTAAGTCCTTGTGGGATATAGACTTAGAGCGAGTGTCGCACGTTCTTAGAACATACAGGCCATGCCCGTACTGTACAAAAGTCTACCGAAAATCGAACGGTAGCAATCCTTTACACGTTCAGCGTAAAAGTTACGAATTTCACCGTTTGACAATTCGCAAGTAACCAGCGTGTTACTACGCTCAAACTGGCTATCATATCTACGATAATTACTCGTAGCATTCAGATATCCAATCTGCTCTTTCATATCACGCTTTGAGATTACCTTGGCAAGATAACGCTCGTACTCTCCCGTGAGAGGCTGGAGATAGTGAAAGTTGTAAACTTCACCAAGATTCGCTGAAGATAGCGAACCGTACACTCCGCGATACACACAATAGATCATCGTGCAAAACAGAAAGAACACAACAGCACACAACACAACATAATCACTCATACTTAAACACCTCTTTTGCTAATTGAAAAACACTTACAACAGTCTACCATACTTATTGGCAGTTGTCAAGCCTCAACTTCAGAAAAACTATCTTCCCAATATTCTTTCATTTCGTCAAGATCGATCCCGCTATCATTCCACGCTACATTATCCGCAGTTTCAAAACATCCATCCTCTCTCATACCTTCAACGAATTCGGCGTAGTCGCTACAACCCTTTGCGAAGTTATATAGTCCCTCATCGTTACTAATCCACAAGCATACATTCCACGTTTGATAATTTGCATAGCCGTTGTACTTGCTCATGTTTATACCTTTATGATTCCAAGAATTTCGCAGTTGTTAATATACCACACCATGTTACGCAGACTGTTTGTGATTAATAGCGTTTTGAAACTATCATCACACAACGCATATCCCTCAGACTTAATAAGAATATGCAAATCATTCTCACGGGCCATCTTTACAACTTCTTTGAATGTTAACGTATCCATCTTTCAATCCTCAAAGGGTGACATTTCTTCTTCAGAGAGACTAGCATACTGTGCGATAAGTGCTTCAACACGTTCAGCACTTCCCGGCTTTCCAACCTTGAACCGCATCTTATCTTCACCGCCAACGTATCGCGGATCGACACTATCGGCCTTAACCTTACCCATGTTTTTCAGGGCAGTACGATTGAACTTGATTACCTTTTCGACCTGAACCATTTCACCATCTATGCTCTTGACAGCGGTGGGAATGGCGATTCCAAGGAAACACATACGGGCTTGACGCTTGGCTTTTTCGATGATGGGGAACTTGTTTTTCATTTTCTTTTCTCTTTCTTTCTTGTGTTTCTATTATACAGTATCGGCATTTCGATGTCAATACCTTGAATCTTGCAATCTCGTAAGGCTAGATCATTCTCTGAAAGTATCGAACCTTCAGGGGATCTTGGGTAATCTTTCCATTCTGGATAAGATAGATAACCTTTCCATTCCTAACCATTGCACTAGTGTTTTTCGTAATCTGAATCATTTCCATTTTCAACTCTCTCTTTCTTATACCTTATATAGTGCATCTTCTGTGCCAAACCAGAAATATTTTTTGACCTATTTTTCCCGTTAAAAACACACTATGTCAGATTGGCAGCGGAGCATTTTGCAACACGGTGGAGCATTTTGCAATGCAATTTGCAATGCGTTGTAAGTTGTTGATAGCAAAGGAGTTACGTCAAATTTTGCCCGCCCCGCTTGTCATAAGTCCTTATGCAGTAAGGAGATACGTCGCAAGACAACCAAGAAAGAATGAGAAGCCCCACATGATATACATCTGTTCATTCGTCATTATCATGGCTTTCTAATTCATAGATCATTTTCATGGTGGTATAGCACAATGCTACGCCTACGATATATCCAAGAGTCACACTTACGAAATCTACGCTGTACATCCTTGCGCCTCTTATTGTTAATCACCGTATCCTACCCAGAAATCATCCCCTTTATCATTCTTCATGAGAGTATAGCCCCTTGCCCTCATCTCATCATATTCCTTAAAACGCTGCCATACTTCGCATAGCGTTTCCATAACCGTAAGGAAAGCACCCATCACCCACACCATAGCGTATTCAATCTTACTGAACATTCTTATACCTTTCCCAGTTGCATATAAAGAGCGTCATGAACAACCCGAACAGCCCACGCACGATCCACGTTGGTAAATGCGTTGTAGCCGATTACGTTATCTTTCACGTTATACGACCCATCCATATTACGAATGATCGACAACCCTACCAGAGCAGCGTACTTGTTGATGTTTTTATTGATTGTCTTAGAGCTAACCATTTTCTTTTCCTTTTCCCTATTCTACATATCGTCTTTTAGGTTGTCAAGTCTTTAGGGAATTTTTACGGAAGATACATTTCTTCCACAACGTATCCAACCTCATCTACACCAATCCAACCACCATCATCCATGAATCCCAACTCATCATCAATGCAAATTTGGTTATGTCCATTGATACGAGCCTTTTCTAGCAGATCGCCAGCAAAAGCGACATTGTTCACAAAGGTATCCAATGAACCGCTGTTCAGCAATTCGACCAACTCAGCAACCGTATTCAGCACAATCATGTTCTTCATTTTCATTCTCTCTTTTCTTCTTTTCTCTCTTACTTCTTATATCGACATTATACAGCACATTCTTTAGATTGCAAGCGAAAAATTCTAAGAATATTGTCAAGAGATTTTGACACTAATTCCCCCGATTTTTCCACACATTGGCACAGTAATTGCTGTATGCAACTCCCGTGCCATGCGTGGCGCTAGCCGGTTATATAGGGAAATACATCATAAGTCTATACTACATAAGGAGTTACGTCAAGTGTTCGCCGCCCGCCTCGCCCTAAGTCCTTACGCTGCAAGGCTTTACGTCTACTCTACCATATCCATGTCTTATCATCCTTAACATTCATACCATCTACGTATGGTGTACCATCGTTCAGATACCATTCACCCTTCTTCTGGTACACACGTACAGGTGAATACTTGTTTATCCTATCCTTAGTGGTACTGGTATACCATCCGCCCGTATTGAGCGTTGCACTGTTGTCGTAATGAATCTTCACAACATATGTACCATGTAGCATAATACCTACGCTACCATCGGGCAATATCTCTGCATACGTATTGTTACCTACCTTGCGAGTGTTACGCTTAGTCTTACCATGTACCATCTGAGTAGCTTCGTAGTGTGTCATTCTATATACCTTAGTGTGTGTGTGTGTGTGTGTGTTAGTCGTTAAGCATTGAATGCACAGCGTTACCTACCTCATGTACGGTATAGGTGATAAACGCACATCCTGCGATAAGAGCGAACAACTGAACATAATCAATAAACGTCAACATTCTATATACCTTACTTAGCCTGAAGGGATCGAACAAGATTCCAGCATTCATCGAACGTAATGTGTCGGGCGATTACCTTACCATCATACCATACCTCGTATCGGTCGCCCGTGCGATTAGAGGTATTCCAGTAGATCATTTTGTTTGTGTTGTTGTTCATGTCTGTATTATATAGTATCGGCTGGATGGTGTCAAGTACCTTAGAGAATATTTCTCAAATTTTCCAATGAGAAAATTCTAGGGTGAAAGCTTGACCGGGATACTTGCTAGCGATGTACGCTTGTGCAGTTGATTTGCGATTGTCATCAGCGGAAACACCCTGAACAACCGTACCGTTGATGATCACCTTCCAGATTCGACGCTTGCGAATCTTGGGGAGACTGCTGATGAAACCGTTGACGCTTTGAACCTTTTCCATTTTCTTATCCTTTTCTCTATCGTTTTCTTCTTCTATCATTATACAGTATTTATCGGCGTTGTCAAGAGAAATCTTCAGATATTTCTAGAATTTTTTTGGATTTGTTATAAGTGGTTGATATCATTGGACTTACGACGAATTTGGGCCACTGTATATGCTCTAAGTTGTTGATACGCAAGGACTTAGGGTGGGGGTTTTATCTTAGAAAACGGAAGCTGCCAAACTGGCAGAAAACCTCGGGGTGGTCCAGAAACAATAAGCATCAAAAAATGTAAATGTACTACCCGATCCACCCCGATTGCCCCTTATTTTCCCACGTTTCTTTGTGATAATGCCTATCCGGGTGTATAATACCATGAGGAGATTCTAATATGAATGAAAAGAAACAATTAGATTGTGAATTGCATTGTAAAGCTACAGCCGAAGTCAAGCGATCCGTCATGGTGGACTTGGAACAGCCAGACGTTCCAATGATAGAATTACTAAAGGAACTTGAGGACGATGAAGCTAAAGACAACACCAATTCAGATTCTTGAACGTGGACTTCCCACAGAAAACTCTTGCGACATATTCTTATCTGGCACTGAACAGGTATGTGATTATTTTCCAGAGCTTCGTTATCAAAAAAACCCCCCTTGCTCTACTAATAATAGCTTTTTAGTAGCTTTTGGATTAGATAGCAAGTTTTACTACAGGCTTGAAAAGTATAATAAACGTAAGCTAATTGACTTAGAGATAGGTATAGGCCACCTCTTTCAAGAAGCCCCCAATATTATTCTTCTTAAACGATCTCAGCCTCTGCTATACAAGCATGGTGACGAGCAGATTGGTCCCATTACAAGACCCGTACATGCTTTTGCTTGTCACGACCCAGATGATTACTTAGTTGTTCAATCTTATAGCGCCCACTCTCTTCCAGAATTATTAGTTGATCCACACTCACTAATAGTTTCTATTCCAGATAACCCCCTCAATATTGTTAACTTAGAGGAAAACTCCGTTATTGGTAGACTTGATGGTAATGTTACCTCCCTTTCTATTTTAGATATATGTAACAAAGCTACTGAATTGCTGATTGGCTATAGCAAACAAATTATCTTATCATGCTCTCAACTAGACGTTAAGAAGTTAAAAACTAAAATATTACAGTTGACCCCAAATAAACCAGCAGAACTAAAAAAAGGTAGTATCATTTACAATGAAGAACATGACACCATTCAATACTTCGACGGATCTCGTTGGCGAACATTATTATGGAGATTCGAAGACGAATGAAGATACCAAAAAATATGTCCGAATCAGAAGTTATGCAAAAGATATTATTAGTAGTAGATCGTATCGCCCCCAAGTATACCTTTAATGGATACGACGTTGATGATATAAAGCAAGAAGCTTATATTATATGCATGGATGCCCTTGATCGTTATGACGAAGCCCGCCCCCTTGAAAATTTCTTATCAGTTAATCTATCTAATCGACTCAAGAATTTCGTCCGCGACAACTATTTTACTAAGAATGACACAGAGAAGAAAAAAGTCTTAAACCCATCACAATTATCTTATGATGACTGTCTTGAGTCTGAAGACCAAAACGTAGATATAAATATAGATGTGTCGCACATGAATAAGATTATAGATCAACACCTCCCGTCAAAATGCCGCTCAGACTATTTAAAAATACTCAGCGATGTTTACGTACCAAAGAAACGTAAAGCTGAAATTATCTCACTTATTAAGAATATAATGAAAGACCACGGCCATGCGTAAGGGGCGAATTTCAAAAGAAGAAGAGAGATTTATATCTCGCAACGCCGAGTCTATGACCCTAGAGGATATAGCTAAATCTCTAGACCGGGATGTGGATTCTGTCGAACAATTCATGAAGAGGAAGCTTAAGCACGGACTTTCATTGGAAGAAGAAGCTGCTTTCTCTCTTGAAGATCGCCCGTACTGGACAGAGCTACAATCTCAATTCACTAGTGATGAATTAGAATTGTTTAAATATCACTGGAGCCGCATTATCGCCCAGTTTAAAGATGACGTTTTCCCAACAGAAGAGTTGCAAGTTATAGACGTTATCAAGTTGGAGCTATTGATGAATAGGTGTCTTAAGGGTAATAAGGATAATATCCAACAGATTTCTACTTATGAGGCTATGGTTAAAGATGAGAGGTCGAAAGATAAAGACGATCAAGACCTAGATTATATTATTAACTTAGAAAGACAGATAGCTTCCCTGCGGGCTTCACAAGAAAGTCTTAACCGTGACTACCGCGAGCTTCAAACTAAGAAAGCTAGTATGTTGCGCGAGATGAAGGGTACGCGAGAACAAAGAATTAAACGATTAGAAGATAGTAAACAGAGTTTCATTTCGTGGGTGGCTAATATGATGCAAGATCCAGAGACTATGAAGCAGTACGGAATTGAGATGGAGAAAATGAAGATGGCGATGTTAAAAGAGAAGGAACGCTTAAGCGCGTTCCATAAGTATGAGGACGGGCTGGTTGATCAACCTTTTTTAACCCCAGACACTGTGCAGGAATAATATGAAAGCATACTCACAAATTGACGGCTGGTTTAATCATGAAGATGTATATAGGTTTTTAGTATCTCAATGTGCATTTTGTGGCACTTTTGTTGAGTGTGGGGCATGGCTTGGGAAAAGCTCTGCATACTTAGTTGACATATCTGAATATAAAAAATTAAACGTATGGATTGTTGATAGCTGGCAGGGATCATCTAATGAGTTAGATACTCATCACAAGCTTGTTAAACATTCAGATATATACGCATCATTTCTTTCTAACATGGGAAATAGAAAGTTTCAACACGTAAAAGCTTTATCTTGTGAAGCAAGTTTACAATTCGATAATGAATCTTGCGACGTTGTATTTATAGATATGGAACATACATATGAAGCTGTTAAAAACGACATAGAGCTATGGCTACCAAAAGTTAAGAGTGGTGGATATCTTGCTGGTCATGATTATCATACTAACTGGCAGGGTGTCATACGGGCTGTTGATGAAAAATTTGGAAATAATATTACGGTTGATAACACTTGCTGGATATATAGAAAGGAATAATATGCGTCAGGCAATTATATTTGGAGTAACCGGACAGGATGGAAGCCATCTCGCAGATCTTCTACTATCTAAGGATTATCATGTTATTGGTGTTTCAAGAAGAACCAGCACAGATAATACCCAAAGAATAAAACACCTAGAAGGATCACGTAGTTTCAAGTTGGTCGAGGGGGACATCACAGATGTAAGTAGTGTAATTAATATCTTTAGAAATTACGACGACGTAGATGAAATCTATAATCTAGCCGCACAATCGCATGTTGGAACTTCATTTAAGCAACCAGCCCTTACTTGGGATATTACCGGCAAAGGTTGTATTAACCTTCTACAGTCAATTGTAGATTGTCACATGTTTGGCGCACGGTTTTATCAAGCTTCCTCTAGTGAAATGTTTGGTAGTTCTTACGATATTGACCGTAACGGCAATAAATATCAAGATGAAAATACTAAGTTTATGCCGAATTCCCCATACGCAATTGCAAAATGCGCCGCTCATTATGCCGTTAGAATGTATAGAGATGCATATAGCTTACATGCAAGTGCCGGAATATTATTTAATCACGAAGGCCCGCGTAGAGGCGATAATTTTGTAACCAAAAAAATAACTAATTGGATACAGTCCTTTTCGTCTTGGATGCACAAATATGACATAAAGCCAGAACAAATGTGTCCATCTGGAGACTACATCTATGGCCCCGTACAGGGCATGAGCTTTAAAAAACTAAGACTTGGCAACATAGACACGTATAGAGATTGGGGCTACGCTGGCGACTACGTAGAGGCCATGTGGTTGATGTTACAGCAAGAAGACCCCGACGATTACGTTGTATGCACAGAACAAACACATACTGTGGCTGAATTTTTAGATATAGCGTTTAACTCTTTAGGCTTACCAGCTTGGAGAGATTATATAGTAATAGATCCAGAGTTTTATAGGCCGTCTGAAGTTACATATCTGAAAGGGAGTTTTAAGAAAGCCAAGGAAAAACTAGGTTGGACACCCCGCCACGATCTAGAGGGCTTAATTAAACTTATGCTACTTGACAGAAATGAGAAACTTTAGATTATCAATAGATCTATCTGACTTATACATAGAACTTAGGAGATTTGTTCTTAGAGAATATAGTCTACCCTTTTCACTAATTTTTATAGAAGCCAATGATCCAGATGATGCATGTTATATGGTGCTAATTAAATTAATGAAACTACTTATGGATCAAGATCCATCGCTAGAAACTAGAATCTTATGCAAAAAAATCAAAAAACACATGAGAATAGATAAAATAGCACAATTATGAAAAGGAACTATAATGATGAAGCGTACACTCAGTGGCGCAAAGACGTACTAAAAAGAGATGGGAAAAAATGTAAAATGCCGGGATGTAAGTCTAGAACTAGCTTACAAGTTCATCACATACAAAAATGGTCAACAGCTAGCGCGCTAAGATATGACCTATCTAACGGGATTACTTTATGTAGAAAATGTCATGATTCTATTAAAGGTCAAGAAAATCATTATGTTCATGTATTCAAACTAATATTGGATAATTTATGAGTGAAACTAAAAAATTTATGGTCATCAAAGATACCCGTGAACAAGACGGATATTACTTTAAGGACTATAATACTTGTGGCGGGATGATTGAGCGAAAGCTTGATACCGGGGATTATTCCATAGAGGGATTAGAAGATAAAATATGTATAGAACGCAAGGGTTGCGTAGAAGAGTTAGCTACAAATCTAGGTCAAAAGAAATACGCCTTCCTAGACGAAATAGAGCGCATGAAACCATTCCCACACAAATTTCTAGTTCTAGAATTTACATTTGAAGAATTAGCAAAATTCCCAGAAGAAACTAGGATACCATTAAAAAACAAATCCTCAGTCAAAATCACGGGCAAGTATATGATGAAATGCTTGTTCGAATTCGCATTATATAACAACGTACAGGTCATTTTCTGTGGAAATAAATACAACGGATTCTTGGCTGTTAGTAGCATTCTTAAGCGAGTTCATGAAATGTACACAACTGGAAGGAAAACTTAACATGGAACCAGAGCTTCTGAAAGATTTTCACGACTATGGTGCCAACATTAACACCAGAGAAATCTTTCTACATAATCATTATCACGCTGAAGATAATCAAAACCCCGGTGTTGAATATCGGATGTCTAATACATTTATTAAAAATCTTAGGGCGTTAGATCTTAGAAATAATAATCCAATAACTATTCATATGCAGAGCGTTGGTGGAGAATGGTCAGATGGTATGGCAATTTTCGATGCAATATCGATGTGTCGCTCGTATGTTAGCATTATAGTATATGGACAAGCAGAATCTATGAGTAGCATCATATTACAATCTGCTGATTATAGATACATGACTAAGAACGCTTATTTTATGAGTCATTATGGTTCCACCGGTATTGACGCTGACTATTTAAGTGTTCAAAACTTCGTTGACTACGAAAGACGGTGCGCCAGTGTGATGTTTGATTTATACGCTAAGAGATGCGTGGATGGTCAATTTTTTAAGGATAAGTTTGGTAAGAAGCCCAGTGAAAAACAAGTAAAACAATACCTTATTAGAAAATTGAAATCTGGCGATTGGTACATGAACGCAGAAGAAGCAGTCTATTACGGATTTGCGGATGCGATACTAACGGATTGGAATAGGAATGAGTGAAGCAAAGCTAAAGAAGATAGATGAAGCTTGGCTTGGGTTAGATTCTGTAGATACAGATTTATTTAATCCAATGTGTATTTTGCGACCAAGCGAAGATGACTTTCATTTAAAGCTCGCTTGGCTTATGACTAGGCCAGAGTATCTATCGTTTTTTTGTCATCACATCTTAAACGTTCAGCTACTACCATCTCAGGCATTAGTGCTAGATGAAGTTTGGAATAGAAAATTTCCAATGCTTATTGCTAGTCGAGGATTTGGTAAATCTTTTATGCTATCTTTATATGCAATGTTAAGAGGTTTAGTTTTACCACGACGCAAAATTGTAGTTGTCGGTGCAGCATTTAGACAGTCTAAGGTGCTTTTTGAATACATGGAAACTATTTGGCGCAACTCTCCAATGTTAAGAGATATGTGTGATTCCGATAGTGGACCAAGAAGAGATACAGATAGATGTGTAATGAGGCTTAATGAAAGCACCATTACATGCTTACCACTAGGCGACGGTCAAAAAATTAGAGGTCAAAGAGCCAATGATATTATCAGCGATGAGTTTGCTTCTATTCCTAGAGATATTTTTGAAAATGTTGTTGCTGGTTTCGCCGCAGTTAGTGCTGATCCAGTGGCGAATGTTAAACGCCTTGCTGCAAAACAAAAAGCAGAAGAGCTAGGTATTATAATAGAAGATGAGAATGTGTCTTCAACACAATCTAAAGATAACCAAATTGTATTATCTGGAACTGCATATTATGATTTTAATCATTTTGCAACATATTGGAAAAAGTGGAAAGCCATCATTAAGAGCCAAGGTAATCCTGCTAAACTAAGAGAAGTGTTTGGTGGAGAAGATTATCCAGAAACGTTCGATTGGACACAGTATTCAATCATACGTATGCCATATGAGTTATTACCAAAGGGCTTCATGGACGCTGACCAAGTTGCAAGATCAAAAGCCACTGTTCATACTGGTATTTATCAAATGGAATATGGCGCATGTTTCACAAGAGACAGTCAGGGGTTCTTTAAGAGATCATTAATTGAGTCCTGTGTTATCTCTCAAGAGAATGAGATCAAAGACAGTAAAGGTACCCCAATTCATTTTGAGGCTAACTTGATTGGAGATGTAAATAAAAAATACATCTTTGGTGTTGACCCAGCTTCAGAAGTAGATAATTTTAGTATCGTGGTTCTAGAAGTCAATCCAGACCATAGAAGAATTGTTCATTGTTGGACTACAACTAGATCAGAACATAAAGAAAAAGTCAAAAAGGGTTATTCCAATGAAACCGACTTCTATTCTTATTGCGCAAGAAAAATTAGAGATTTAATGTTGCTATACCCATGTGTACATATCGCTATTGATGCTCAAGGTGGCGGCGTTGCCGTAACAGAATCTTTGCACGATCAAGATAAAATAAAGCCGGGAGAGCTTCCCATGTGGCCTACAATTGATGATGATAAACCAAAAGATACTGACGGCGAACGCGGTTTACATATCATAGAGATGTGTCAATTTGCCAAGTACGAATGGTTATCAGAAGCAAACCACGGAATGAGAAAAGATTTTGAAGACAAAGTTTTATTATTTCCATTCTTTGACGCTGTAAGCCTAGGTCTATCTACCGCACAGGATGATATTAAACACAGAATGTTTGACACATTGGAAGAGTGCGTAATGGATATTGAAGAATTAAAAGACGAACTTTCTATGATACAAATGACTCAGACAAATAATGGGCGAGATCGTTGGGACACACCAGAGGTTGTTGTTGGCACTGGCAAAAAGAGCAAGATGCGTAAAGACCGTTATTCCGCACTATTAATGGCTAATATGGCCGCTAGGGTGTTACAGAGAACTCCAGAACAAGAAGCTTACAACTTCTATGGTGGATTCGCAACTGGGCGCGGCGGTGGAGATAAGCCATCCTACGAAAATGAAAAACTTTACACTGGACCAAGCTGGTTTGCAGATCAAATGAAAGATGTGTATTAGTATTTAGACAATCCAATTAACAATCCAATTACAGAGAAAACCATGAGCAATGAAGAAATGATAACGTGGAATGATGATGACGCATCCAGCAAAACAGACGCTTTTGCTAAATTTTCAGATAATATCTCATCATATGTAGGGTTGCCAAAAGCTCAAGGAAATCATTATCGCAATTTTGTCGATATTGAATCCAATAGAACTGTAAAACCCGGATTTAATCCTAGCGATTACTATGCTTTTCGTCCAGATGAAGCAGTTCCGCAGCAACAGCGCCGCGCTATTAAAATGTGCATGGACGCTTACGATAAAGTTGGCATTATTAGAAACATTATTGATCTCATGGGCGATTTTGGTAGCCAAGGCATAGAGATCGTACATCAAAACAGTAGCGTAGAAAAGTTCTATCAGCAGTGGTTTAGGAGTGTTAACGGTAAAGAAAGATCAGAGAGATTCTTAAATAATCTTTACAAAGCTGGCAATGTTATTATTTATCGTAGCTATGCTAACATGACTCCAGAATTAACAAAGTACATGAAAGCTTTATCTAAAGATATTAGAGTAGACGTTCCTACAGTTCCAGAGAACCAAATACCTTGGCGTTACAATTTCTTTAACCCAATGACTGTGAAAATGACAAACGGTAATCTATCGTTATTCATGGGCGCGAAAGACTATACTCTATCAGCTAATACATTCTTGGACAAGTTTCCCAATGGGGATATTCCAAGCACAGTTCTTGATACATTACCAACAGCCATTAAACAAAGCCTTCAGAGAGGGGAAAAGCAAATCCCGCTAGATCAATCTAGACTAAGCGTATTTCATTATAAGAAAGATGATTGGCTACAATGGGCCAATCCTATGATCTATGCTATTTTAGATGACATTATCATGTTAGAAAAGATGAGACTAGCAGATCTATCTGCACTTGATGGTGCTATCTCTAATATTCGTCTTTGGACACTTGGTAGTCTTGAACATAAGATTCTTCCAAATAAAGCCGCAATTAACAAGCTAAGAGACATTTTAGCTAGTAACGTTGGTGGTGGCACAATGGAATTAGTATGGGGTCCAGAGTTATCATTCCACGAATCAAATAGTGAAGTTTATAAGTTCTTAGGCTCAGAAAAATACACCGCAGTATTAAATAGTATCTATGCTGGCCTTGGCGTTCCACCAACTCTAACTGGAATGGCAACAAATGGTGGCGGCTTTACTAATAACTTCATTTCATTAAAAACTTTGGTTGAAAGATTGCAGTACGGAAGAGATATGCTTGTAAAATTCTGGGAAAAAGAAATAGAAATAGTTAGAAAGGCTATGGGTTTTAGATATCGCGCCCATATTCAATTCGACCAAATGAGCTTATCAGACGAGGCTACAGAAAAAAATCTCTTAATACAACTAGCAGACAGAGATATTATTAGCCATGAAACTATTCTTGAGAGATTTAAAGAAATACCGGAGATTGAGAAAATTAGACTTAAGAGAGAAACATCAGCGAGAGAAGAGGGTAAATCTGCTCCCAAGGCTAGTCCATATCACGATCCAAAGCATAAACAAAATCTTGAAAAGATTGCTCTACAAAGTGGCAAGGTTACACCTCAAGACGTTGGGTTAAAAACTAGCGTTCCTAAAGATGTTTTAATACCAAGACCTCCAGTAGCTCCAGCCGGTTCAGCCGCGCCATCAGCTAAACCTTCAAATAGCAATGGAAGACCACCGTTGTCTAATGATACTGGCCCAAGAAAGCAGCGCGTTGCTAACCCAAGATCAAAACCCGGAGTAGCAGAATTAGTAGTATGGTCTGAAACATCTTGGGAACAACTATCTGATATATTAACCAATGCTTATCTTAAGTCTAACAATAAGAAAAATCTTAGACAATTAACAAAGGCTGAAGTTAATAATCTAGAACAATTAAAAGTCGATGTTTTAACGAATTTACCACTACTTGAAGAAGTTAATGAACAAGTAATAGCGCAATTATTATCAGCTAACTCTAAGACACCGATAGATTTTGCAAAGCTGCTTAAAAATAACAACATTGTGCTAGAAGACATGCCAATTGACACTTATCGAAGAAGTGTTTTGGGTTTATACATAGAGCAAAATTTAACCTAAAAACACACTTATTTCTGATTTTGTGTATATTGTTTTGAGAGGAAATATATGAAAATATTTAAACAAGAAGTGCTAGATGGTGTCGCTGACAAAGTGCAGGCCGATACTACAGTCGCTTATTGCTCTCAGGCGGTTGTTTGTACAGCAAATCCAGAAGTAGCTCATAAGATTCAAGCCAGCGCAAACCCCAAGCAAATCGATCTATACTATATTAAATCAATCTTGGTATCAACCGGCTGGAATAAAAATGACGATGTATTTGCTCCAGAACAAACTTGGGCTGCTAGGACTACGCCAGAAGATAAGCAATTCAATTTCATGCATAATGAAAATGATATTATTGGACATATTACTGGCAGTTACGTTGTTGACCGACAGGGCGCAACAATAGCAGCAGACACAGAAACCGCACCATCCGAATTCGACATTATAACAGAAGCAGTTCTATATAATAGTTGGACAAATCCCGACAATCGGGAAAGAATGCAAAAGATCATTGACGAAATCGAACAAGGTAAGTGGTTTGTTTCAATGGAATGTTTATTCGCGGGTTTTGATTACGCGCTAATAGACCAACAGGGCAATCCAAAAGTCATAGCAAGGAATGAACAATCATCATTCTTAACTAAACACTTGAGAGCCTATGGTGGCACAGGTGAATATGAGGGCTACAAGGTAGGCAGATCATTAAGAGATATTTCTTTTTCTGGTAAGGGATTAGTTTCTAGACCAGCTAACCCAAGAAGCATTATCCTTGATTCAAGCAGAGCCTTCCTCGTAAATAAACAAGACGATGTTATTTTAAATGTACCTAAAGGAGAAATTCAAATGTCTGATACCAATTTAGAGCAGATTGTTAACGAAGCTCCAAGCGAGTTAACTGCTGCGACAGAATCAAATGAGGTAATTAGCACACCAGTTGAAGAAGTTACTCCCAATTATGCGGAAACAATTTCAGCACTTGAAGCTAGCCTCACAGAAAAAACAGAAGCTTTTAAGGTTCTTGAAGAGACACTTAAGGCTCATGAAACTGCAATCAAAGAACTACAAGATGCACTCGCCGCTAAAGACGCCGAGATGATGGATATGAAGAAGAAAGAGAAGAACAGAACACGTAAGGATCAGCTTATGGCTTCAGGTTTTGAAGAAACAGAAGCTGATGAATCTCTTTCTCTATACGAAAACTTAGATGATAAGTCTTTCGAAGCCATTGTAGCTATGTACAAGAAAAAAATGGCTAAAATGTCTCCCAAAACTATGACCAAGAAAGAATTGGTCAAAGACGAACAAGATGAGGAAGAAACCAATCCTAAAGCTGCCGTAGTTGCTTCTGAAGAAACAACAGAAGAAGTAACCGAAACACTTTTTGATGGTGTAAGCTCAACCGAGGCTGCTTTAGTAGATGCTTCTGACGCAAATGATGAACTTCAGGCCACAAGAGCTAGTGTAGCTCAGTGGTTAACCGAAAACGTACTACGTAAGTGATTTAAAAGGAGAAATAATTATGGCCCTAAAATCAGATCGATATGAACTTCAGACAGATATTAGTTTCTTTTACAATGCCGGTACTGCTACTCGCGGTGGCGTCGTTGTACATGATACTACGGCTGGCTCTGGCGCAGCAATGGATCAAGGTGTTAACCTTGTGAAGTATGCAGCCGTAACAGCAGCTAGTCGCCCAGTAGGTGTTCTTCTTAACGACGTTGTTAATAAGGATCTTACTCGCACCCATCTAAATCAGTATAAGGATGAAGTGCAAAAGGGTGGCAAGGTGACTGTTCTCCGCAAGGGGTACGTTGTTACTAATAACATCACAGGCACTCCAGTTGCCGGTGATGCAGCTTATGCTTGCCATGTAACCGCTGGTAATCTCCGTCCCGATTCTCCCGGTAGCTCTGGTGTGCTACAAGTCGGTCGCTTCCTTACAAGTAAGGATGCTGACGGTTATGCTAAAGTAGAAGTCAACCTACCCTGAACTAAATAAATTCTAAAAGGAGAATTAAACATGCCAGAAAACAAAAGACCTAGTGACGAATTTATCGCTCTCCTACGCAAGTCTGGGGATGCCGATATCAATGTAGCTGCGGCTGCTCAACGTGAGTTTGCCAAGGCTCTAGAGCTTCCTCTTCGTAAGGGCGTTCTAGTTGGCAATATCCTTGGTGATATTTTCGAAACCATCAACGTGGAAGCCGGTTCAACAACCGAATTCCCACTCGACCTAGTTTCTCCCGGCCTTGAAGGTGAGCATGTCGCTTACACCAATCCCGGCCACGGTAGAATTCCAGAGCGCAGTGTCGAAGGCGACTACGTGATGATCCCCACCTACACAATCGCTTCATCGGTTGACTATCTTCTTCGCTATGCACGCGAAGCCAGATGGGATATCGTTGCTCGCGCCATGCAGGTGATGGAAGCTGGTTTCACCAAGAAGATGAATGATGACGGCTGGCACACTCTTCTCGCCGCTGGCGTTGACCGCAATATCCTCGTCTATGACGGTGATGCAACTGCCGGTCTATTCAGCAAGAGACTAGTTTCACTCATGCAGACTGTCATGCGTCGTAACAGCGGTGGTAACTCCGCTTCTATCGGTCGTGGCCGTCTAACAGATATCTACGTGTCACCAGAAGCTCTAGAAGATATTCGTAACTGGGGTTTTGATCAAGTTGACGAAACAACTCGTCGTGAGATCTATACCGCTCCCACAGGCGGCGCTCCAATCACACGTATCTTCGGTGTGAATCTACGTGACCTAGACGAACTAGGCGAAGGTCAGGAATATCAGTCGTTCTTCGTGAACGAACTTGGCGGTGCAGTGCAAGCTAGCGACCTTGAACTAGTCGTTGGTCTTGACCTCTCCACAAGAGACAGCTTTGTTATGCCAGTTAAGGAGCAGCTACAGGTGTTTGAAGATCCCACTCTTCATCGTCAGCAGCGCGCCGGTTACTACGGCTGGGCAGAGCTTGGCTTTGGTGTTCTAGACAATCGTAGAGTGATCCTAGGCTCATTCTAATTGTAAAAGCTATATAATTTAGCTTAATCGATTAAGCCACCCTCGTTTACTTGGGGGTGGCTTTTTCGTGTATATACCAATAGATTGTAAGTTCAGGACTCATTTTTCAGGAGACAAATATGGCCGCAATATCGGACTACCTTGAAGCAAAAATATTGAATCATATCTTTAGAAGTGAGGAATTTGTAAAGCCTTCTTCTATATCTATAGCTCTCACTAGTAGTGTTGCATTAGATTCAAATACTGGCGCTACACTCCCAGAATTACCAACCGGCGTTGCTAGAGGCTCTACAAACGTCACTACTGGTTATTCAAGAAGAGATCTTGGAGCGCCCTCTGGCGTTGGTGATGCTACATGGTTTTCTGTTGGCGTTGATACTACAACAGTATTTCAAGTATACAGTCAAGAAGTTGGCAATAGTGGATATTTTTATCCTATCTATTTATCCAGATCTGTAGCTGAAGCAGCAGATGTTAATGGAAATTCTAATACATATACTTTTCCACGAACATTTCCCGGCGTAAATTTTTATGCACCAAGAGCTATTGCAGTCTCTGGTAGCGCAATAGATCCCGGATATGTACAGTATGATGGAAATGGATTTATTAAAAATCAAAACCAAATAGTATTTGATACTGCCCTTTCTGATTGGGGTTGGGTTTCTGGAGTTGCTGTATTAGATAGTTCAGTTGCTGGTCAAGGCAATGTGTTAATGTATGCGGCTCTTAAAAATCCAAGATATATCTACACTGGCGACAATATCAAGTTTGATCCTAAGTCACTTGAAATTAGCCTCAAGTAAGAAAGTTCTAAAAAATGATTCTATCAAAGCCACAACTGGTAGAAAATATAGCTAGAGAGATATCAGATAATTCAACTGGTCAAATTTCACCACATGATATTAGACATAACCTGTTAGATATAATTGATTCAGTTCATTTATTGACAGGTTCACAGAATCTTAGAGCAAAAAACTTTGATACGATAGATGTAAGATCTACCAGAGCCGGTGATCTTACTCTACAAAAACTTGGTCTAGATGGATATTTTTCTGTAGATAATTCAGCTTTTGGATTTTCTGCATTAAATTCCAACTATCAAGGATCAAAAAATACTGCTATAGGTTCTTATTCTTTAAGTTGTAATATCTATGGTGAAGACAACGCCGCGCTTGGTTATCACGCTCTAGCTGGTAATACTAATGGCTTTGGTAATATTGGTATTGGAAGCTATAGTCTTCACAATAACAAGATTGGTAATTTCAATATAGCTATAGGACATGGTGCTGGTTACTATGTTAATAGAGATACCAATAATAGATTGTTCATTGCCTCTCACCCTATTGATGAAACTTATCTATGTGGTAATCCAGATGGGATAGGATTGGTTCCTCTCATTCAAGGAGATATGTCTTCTGGAAACCTTAGAGTTGGTATCGCAGTTTCTGGACTCCATGAAGGTGCCACTCTTCAAATTAGTGGTCATTTTCATCCTTCTGACTCTCTTCAATCTTTTGATATAGGTCACGGAACTTATAGATGGCGCAATATTTACTTATCACAAACTCTATCATTCCCAAATAGTAATTATATTACTTATGACAATGCTGGGAATAAGTTTTTAATAAGTAGTAAAACCGTTATTGGCGGTCCAGCATCTATAGGTGGAGATACGGATGTTAGTGGTAATTTAGTAGCCACTGGACACGCCGATTTCGGTAGCTATATGAATGTTGGTGGTAAACTAGATGTCAATGGCAGAATAGATGTTAGTGGAAGTTTTAAACCAAAAGTATCTAGTGCTTTTAATTTGGGAGACTTTGATAAACGCTGGTTAAACGCCTATGTAGATAATATTTATGTTAGTGGCGTTGGTAGATTTAAACGATTTGAAGCAGTAGAACAGGCACACTATTTACACAAAACAGTACACCTAGCATCTAGTGGTTATATTAACACTATTGATGGTGGTGGTCCAAACGGTCTATATGATTACTATAACCCAAATGAAGAAAACGTTTTACCAGTTGGGTATTTAATTGACGAAGAACTCAATGGCGCTGGTTTTAATGTAAGATCACGCGGTGTTGATTACGAAAGAACTTACGAGTTTACTTTTCACTCTCAAGACTCAGCATTAAAAAATCTATCAATAGACAACCCCTATTCACGTTCTTATTGGAATTCTAATATTAGCATTCATACTAATTCTGGTTGTCACATTAGAACAGATAGAATTATAAATAGCGATGTTATTGCGGCAGTAACATACAACGATGGGCTTGGTTATTTCATCGCAAGAGGAAAGACCTACTCAACAAATGAGCATAATTTAAGTAGCAATTTAGCTGGCATTGGTAATGTTAACTTTATAGCACATTCTGGCGAACAAGACAAATATACTATCACATTCGCAAGTCCAGCTTCTGGCGTAAATATTAACCAAAGACTTCTATCAAACGTTAAAATTAAAGCTATCGATCAAGAGACTAATAAAGAAAAGTTAACTGGTTTTGAAACATCTTATATTTCAGATTCTCAACTTACACAACCAATATTTTTCAATGAACAAGTAGGACAAAATCCAAGTAGACTTGTTATTAAGTCATACAATAATTCTTCGTATGCCAAACGTTCTTTTACTCTACTTCAAGATGCTGCTGATGGATTTGTTGGAATAAGCAATTTTGGATATTCCGACAACATGCTTCCAGATACTATTCTAAACATAAGAAGTACCGGCAATGCTATCATTAGAGCTACCGCAGAAAACCAAGGCTCTACAGTTTCTGCTTTACAATTACTTGGTAAAGAAAATTGCTTAAAGTATGGTACAGAATTAGAATATCTCAATAATAGCGGGATGTTTAATATCAATATCTATAGCGATGAAAACAAAATAAGTTTTGTTAAAGCTATGGATAGTGGACGAGTTAGCATTTTTAATTCTGGTATTCCACATGCAATGGTCACTGTTGGCGATAGAGATAACCAAGAAGCTGTACTTAGTTTATACCACTGTTCTGGCATACCTTCTGGATATGCTAATTACGCACAAGTTTTCACCAAAGCAAAATCAGACGCATCACAAGCTTCTTCTTTAAATTTTGTGGATGCAAGTGGTAATATTTTTGAAGTTGTAATGAACTCTATAGATATTGGCGGTCAAAATCTAGACAAGCCATTACTAGCAGATAATTCTGGAAATACATTTGGTGGTAGATTCTCTCCAAATAGCAAAGCTAATTTGGCAATGTCAACTAATAATACCGCTTTAGGATATAGAGCGTTATCATACATAGCTGGCGGCAACAACAATACGGCAATTGGATACAATGCTGGCAGCGGCATTAGCACCGGCAGTAATAATGTTATCCTTGGCTATAACTCTGCTAGATCTATAAAAAATGGATCTAATAACATAGTCATTGGAAATAATTTATTAAACACCTATCCTTCTGGAAGTAGCAACAATTTTGTACTTGGATCAGACAACAATATTTTGATGTCTGGTAATTTAACAACTAAGAATATGATTATGCCAGAAGGCAAACTATTCTTAACTAATACATCAAACGAAAGCATAAAAGTACAGGCTAATCTTATTGAAGTCATTGATAGCGGTGGCAGCAACTATCCAGACAACAAGCTTGTATTTAAGTTTAGTGGTAATAACTCTTCTGATCTATTAAAACTAGATCACAACGCTAATCCAGTAAGTAAAAGTGCTAATTATCAAAATCCAGCAACACCAAGACCACACGCTGAACTTAATGGAGATTTAAAACTTCTTGGGGCTATTAGATTTAGCGATGCTACATCTGTTGAGTCAGCCAGCTTCTTGCAAGATATTGCTAATCTAAGTAACAATGGATCTTCAACAGCTAGCGCACTCACTTCACTTACAAACTCATTTAACAATTTGCTTAACGCATACAACAATTTAATCATTGAAGGCTTCGCCCAAGAAAACATAGCTGCACCACAAAACCCAAATGCCCCGACTACCGGTAGAATTAGACCAAAAGAAAAAGTTGGCGGTGTTTGGAGAGATAAGGTTGTTCCCGCTGGTCAAAATCCATTTATCTCAATTATAAATAGAGATCCTTTCTTAAAGATTAATAGTTCTGATTATGTAATTGCTATCAAGATCAACGACGAATACAGACCGATGTGGGTAAGCTATAATAGTTAGTTATATGAATGAAGACTGTTTTATCAATGAAGATTGTCAAAGGCCAAAATTAGCTGGCAAAAAACATGATCCACTACTAGATGTTCCAACAAGACCATATTTAGATTTACCCACTCAGACGGCATCAACAACCACCACGACCACAACAACGACCATTACTCCATATGATCCAGAACTTCTTGATCTTATTGTAATTCCAGTGAGTGGTAAAGCTTGCCCAATCATTTTAGTTCCACCAACAACTACAACTACCACTACAACTATTAATCCATTATATGTTCTAGGAGGATTAAAGGGCAAATTTAACACATCTAGCGATTCAATGTCAACTATTAGCGAAGGCAATGTTGGCATAGATATACCAATATCTGGAGGTGTAGTTTTATCAAATATTAGCTATAACAATGCTGGAGATTATTACAGCTTTCTTGCTTTTGGATATTTTAGGCCACCTGTAAATGGAACGTATACATTTTCCACAACTAGTGATGATGGTAGCGCAGTTTGGCTCGGCGTACTAGCCAACATAGATAATGGACGCAATATTACAAACGCATTAATTAATAACAATATTACTGGCGCTCAAGGTGCTACCAAAAAAAGTGCTTCTATTTTACTTACTGGAAATACATTTTATCCAATTAGAATTGTACATAGGGATGGAATACTTCAAGACGGTTTAACATTTTTTTGGAGCGGGCCAAACATAGAGGAAACAACAAATTTAACTGAATATTTTTATTACGACAAATAAGGACGGGTTATGGCTAACGCAATAGGTTTAGCTGGATGGGAAATCGGCACCGCTAGAGGTAGAGTTGGAGCTTTTACAAAAGCTATCAATTCCCAAGACCTGAATAATGCTTTTTTTAAAAGGTTGTTCGTAAATACTGTACATTGGTCTGCTCGTAGACACTCTAATAGTATTATTCTCTTAAGCTCTGAAAATACCACATTTGACAATTTAGTTGTTGAAGTTTTGAATTCCGCTGGATATAGCACATTTATCTATGATAGATGGTATAGCTTTAACGGTTATCCCGGAGGTCTTGGGCAATTTGTATGTATGCTACTATTGCCAAGCTACAATCCATTTGGTGGCACTAAAATGCCAGATGCTGGACAATCCCAGATTCTTAACGAAGTCAGAAATGGTGGCATGGGTCTGATTATATCAGAATGGTTCCATTACTTGCAGTCTTTACCTTCTAAAAGGTCTTTTTCTTTTACGAGTAATCCGCTTCTTGGGTTACACGAAATTTCTCCAATCACAATAGAAGACTATATAACATATTCAGATCCAGACAAAATTGTTTTTTCAAAAAACGTTGAACAAGATAGTATTTCATACAATATTCCTGAACAGTTCACTGTTAATGCTAAAGGTTATGCAGTTGGCTACGATGGAACAATCTCACAAATATCCACTGCTAAACCTAATGCTACTATATTTACGTTTACGGACGTTTTTGCTAGAGGCACAACTACTACCACTACTACAACAACAATAGCCCCTTCTAGAAATATTAAGTTAAAAGTTGCAGATATCAATCTTATAGATTACTGCGGTCCACATATAGTAACTATGAATGGTCCAAGCAAAGACTATTTTTTGCTAGAAAACAACGAGCTATTTCTCACAGAAAACACTGGCGCTACTGGTATATACAGCGTAACAATCTCTGTAGACGATTTATTTAATCCAAAAAGATTTAACACAATACAAAAAACATACAATTTAGAGCTAGCAAGGTGCGACCCACCAATTTCTAAACCTCTTGATGGTTCCGGTCCAGCGTTTTCTTATCGTGGACTGTCTGTTAATGGAAACAACATGCAGTCACTATGGGGCCAACAAACTCCATACGGTATCATATCACCATTCACAGACTTTTCATTAAACGGAGAGGGTTCTCCAGATGATCCTATTGTAGCATGGCTTGGCGGGCAGCACGGAGACACCAACGCTTTGTGGCTACAGATTAATAAATCTGGACTATTAAATTGGAATCTTAGGATTTCATCTGAACCCAACCGTGACTACGCTTCTGTGTGGATAGTAAGTGCTAGCGGAGCTAAAGCAACACAACATACGCAACAATATAATGAAGAGTATAAAAACCTAACTAAATATAAATCCCTAGTTCCAACGGTCGATACAGACGCAAACGCTGTATTCAACATGTCGCAACTTACTGGATCGTCTACCAGCGTTGGATCAAGAAACATAGATATACCACTAAATGACAAAATAAAAACATTTTTAGTAGTTACCTATGCTAAAGATGAAAAAAAGAGTATTGATGATGATAAGATATATGCTCAATTTTTTATTGGAACCACAACAACCACTACTACAACTACCACAAGTACTACACCGACACCCACAACGTCAACAACAACTACAACTACAGAGCCACCACCAAATTACACTTACACTTTAAATTTCATAGATAATATTGATTTTGGATCAATTTCTCCATTTTCATTAACTCTTGTATATCCTCGCGGTGGTTCAGCTATGGTTGGTTCTGTATATTACTATGTAGATCAACCGGGATATTATTTTGCAAATCAACCAGCCGTATTGAATGTTAATTCTCCAATTTCATTTTCGTACTTTTTTAATAGGATTGATTTTTATCTCAACGGTATGCCAGAAAATGGTGGATCACAAACTATTATTATTCAAGGTGTAGCTGTTCCAACTACAACAACAACCACAACAACCACAACTACAACATTAAGACCTTGTGATAATTTAATATACGTGCTATGCAAACAAACACTAAAATGCTTAAAATCTGGAGGTAGCTGTTTGCCAAATTTAAGTGCTAGCACAAATGAAGTTGTTTTAGACTCTTGTTGTGATCTTACTCAGTCGCAGATGTTAGCGGAGTTTTTTAGAGTGTATGGCAATACTCCAAGTGTACAATTTGGAAGTAGATGCCCAAACACACCAACATCAGCATTTTCAGACTGCGCATCAGTAGACTCAGATGGAAATTGTCAAGACATCATTAATTATGAAACTTTAGATACTATACAGTGTCGTTCATCTCAATTACCTCCAGATATTAACCCGCTACCATAAAATGACATCTGTACCAATAACAACAACGGTTGCTCCGCAATGTCCATGTGGATCATTATACCTACCTAAAGGTAAGACTTTTTCTACGTCTGGCTTATCTGTCTTTATAACTGCTACAAATTTAGATGCAATAATAGCTTTAGAATTAAATTTTTTACATTCAGAAGATATCTACTTAGAATCTGGAGAAAAGTTCATTACAGTTACGCCAATTATCAGAAATCATATAAGGCCAAATAAGCTACTTATATCTCACGCATCGCCCATAATTTTTAATAACGTCATACAGGTTGTTGTTAAAGATAGAGTAAGCAAAGCTATACTCGGAACTCAATACATTGGAAAATACAATGAAGCAACCATAATAAACAGCATAATGGTAGATTTACATTCTAGCATTGATCTATATGATAGTGCTATCATTATTGAAATATATAGCTTGTGCGATAATGACTCTGATCCATGTTGTGATAAATTACCATCTGAGATAGATATAGTTGGGCCAAGATTACTATGTGTTCCTTTAGAGCAATACTACGTTCTTCCAACTACAACAACCACAACTACTCCCGAACCTTTCACAATAGAATTTTTAACTAGTCCAACAAATCAAATTGTAAATTCGACTACCACGGCGACATTTTCTTTTAGTGCAATCTCTCTATATGACAAAAATTTTACGTATTGGTGGGAAAAATCTGAAGACGGCGGGTTATCTTGGAATAAGGCGTCACGCTTGCTTATTGGAAAATCAAGACAAGTACATACTCTTGTTGTTGCTTCATCATTACGAATGAATGGCTATAAATATAGGGTTGTAACTATTGATCCAAAGATTAAATACAGCAATGTCGCAACACTATTTGTTATTCAGCCTACAACTACAACAGCTACTACCACAACATTTAACCCAGTTACCACCACCTTACCGCCTTGTGATTTACAAATTTTTGGATCTAGTTCAAATACTACAACCACAAGCACAACAGGATCACCATCTTCAACAACTACATCTACAACCACAACATTGTTGCCATCTTCTGCTTCGGCATACTATTTAGTTGTAAACTCTGCATATGGTGGTAAATATTGTGAAGATGACACATACAATGGAAAACCAAAGTACAACAAAGTTGGAACATCCTTATATATTTACTATGTTGAGACAAATTGGAGAATAAATGATGTAGGTAACTTAGGCAACTTAAGCTCCAACGTTTATGGCGTTGTGATTGGCGGAAACGCTCCACCCACTGGAATAAACTGGATTGATCAGAATACTGGAAATGATTTAATTCTTGTGAATAATTTTTATACAACTGTTGGTCAATCTAGCTCATCATACACATTCTTACATTACGGAACAAATTTTAACGGAAAACCATTATACACAAGCCTAAATGAATATTGGCAAATGAGATACACTTCATATTGGGTAATAGAAGATATATCTGACTCAAGCCCAATTGAATTATGGGCTAATTATTCTAGTTCTAGCACACCACCATTAAACGGATGGGTTAGTTTTAGTTCTGCCCCTCCCATCACTCTTATTGGGCCAAGCTGTTAAATACTATGATAATCACAACAGACAAAAAATACTTAATATTCAGATGCGCAGAGCGTGGATATTCAATAGAAGAAGTTATGCCATGTGTTATAACTCAAGATGGAGATAATTGGACTATAGACACATCTCACCCAAGTTATCCAAGTTCTGCAAAAGTTCAAAAAGTAGAAATAGAAAGGGGCGTTGGTACAGAGTTAAAAAAGCTATTAAAACTAATAGGAATTACATCTTCACCAACATGCTCTTGCAATGCTAGAGCTAAAACCATGAACGAAAACGGTATACAGTGGTGCGAAGATAACAAAGATACAATAGCTGTATGGCTAGAAGAAGAAGCTAATAAAAGAAATTTACCATTTTCATCATATTTAGCTACAATATTAATCAATTTTGCCATCAAAAAAGCTAAAAAGTCCCAGACCAAACAAATATCATAAATGTGTAAAAATTACTAGAGAATTACACCAACAAGCGAAATACTATGTTAAAATTAGCTGATAGAGTAAAAGAAACATCTATTACAGTTGGAAATGGTCTACAAATAGCCCTAGCTGGGGCTTTTGGAGCTTTTCAGACTTTTGCTAGCACCATTGGTGATGGCAATTCTACATATTATACCATAGAAAATAACAGTAATTTTGAAGTTGGCGTTGGAACATACAATAGCGGCAGTAATACGCTATCTAGAGATTTGGTTCTTAGCAGCACCAATAATAATCAAAGAATCTCACTAGATGGCGTATCTATAGTTTTTTGTTGCTATCCAGCTAGTCAAGCTGTACTTTTAGATAATGGACGCATTAACTCACCAAGCCCCAATTATAATGGTATAGTATTTCCTAGCAGTACAGTTATTGATACCGCCCTATTAAGTGGCATTGTTTCTACATCTATTTTACCAACCAGCATTGTTTATTCTAATGATAATAGATTATCTGACAATCGCAATCCAAATCCACATTCTCATACGTCTTCACAAATTACAGATTTTGCTGCGGCAGTAAGTTCAGTTGCGCCACCAACAATAAATGCTGAATTGCTAACTACTGGCATACTATCCGACGATAGATTATCTAACAATATTGTAAGAACATCTGATAGTAGGCTTTCTGATGCTAGAACTCCAGTTACACATTCTCATAGTATTAATGATATTACTAATCTACAATCTTCTTTAGATTCTAAGCAGGCCAGCGGTAATTATGCTTTGTTTAATCATCAACATTTGATTGCCGATGTAAGCGGTTTACAGTCAGCATTAAATAATAAACAGGCTTCTGGCAGTTACGCATCAAGCACACATACCCACCTAGCTTCCGATATTACAGACTTTGCTTCTGCGGTAAATACCTATGCACCACCAACCGTTGATGCTAGCTTGCTTACCACGGGAGTGCTATCAGATAGCAGACTCTCTAATAATATAGTTAGAACAACAGACGCAAGATTATCTGATGCAAGAACCCCACTTTCTCATAATCATAATATTTCAGACGTTAGTGGATTACAGACCGCTCTTGACTCAAAACAGGCAAGCGGTAATTACGCTGCCTCAAGTCACACACATGCTATATCAAGTGTAAGCGGTTTACAATCAGCGTTAGATGGTAAGCAACCCAGCGGTAGTTATGCTGCTCTTTCGCACACCCATACTTCCAGCAATATAACAGATTTTAATTCCAGCGTTAGCGGACTAGTTAGTGGTATATACGCTCCTCTTAGTAGCCCAACATTAACTGGCGTTCCACTTACACCAACTGCTTCCAGTGGAACAAATACTAACCAAATTGCATCAACCTCATTTGTTAGAAATGAAATTAGCAATCTAGTAGCATCCGCTCCTTCTACATTAGACACACTAAATGAATTAGCAACAGCCCTAGGTAACGATCCTAATTTTGCTACCACTGTAACAAATAGTTTAGCCAACAAAGCAGCTTTAGCCGGTGCTTCATTTACTGGCGCAATTGCATCCCCAAGCGGATCTTTTACTTCATCTTTGAAAGTTAATAATATAGATGTTAGCCTTAATGGTCACGGTCATAGTGTTAGCGATATATCTGGATTACAAACTTCATTAGATGGCAAACAACCTTCTGGTAGCTATGCTTCATTAAGCCACACTCATTCAATAGCAAATGTAAGCGGACTGCAAACAGCCTTGGACGGGAAGCAACCTTCTGGTAGCTACGCTGCCCTCAGTCACAACCATGTAATAGCAGATGTAAGCGGATTGCAAACAGCCTTGGACGGGAAGCAACCTTCTGGTAGCTACGCTGCCCTCAGTCACAACCATGTAATAGCAGATGTAAGCGGATTGCAAACAGCCTTGGATGGGAAGCAACCATCTGGTAGCTATGCTGAAAGCTCACACACTCATACTTCATCTAATATTACAGATTTTAATAGTTCTGTTAGTGGACTATTACCAGTTAAAAATATAGTAGCTGGTAGTGGCATTAGTATATCATCAGTTAGTGGAACATATACCATCAATAATGCCTCCGGCGTATCAATAACAAATTTTGGTTCTAATAGAGTATTAATTTCCGATGGAACATCCACTGGAATCAATGCACAGACCAGTTTGACCTTTAATGGATCACTCTTAACGTCTCCAAGCGGATCGTTTACTAACAATCTTGCAGTTGGTTCTAATAATTTGACACCAACCAAGACCCGAGATATAATCAATAGTTCAAATCTTTATTTATGGTCAACTTTCAGATAGGAGTTTATTATGGCAAGTAGTCCAGTATTCGCAGTAACACCAGAAATAGGAATGGGTCAAGTAAGCGTAGCAAATACCAATAGAGACGGAACAACAGGAACTTATGTTAATTTAGTTACTGCCGCCGCTAGCGGAACAAGAATAGCAGAAATTGTTACACAAGCTACAGTAACTACCACCGCTGGTATGGTTAGGCTTTTTTTAACAGATGGATCAACAACCAGAATGTTCGATGAAATAGCCATATCTGCCGCTACCGTTTCTGCTAGCGTCAAGGGAAATAGAGTTAGTACACTATATACTAATTTAGTACTTCCTAGCGGATGGAGTATGAAAGCCTCCACACATAACGCTGAAGCTATCAACGTATTTGCGCTAGGAGCAGATTTGTGAATAATGGTATTTTTGGTGGTGATTTTCCTCCAAGTCGTTCATTAATAAATAATGGAGTATTAGAAACTCCATTTAGTCCAATCCCAACAACATATGGGCAAGCATCAAATAGAGGGGTTGGTATTAATTATGACAATTTAGTGTTTTTGTTTGATACTAGACTTGAGGCTGATAATATTGTAAGTTTTTCTTTTAGTGGTACCGTAAATTGTTTTGTAGATTGGGGCGATGGTGTTGTAGAAACTTTTAGAACCACAGGAACAAAAACACACACCTATCCCAGTAAAGGCTTATATACTGTTCAGATAGGAGGAACACTATCTGGTATTAGTTTTAACTTAATGACCGGTAGATACAAACTAATTAGTTGTTTATCTTTTGGTAATTTGTCGCTATTAAGTTCTTGTACATTTACTGGGTGTGCTTTTCTTACTAGTGTTCCAAACCAAATTCCAAGAACATTTACTAGTTTGTCTAACATGTTTAATGGATGTTCTAGATTCAATAGTCCATCCGTTATAACATGGGATACTAGTCGTATTACTAATATGAGCTACGCCTTTGCTGTACAAACCTCTTTCAATCAGCCTATTGGGGGATGGAATACTAGTAGGGTTACAAATATGGACAATATGTTTTTTCAAAGTTCTTTTAATCAACCCATTGGAGGATGGAATACCGGTTCAGTTACAACTATGGGTAATATGTTTGCAGAGTGTTATACTAATGCTTTTAACCAAGATATTGATGCTTGGGACGTTAGTAATGTTACTAATATGTCTCAAATGTTTTATGTTAATCAAGGCATGAATCGTAGTTTAAACTCTTGGAATACAAGCAAAGTAACAAGTATGAGCTTAATGTTTTATCAAGCTCAAGTATTTAATGGAAATATTGGTAATTGGAATACTAGTTCTGTCAATTATATGAATGATATGTTTTTTCAGGCTTATTCTTTCAATAAGGATATTAGTAATTGGAACTTTAAAGGAATTAATGCTATTGGTAATTTAGATAGATTTATGACACAAGCTAATTCATTTAGTACTACTAATTATAATGCTCTTCTTATATCCATGAATAGCAACAAATCATCCGCTCCATATAGATCAGATTTAAGGCCGGGGTTTTCCTCTACATATACTGCTAGTAGCGCAGCAGCCGCTGCGCGGGCAGCTTTAGTAACTTATGGATGGACCATTACAGATGGGGGAACAGTTAATGCCGCCCCAGATGCTCCAACATCAGTATCTGGAACCGCTGGAAATACTCAAGTATCTTTAACTTGGGCGGCACCAACCTATAATAATGGAGCAGCAATAACGGACTATACAATACAATATAGTAGTAATTCAGGATCATCGTGGTCCACATTTAGTCATGCCGCCTCAACTGCAACATCTATTACAGTTACGGGACTTACAAATAGTACAACTTATATATTCAGAGTTGCTGCCGTAAACTCCGTAGGAACTGGATCTTATTCAGATAACAGTAGCTCTGCTACGCCAGTGTTAGCATCTTTTACTCCAACTGCTGTGTTACTTACTAGTGGAACGTCATATACTGTTCCTACTGGAGCTACAACCATGAAAGCATGGGCGGTGGGCGCAGGAGGAAACTCATATTATTACGGATCACCGGTTGCTGGTGCTGGTGGGTGTGCGTATAAGACATGGGCTGTTTCTGGCGGGCAGTCGGTGACGTATGCCTGCGGGGCTGTACAGCCGGTGAACGGCACGGGTGGCTCATCCTCTGTTACGTTTGGTGGTGTTACTATCACCGGTATTGGTGGTGGCCGCACAGGAGACGGTGGAGCTTATTCTGGTGGGGATGGTGGAGCAAATGGAGGTAGCGGAGTCCTATTTGGCGGAGGGCTTGTTGCTGGTCAAGGCTCTGCCGGTGGAGCCGTGGGAGGAAACGGAACAAGACAAGCATGCGGTCGTTTCATTGCTACCGATGTTAGCGGATTACTATCGGCAGTTGCTCTTGCTGGGGGCAAGGTAACGGAGGACTGTGGAGCAATCGCAGCATTTGGTGCGGGCGGATATAATGATAAATACACAACTAAAAACGCAGGCATAGGCGGCGGATTTGCAACAGGTTTCGCCAATGCGAATGCGGGAGGAGGAGCAGTAGTGCTTTATTTTACATGAGTGAAATTTTAAGATCACCAACGACGGGTAAGGCTATTTATCTCACCCCAAGAAGCGGCTCTCACTCGCTAGCACTTTCGGCTATGCAGACGTTTTGGCCGGATATTGTTGTTGAAAATGACCATCCTTCAACGCAGTTTGGCGTAGAGGAATGGTGGGACGGCACTAATGTGGATGTTGCACTTGTTGTCCGCAATCCCGTGGAACGTTTTCGTTCTATGTGCGCACATCGACCGCAAAGGACTCTTGAGCAACATCTTGATCAACCCGTATACGGAACTTTGCCAAGCGGAAATTTTGTTCGATATTTCCGTTTTGAAGATCAACTCAACGAAGCTGCCGAATGGCTTGGCCTTCCTACCCCTTTACCGCAAGAAGATGCTACCGATCCCGCATCAAAACCCAACCTAACTCCAGAACAAGAAGCTATTGTCAAGAAAATTTATGCTTATGATATTGCCCTTTGGGAAAGTTTACAACAACAATGATAAAAAGGAAAACCTATGAGTGCTGAAATTAAAAACCCAAATAGTGTGACATATTGGATTATTACAGATGGAATCGGTTACGCTGAAGGGCTAACTGGACCAGAACAAACCACAACTGTTGGAAATGGATGGAGAATACACTGGGTAGGAAGCGATCACAGCGAGTACGTGAATGAGTGTAACAAAGTTAACTTACTACCAAGAGATATTGATGGCACAGCTTCGGTTTTAACTCAACCTTTTAGGGTTTCAGCCAGACAAATTAGATTATGGCTAGTTCAACACGGAATTGCTCTTACTCAAATAGATGATGCCATAAATAGTATAACAGATCCAAATACAAGAGAAGCTGTCAAAATAGAATGGGAATTTGCCCCCTATGTTGAAAAAAGTCACCCGTGGCTAATTCCACTGGCAGAATCTTTGGGCTTAACTTTGGAACAAATAGACCAAGCTTTTACAGAAGCGTATTCCATATAATGGTGTATAACTAATTAGAGATTATAGGGCAAAATATGTTTATTTTCAGCCTACTTCCTTTCAGCACTTCTGATATTATATATCACAACGGCGAGGTTTTTGAGTTAGTTTTAAACATCAATAGAAGTGAAAACGTTCTATCTTCAGTGTCTAGCCATGTAGAAATGGTACTTAATATCGAAAAAAACCAAATGGTAACACTATGAACATTGTAGAATGCACATTATCTATCCTAAAATTAATACCCATTACGTTTAAGAGATAAAATGTCTAGCGAAATACATGTAGATGACGTTGGAACCAGATTTTTAGCCACTATTAAAGATAGCGGTGAGGTTGTTAATATTGCTAACGCCTCAGTATTATCCATGATATTCAAAAAACCCAACGATACAGTTATTTACAGATCTGGCACTTTATTTACAAATGGCGTTGATGGCAAAGTGTATTATGACACAATTGCTGGCGACCTTGATGAACCGGGGTTGTACAAATTACAGGGCAGGGTTGCCCTACCAAGTGGTACATATTACACAGATATCTACACCTTCCAAGTATCCTGTAACCTATAAAAGAGAAAACTATGTCGTGGCAAGGTCAAATATCAACGATGGTAAGGTATCTGGTTAATGATATAGAGCCAGCAAACTATAAATACAGCCCCAAACGCATAGAAACAACCATTCTTGTTTCAGCGCAATTGGTGATGCTTGACACCGACTTTAGTAATATATACTCAATTAACGTAGAGCAATGCTCTTTATCTCCAGATCCAACGGACGCAGAGACAAAAGATGACGCATTCATGACTCTTGTTACATTAAAATCAGCATGTATTATTATTGGCAGCGAAGTGAGAACAGAGTCTGGAAATGCTATTTCTATTAAAGACGGACCATCTGCAATAGATTTACGTGGCGTATCTAGCACACTATTAGCGTTATACAAAGACTTGAACGATAAATATAGTCAAGCCTTGATGAATTATCGCGCTGGAAACAGTATAGCTGGCAAGGCAATTCTTGGTCCATATAGCCCAGCAAGCGACTTTGTTACCAGAAATTACAGCGATAGTGATCTTAGGGGTGGATATTTTAGATATTAAAGGAGAAGAAAATGACCGTTTTAAATGATCAGATTATCAAGACAAATATTCAGACAGACCTAGCAGACAACAATGCTGGCCTTATTTCTGCCAGAGATGTTAGGCAGAATATGGTAGATATTATTGAGTCTTTAAAGTACATTGTTGCAAGCGGTGATTTCGACGCTACACACCCCTTCGCAAAAGATGTTAGAGTAAAGATTAATGATTCCGATCCAGCCAATGTTGAGGGCGGCACTCTCATTGTTGAGTCCGGTATTCAGTTTGCTAATGTTATTGGCAATAATGGTATTCAAGTTGAGCCTTACCCCGGCTCTACCGGTATTGTGCATAATGGTTTAGCTGGTCTGACGCTGGGCGATCCACATACTCAATACCTCAACCTTATTGGTACTAGGAATATGGACGCAAACCTAGGAATGGGTGGCCCAAACCATTGGATCAATGCCAGCGGCGTATCAATGACCAATAGGATGCATGGTATTTCTTTCCAATATGTAGATGCTGATGAAGAAATTATGCATGTTGGTAGTGGCACAACTGTAAAGTTTGATGTTGATAACAGCATGATGCCAACAGCCAAGGGATCGGCACAAGCTTGGATTAGATTTAATGGTTCAGGTAATATGGAAGTGTTATCTTCATATAATATTACAAAACTACAACGCCCCCTTGGTCCAACAAGTCCCGGCAAGTTCAAGATTTTCTTTAAGCCCAATACCTTTGCTGATGGTAATTATGTTGCAGTTGCCACAAGTAACGCTAGAAGCGATAATGATAGTGGCGAAGATTTTTCTAACAATACCGTTGGTATTGTAGAGCGAGATAAAGATTATATTACATTCCAAGTTCTTAATGCTGCTGGATCATTCGTTGACGCCGCAGTAAATGACCTTGTAATATTTGGCAACGCTAGTGGTGTAACACCTTCGACGGGCGTAACTATCGAAAATAACCCATCATAGTGGAGATAACAAGTGCCTAATCAAAACCTAGTTAATTTATATGATCGCATTAAAGAAGTAAGCTACACTGTAGGCACTGGCAATCTTGGTTTAGCTGGAGCCGCTGTTGGTTTTAGTTCTTTTGCGTCAGTATATAGCCATAATTCTCCAATAATTTATGCTGTTACAGATGGTACAAATTATGAGATAGGTTCTGGCGTTTTACTAAGAGCCGACTACGATAATGGGGATGGAATTACATATGACACGCTATCTAATAGAACCCCTATAAGAAGCAGCAATGGTAATGGTCTAGTAAGTTTTCCTCCCGGCACCAAAGAGGTATACGTTACATATCCAGCAACTCACGCTGTTATTATGGGTTCTGGTTTAGGTAATCTACAAGTTCCACAACGCAAAGGTTTGGCAGTTTGGGATTCAGAAAACATTCTTAATTATGACCCAAACATTATCTGGGATGCCGACTTTAAATCTTTAGGCTTGCAAAGAACTGCTCCTACTTATGGCATTGATATTGGTGGAGATGGCGGTGTTAGTTCTGCTATTCGTGCTTCTGGATATTATGTTGGTTCGACCGGAGTATATTTTCAAGCTCAAAACGGAAATGAGTCAAGCTATCCCGGCGGCACTCAATTTCAACACTTTGAAAAGAATAGGCTTGATGCATATGCTCTCTCTCAAAGTCTTATAGGCCAATTAACTGGTAGCGATGCAGTTCTAGAACTTAGTGGTGTTGTAAACCAGTACATTCTGCTTAAAAAGCAAAATGCTGGTAATGTTTTTGCTGGACCTCCAGCATCATGCACACCACCGTGCCAACCGGGATATCCAAGTTTTAGAACCTTGGTCTTAGAAGATATTCCAGACTTAACTAGTATATATGCAACATTTACACAACTTACCGGAGCTTCTGGAGCTTTAAACACCAGTTTGTCAAATCAAATTATTGCAGTTTCTGGCGCACTACAAGAGCAACACAATAGTGGAATTGTTATACTTAATGAATCAATTGCTAGTGGCGAAAGTAGATTTGATGACTATGTTATAGCTGCTAGTGGTAGGTTAGATGATTTTATCATTACAACGTCTGGAGATATTAACAATATTACTCCAATTTACAAAGTAGTAAATAAAACTATACCAGTTATTTCTGCAAATACCACCTATGAAACATCTTTCAATGTTTCTGGAATTATAGCTGGTCAGCCATACGCTGTAAATGTAAGCCCAAGTACTAAGCTTAATGGAAACGTACTATTAACTTATTCATTCCCAAGTGGAACTGATACTGTTTCATCTGTATTTTATAACTGCGGAAGTTCTTCTTCAACGAGCCAAAATCTAGATTTCTACATCACAGCGCACAAAGTAATAGTATAATGGGTTTAAATATCTCTCAATCTGTGTTTGATAAATACTATGAGTTAATTGACTCAACGTTTGATATTTTCGGAGTTACATGTCAGTTAGTATCTATCAATAAAATTGAAGAAATAGTCTACAATCCAAACAATAACGCACCTAATAAAAATTCACTTAATGCTCATAGAACTGGTGGAAACTCAGTGTATGATGTTGGTCACAAAACCTTCAAAGAGGTTGAGACTTTAACTGATATTCAATTAAAAGTGTACTGGGATTCTAGGCAGTGGATTAATGTCACTAGCGATATTAAAATACCTGACGGTTCTATTCAAACAATTGGTCTTATGACAGATTTACCATCTGTATTAAAAGCTAAACAGTTGATAGCTCACAATGGAATTAAAGACTACAAAGTAATAAGGTTTGAAAGAATTGGTGAATTTATTCCAATAGGCATCAAACAAGATCGATATTTTGCTTGTTTTTGGAAAAGAGTATGATAAGCCTAAAGCTATTAGACTCTATAGATGTCATAGAAAAAAAAGTAAATGAGGCTATTGCAGATTTAGCAAACAAAGAGATAGGTAATAAAAGAACAGAAATTTTACAAAAGTGCCAAGCACTTATAAATGGATGGATTTTATCACAACCAGAAATAATTTCACTAAATAGTTCATCTCCAGATTCTTTGGCTGGACAATTTGGTTTGCTTCCCGGTCAAGCTATGTCTGTGACTAGTAGCGTTATCAACGCAGTAAAAGATTCTATCACAGTTAAAATAACCAAATTTAACAACAAACTTCAGGGCGGTATTACAGTAGAATTTCAACCAGCAAATTTTCTTAATATACTAAATATACCACAGGGTCACACATCTATTAGCGGTGGCGATTTACATTGGATGGATTGGTTACTAAAACGCGGCGACAACATAATCATTGTGAATTATCAATATGATCCCAAATCTGGATTTGGCCGATCTGGTTTAGGACATATGATTAGCGGTGGAGCTTTTAGAGTACCACCGCAATTTTCAGGCATAGATACAAACAATTTCATAACGCGAGCATTAGTTGGAGCGGCCCAAGAGTCAGAAATAGCTGCCATATTTAGAAGTGTTCTAGGTGCATAATGTCAGACTATCTTAATATAGACGGTATTAACAGCATTTTCGACACAACTCTAAATAATGAGTTGCAAGATAATATTGTTGAATTTTTTGATTGGGCGTTGCTACAAAGGGGCAATTATTTCAACGTTACTCTTAATGAGATATCTTCTGACAACCTAGACTATAGTGTTTTAAGAAAATCTGGTAACAACAATTTTACTGACGGTATTGCATGGGAAGGCTTTAGAAAGAATTGGGTATGGCAAAGTGGTGTAACTTATGATCCAGCCCCACTTGTGGATTCTAATCCAGCATATCCCGGCATTTCTGGAATTTACATAAATGACACTTTTTATCCAGCTAATACTACCGGTCAATATTCATATAAAGTAGACTATTATAATGGCAGGGTGGTCTTTGATAATCCAATACCAACAGGCAGCAAGGTTCAAGCTGAATATAGCTACAAATATATTAACATTATTTACGCTAACAATCTACCTTGGTTAAGAGAAATACAGTACAGAACTCTTGAGCCAAATCAAAGCTTCATCAATATAAATAAGGGCGAATTTGATCTTCCAGCAGAAATGAGGGTTCAGCTTCCAGCTATAGCTGTAGAGGTTGTGCCAAGGCGAACTATGCGTGGATTTCAACTGGGCGGTGGTCAGTGGGTTTCCACGGATGTTTTATTTCACTGCATAGCTGAAGATGAAATTACACGAAATAAGCTTGTTGATATTGTGTCATTTCAGAATGATAAAACAATATACATGTTCGATAGCAATCGTATTGCTAATAGTGGAGATATGCCCCTAGATTACAGGGGTTTTCCAGTTTCTGGAGCCTTGAGATACCCAGATTTAATCGAAAAATACCCTTCTAAAAAGATGAGATTCCAGAATTCTACGGTACAAGGTATGGATATGATTAATACCAATTTTTACGCTGGTATAGTCAGAACCACCACTGAAGTAATTCAAGCTAATATCTAATTTTTGTGTATAAATAACTAGAGTTTTATAGAACTTTCATAGGAGAGACATAATGGCAAATGATCGTACATTTTATGCTTGTCAAGCTGTAGCAGTAGCTATTCAAGAGCCACAAAACGATGGCACATATCTAGAACCAACAAACTATACATTTCTTCATGGCGTACAAAGCGTCGGTTTAAATACCAGCTTTGATTTCGACAACATTTTTGAACTAGGTCAACTTGAGATTTATGATAGCGTTCTAAAGATTCCTCAAATTGAGATTACTTTAGAAAAAGTATTAGACAATTATCCTACAATTTATTCTTTAGCTGGCAAAAATCAAGATTTGCTTCTAGATAGCAAAAATAGAGTTTGTGTTAAATTTGCTATTTATAGTGATACTAAAAATGCCGGTGTTGAACCCCCACTAATGACAGTCACATGTACTGGCATGTATGTAAATAATGTATCATATAAGTTCCCAGTTGAAGGACAATTAACAGAATCTGTTACCTTGATCGGTAATCATAAAAATTGGAGTAATGAAACTATTGATGATATTCCCCAAGAAATTAAGGATGAAAACCCAAGTACAGTAGATGAACCCGCCGATGGATATGTTTTAACTCGCAAAGACGTTACTGGCATGACCTTGCCTCATGGAACAACCAAAGTTCAATCTATAACAATGGGCGTGGATTTAGGTCGTGAAGACTTGTTACAACTTGGTCAAAAAGTTCCATACGCTCGCGTTCCAAACTATCCAGTAGAAGTTACAGCAGAAGTAGAATATCTTGTTGACGAAGATAACATGGAACAGGTTAACTTTGATCAAAATACAACTGAGCTTCCAGAGCAAGACGTTGCGCTTTCTGTAAGTGCTGGTAGTTACACGGTAGACTTGGGTAGTAAGTGTTTTCTCAAATCTGTTACATATGGTGGCGGCGATGCTGGCGGTGGTAATGCCACCGTCAAGTATAGCTACTCAACATATAACACATTTAACGTAAGTGGTCCGCAAAACACTCCATAATAGTTAATCTATAAAACTCTAGGACTCAAAAGGAAACAACAATAAAGACTCCCGCAATGAGGTTTTGTAATGAAACAGCATGAGCGGGAGTTTTTTATTTCAACAATAAGATCTGGCAAGATATTTTTACAAGATGGTTTAGTTGTACACTCTCCCACAATTGACCAATTAGTACAGGCTTGTCAGAAATATAATGAAGCATACGAGCAAGCATTAAATGATGAATTAATGACAGAAGATGAAATGTCTTCTTGGATGAAAGAGCAGTATCTGTGGACAAGTTTTCACGAAAACAAGTTAGAGGAAATCAAAAAAAAAGTTGAAAATCTTAAAATCGATATTTATGAAGCTAGACAAGACCCAAAACTAGCTAAAAGAATTAGATCTTCTATCAGAGAAACTGAAGATATTCTTTCAGAACAGTTGTTACAAAAAAACTATAACTATCAAAATACATGCGAGGGGTTTGCTTCCAGCGAAAAAACATCTTGGCTCATACAAAATCTAACATTTAAAAACAATCAACCCTATGACTTCTCTGATACAACTTTACAAACAGTTATTGAACAATGGTATATGTCTTTTTTGTCAGATAGCAAATGTAGAGATTTGGCACGAAATGAACCTTGGAAGTCGTTATGGATTATTAGAGAAAAATCTCAGTTACAACTATTTGCAAACGCTGGCATCACGGAGCTTAATCACAATCAGAAAAATCTAATAGTTTGGTCGCAGATGTATGATAACATACAGGAGTCACTAGACTGTCCGAGCAAAGAAGTTATAGAAGATGATGATATGTTAGATGGTTGGTTTATAGTGCAAAATAGAAAACGCGAGAAAGAAAAACTAGAAAAGGACTTTGAAAATTCTACTAAAAATGACAAAATAAAGGGCGCATCTGAAGTATTCATAATTGCTAAGAATCCAGAAAAAGCGAAAAATATTCAAAATATGAATACTAATACAGCGCAAGCCATTATTAATCAACGAAATAAAACTATAGAAACCAAAGGTAGCGTTGGGCAGGAAGAATTTTACGATGAAAAAATAAAACTACATACGCAAAAGATGGAAATGGCCTCAAAACAAGCTAAATCAAAGTAAGGAGTTTATATGGACAACTTGAATAATAGATCAGATTACAAAAAGGCCAGAGAGGAAAGATACAAGCAAGAGTCAAAAGAAAGACTCTCCAAAATTCTTAAAAAGAAAATTCAAACTACTATGATTGGCGCTCTAAGTAGTATTGAAGACAATTTTAGTTTTTTGTGGGAAACTGTCGATGGTAAACTAACAAAAGATCAGCAAATTATTAAAGATGTTTTTCAAAAGGTGCGTTCAGAAATACTAGATAAGGGAAATAATCAAGCACGTAATATTGATGCAGAATTGGCCCAGTATGATGTAGAGTGGCTAAGATATTCGATTAAGATTCCAGTTATTCAACCAGAAAAGAAATAGGAGATTATTATGTCAAAGGAAAAGGATAAAGCTATTGAAGTCAAGGTTAAAGACGGCGAAGGCGAAAAGACAGTCAAGATTGTTGTAAAAAGACCACAAAGCGCAGTAATGTCTCAAGCTCAAAGAGTTTCTGCCAAGGCTTGGACAGATTGCGTGAGAGATGGAATTATGACAAAAAAGGAACTATCCAAGTTCATGAAAGAACAGGGTATTTGGGACAAGGGCAAGGACGTAGAACAGGACAAGATTAGTGCAGAAATAATCGCCTTAGAAAAGCAGCTATATGTTGGCGAAAGCAAGAATGCCAAAGTAAAGGCTTCTGAAGCTAAAAATATAGCTATTGAAATGAGAAAGAAGCGAAATGAGCTAAGAGAGCTAATTGCTGAAAAAATGGCTCTTGAGCAAAATACCGCAGAAGCCATTTCTGACAATGCCAGATTTGAGTTTTTAGTTGCCAACTGTGCTTTCTATGAAAATGGCAATAAAGTGTATAATTCAGTAGACGAATACCTCGAAAAGTCAGACAGCGAAGTTGCATTTGCGGCAGCTACAGCCCTAGCTCAAATGATGTATTCTATCGACAAAGACTTCGAAGCCAACCTTCCAGAAAACAAGTTTCTTAAACAGTACCATTTCGTTAATGACGATCTCTCCCTAGTTAACGAAAAGGGTGAAACGATTGATCTAGAAGGTCGCAGAATTAATAACCTAGGACAGTACATCAACGATGAGGGACAGCGAACTGATAAAGACGGAAACGTACTAGATGAGAATGGTAATTATGTGCCATCTGTCGTGTATGTTGATGATAAAGGCAAGAAAGTGAATCCTGAAGGATAGTTTGTAGGAAGTGGATAGTGTGGTCTTTAACAGTATAGGGCGTTATGTCTAGATTCGTACTGACTGCACAGCTACAGCTTCAAGCCCCCAATAACGTAGCGCAAGTTGTTAGCCAGATTCAAAATCAGCTAAATAATGTTAGCGTAAACGTTCAAGTTCGCGGTTCGGCCCAAGCTAATCAGCAAATACAGCAAATAACTCAATCTACCCAAGCCGCAACCACTGCGGCTGGTAGAATGGGTAATGCTTTTGCTGTTTCTATTCGTCGCTTTGCGGCTTTTTCTATTGCAACTAGAGCAGTAGGGCTATTTACTAGCACATTAGCTGATGCTGTTAAGACGGCCATTGATTTTGAACGAGAATTGATTAAAATTTCTCAGGTTACTGGGAAAAGTGTTAGCGGTTTAAGAGATTTAACTGACTCAGTAACTTCACTAGCTACTGGACTTGGTGTTACCTCTGGTTCTTTATTAGAGGTTACAACGGTTTTAACCCAAGCTGGTTTATCTAGTGATGATACCAAGGTTGCTCTAGAATCTTTAGCTAAAGCCGCCCTTGCTCCTAACTTTGATAGTATTTCAGAAACGGCAGAAGGCGCTATTGCTATTCTTGCTCAGTTTAAACAGGGTGTTGGAGCATTAGAAGGTCAGCTTAGTTCTATCGACGCTGTTGCTGGCGCGTTCGCGGTAGAAGCTGGTGACTTGATTGACGTTATTCGCCGTTCTGGTGGTGTGTTCAAGGCTTCTGGCGGTAGTCTTAACGAACTACTCGCGTTATTTACATCAGTAAGAGCCACAACCCGTGAAAGCGCAGAAAGTATTGGTACAGGTTTAAGAACTATCTTCACACGTATTCAACGACCAGAAACGATTGAGTTCTTAAAACAGTTTGGTGTTGAGCTTGTTGATCTTAATGGTAAGTTCGTTGGACCTTATGAAGCCATTAAAAGACTTAGTGAAGCAATTAGTGGACTAGGAGAAGGCGACTTAACATTTATCAAGATTGCTGAAGAGCTTGGTGGATTCAGACAAATTGGTAAGGTTCTTCCACTATTACAGCAATTTAGCACAGCACAAGCTGCCCTAAATGTCGCTCAAAATGCTGGTAATGGTCTTACAAAAAATGCAGAAGCTGCACAGGCATCTTTAGCAATTAGAATTATTAAAGTTAGAGAAGAATTTTTAGCTTTAGTAAGATCAATGACGGAAACGCCAACGTTCCAAATTATGGCTAATGCTGCACTGAGTCTAGCTTCAGCTTTGATTAAGATTGCAGACTCTATTAAGCCTTTACTTCCATTACTTGGCGCTGTTGCTGCATTTAAAGCAGTAAAGGGAATTGGTGGATTTTTAGGTGGAGTTGGCGCTGGTCTAACTTCTGGTAGAACTTTTCATGCTGGTGGCAGAGTACACGCTTTTGCTACTGGAGGTTTAGTTCCCGGAATTGGTAATAGCGATACTGTGCCAGCAATGTTAACTCCGGGTGAGTTTGTTATACGTAAAAGTAGTGTGCAAAAACTTGGCGCTAATAATTTAGCACACATGAATACTGGTGGCATTGTACAGAAATTTGCCACCGGTGGCACAGCAGACAAAATTGCTCAAGCAAGATCCCAAAAATTATCTCCAAACCCCAACAAAGAAAAAACAAAGACATACAAAGATGGTTCTTCATCTTCTCCTGTAGAGTTTGAGGTTAAGCCAAAATCTATTGGTGCATTTTTCATGAATCCGGCAGAATCAGCAGATGATTCTATACCATTTGCGAAACAAAAGTTCCAACTCACAAATAAACAACTCCTAAGTTTAAATGGCATTCAGCCAAAAACATTGCGTGACGATAATAAATTTGCAGTTGGACAATATGCAAATGCTGTATTAAAACCCGGATCAGTTTCTACATTTTATCCAAGTTTAACAGATATTTCTCGCGGTTCTTTTAGCGAAATTATACAAAGCAATGTTCAACAAAAATTAACAGAGGCTGTAGTTGATACAGCTAATTTTATTCAAAGCAATAAATTATTAGATATACCTCCAATAGATTCCAATGAAGCGTTACTTAGGCAAACAGCCGCAAGTAGAATAGCTCAAGATAAAGGTGCTATTAGAACAACATCTGGCTATTTATTTGAAGGTGTTATAGATGCTATTACCGGAGCAAAACCAGCTTCTGGAAATGCTAATTTTGACTTTCCACCATCTTCATTACAGGGAAATAAACCAAGATTAGCTTCTTTGTTTGGAAATCCTGCTGGAATTCAAAACTTAGCACAAGCAGACGCCAAAGCGTCATATTCATCTAAAATAATTTCTGGAGGCGCTGGTAGTGGTAGCATACTAAGTAAAATCATCAATTCTATAAATGATGGTAAGCTTGGTGGAATTAAAATGATTGCTAAAAAATCTCTTGGTGGTATAATTCAAAAATTTGCCGTTGGCGGTAGAGCTAAAGGCATACAGGGCGCGCCACTTGTTGATGATATTCCAAATGCTTCTGGTTCAATTCTACCAAGACCAAGCGCAGCTATACAAGCTTTAATCAAGGCTGGCGGTGGCGCAATTGACGTTGATAGAACAATTAAACGAACAGTTGGTGACACAGCATACGCCAAAGCCCCAACTCCGGGAGCTAAAGAAGCCTCACTAAATACATATTTTAGAGATGAAGTCAAACGTCTTCAAGATTTACAATCTGCTCCTGTAACGCAGTTTGGCAAAGAATTAAAAGTTGCAATTAAGAGTGGACAGTTAGATGCCCGCAAGATAAGCATTATAAGCAAGTCAAAAAGAGTTAAGGGCGCGGCTGAATATTTAAGTTCATTGTTTGGTATTCCAACTCAGAATATGATTTTTACTCAGGGTGGTAGTAAACAGCCCGCTTTAGATGCTATTAGAAATAAAGGCTCTAGAGTAGACCGCGTAAAATTTGCTACCGGCGGCAATGTTGGAACAGATACAGTTCCTGCATTATTAACTCCCGGCGAGTTCGTTGTTAATAAAGCGTCAGCACAACGTATTGGCTATGGCAATCTTAATCGCATGAATAAGGTTGGTAAATATGCCAAGGGTGGCGTAGTACAGCATTTTGCTACTGGTGGAACAGCAACAGGTGGAACAAAATCAGTTGTTAGCAATATTCCAGTTCCCGGCTTTGAAACAAAAGCTCCAACATTGCTTAATAAAATAATTGCACAATTAACAGGAACATTTTCAGTCGTTGATGTAGACTTAAAGAAAAGCTCTAAACAATTTAAACTTCTTCAAACAATTACACCAGATTTAGCTAAATCTTTAATGGATTATGCTCAAGCTTCAAATTTAAATGTTAAACAAACGGGACAATTAGCCGGTGCATATTCTAAGCTTGTTGGCACAATGTTAATGCAAGGAGATAAAGATTCTCAAATAGTTGCTAGTATGCAACCATATGTAGAAGCACTGAAAGCAGATACTAACGCTAAATTAAATTCAGCCAAAGCTACAGCATCAATGACACCAGTAAATGCGGCTGCATCTAAATTTCCATCGCTTACTCAGTCTACACCAACTCCGCAGACTTCATCATTTCCTCAATTAGTAAGTAAGCCAGCACAGCAACAACAGCAAGCAAATAGTTCCACATCTACTATGGCAACTTCTGCTAATACTACAGCTATTGCTAGTAATACACAAGCTCAAAAAAGTGCAGCCCAAAGCGCTATTGGCGTTGTAAATAATAATAAAATGTTTGCTGCTTCTATGGCTACCAGTTTAATTGCAGGATTTTTACCAGCCGTGGATGAAAACAGTGGAGCTATATTGCGTGTTACGCAGTCCCTTTTTGCTATGACTACCGCCGTGTTTGGAACTTTAGCCGCTTTAGAAGCTATGAATCTTAGTTTGAATAAACAAACAATATCTAATGTATTAGATTTGTTGTCTGGTAAAGGTGGAGCAATAGCTAGTAAGGTTGGACAATTTGCTGGAAATGCTTTAGGTGGAACTAAGATTGGTGGCATGATTGCCCCAATGGGTAATCTTGGTGGCGGGCTAGGGGCTAAAGCCGTACAAACATCAATTACTCAAGCTGCAACTGCGATTGGTGGCATAGTTGGTCCATTAGTTGGAGCAACTGCTTCATTTTTTGCAATACAAGCTGCTGGAAATTTATTAACTGAAGCTTTTATGAATTATGAAGGAAGACTAAAGAAAGCAAAAGAAACCGGAAACGTAGAAGGTGCTAGAAAAATAGCCACCGAACAACAGTCATCTAAAACAGCAGTAAATATGGTTGCCGGTACAGTTTCTGGAGCTATTATTGGCACTTTATTAACTCCTATTTTGGGTCCATTTGGAGTACAACTTGGTGCCGCTGCTGGTGGGTTGATTGCTAAATCTTTATCTGATTTACCAGAATATTCAGGACAAGTAGCGGCAAGTCAGGCAGCTACAATAAAAGCTCAAAACTCTTTAGCAAAAGCTAGTGAAGATGCTACCAAAGCCCTATCTGATTTTGAAAAGGGTAATATTTCAGCAACAGAATTAATAAAAAGCACATCCGGCGCTGCCAACGACGTTGCTACCGCAAAAGCAGAATCTAAAAAATTAAATGATCAATCACAAAAAGAAATATCAAGAGAGGGAGATTTTGGTGGATTAAGAGGTGGATTAAGAAATGTAGTTACTCTTGGTGGATTACTTGGAGAAAGCACCGGTGAAAAACAGGCTAGAATAGAAGCAGAGCAGAAAAAATCTACAGCCGATGTATCAAAAGCAGAAAATCAACTTATAACTAGCTCTCAACCAGTACTAAATTCTATATCTGGAGAGGTTGCTAGTTCTGGTGGATCTTTTGAAGATGTATTAAGCCGTATTGAAGTAGACAATAAGGGTCTTTACGATGCGCTAATAAGTCAAGGTACTAAGCCTCTATCAGATGCATTTAACAACATAAAGAAAGAAGTCGAACGCGCCCAAAAAGCATTTAACGCAATGAATCTTGGTATGCAGAATGTTCAGGGTGCAGCAGCCGCAGCAGCACTTGGTGTTAATAATTATGTTGCATCACAACAGGCTGGCAATGTTGGATTAGAACAATCATTAGCTGTTCTTGAAGCAAGTGTTACATCTGCTGCGCAAGGAATCAGTAGTGCAGATTTTGGTAAAGCTTTAAGTGATGCTTCAGAAGTATTATATGAATTTGGAGCTAATCCAGAGCAAGTTACTAAATTTCAACGCAACATTAGCGCCGTTAATGATGTTCAGAAAAATCAATCTTCTATATTTGGTGGAGCAAAAGAGAAATTAGCAGAAAATATTCGTGCTTCATCTGGCGCTCAAGGAAGAAGAGAAGCATTTTCTAAATCTATTGACGAACAACTCAAAGCTTCTGGATATGACGATGCTACAAGGCAACGATTTCAAGATGCTTCAGCAAACATGTCTGATGATCAACTTAAAGAAATTGGTAAAGGCAACTTTCAAGCTTTCGAAGAATCTATTAATGAGCTTGGCAAAAAGACAATGGAGCAAGTTAATGGTCCACTCAAGGCCGCTATTGAAATTCAAAAGCAACTTAACGAATTAACCAAGCAAAGAATTGAAGCTGAACGTCAGCTAATGAGCGCGCAACTAGAAGCTTCCAATGTAAGAATGGAAGCTATGGACATTGCCGCAAAGTATGGCGGGCCAAAAGTTACTCCAGAAATGCGAGCAAAAAATACAGTTGAGCAAGCAAACATTCAAGCTAGAGGAATTAACGGCGTTACAGATCTAAAAACAGGAAGTGCAGCGGAGCTATCAGCTAGAACACAACAGCTATCAGCAAGGCAAGCTGAAATTACTGGAATAAAAACTAGAGCGGCCCAAGGTGACGCTGCCGCCACACAACAACTACAGGGAGAAAGTGGCACAAAGCTTGCAGAAGAAGAAAAAAGAATTGCCGACGCAGCAAAGAGCCAAATACAAGCTACTAGAGACTTAATTAAATCTAAAGAAGAAGAGCTTAGAATAATTAAGGAAAAGAACCAACTAGAAAAAAGTTCTATTGATGCTTTGATTTCTGGCGACATTGAGAAGTTTTTTGAACAAAAAGCCGCTGTTGGAGCGCAAGCAGCCATTGCTACTGGCGATCAAAGATTGATTGGTCAATTTGGAATGAGTGCGCTTGGTGGTGCAGCGCAAGAAACAAAACGCCAACAAGAGGCTGGTGTACAAACATTATATGGTCAACAGCTTGCTGGCCCCGGAGGTTTAACAGAAAGAGCTTATGGTTCCGCAATTTCCGCATCCGGTATTCAAAACCCATTAGCTATGGCTCAAGTTGCTGCTGGTTCTACTGGAGCAGAAAATGCATTAGAAAGCGATATTAGAGATTTAGCAGCAACAATGGGTCCAGCGGCAGATATACAAGTTCAAGCAGCAAATGGTCAATTGCAAGCAGCAGAATTACAATACAAAGCTGCCACAGCAAAGGGACAAGAGGCTGTTGCGCAAATGCAGTCTAGAGCTAATGGCGGTATGATATATGCTAATCGTGGAATATTCGTGCCTCGCGGTACAGATACAGTTCCCGCCATGTTAACTCCCGGAGAGTTCGTTGTCAATAGAGCGGCTGTTCAACGCGGAAATAACTTGCAAATTTTACAATCAATGAATAGAGGTGTTTCATCCTCTGCTCCCGCAGCGTCTTCACAATCTGGCAATGTTGCAACTATGGCAAACGGCGGCATAGTTAGATACAGAGAGTCAGGATCAAACGGTCCAGAAGCTGGCGGTACTGGTATAAATACAGAAGCACTAAATGCATTTGCGGCAGCATTGAGTCAATTTAATACAGAGCTAACAAAAAACATTCAAACATTAGCAAATACTAAATTCCAAGTTTCGCTTAGTCCAACTGATATCAACGTTAATTTAACAGGAACATCTTTCTTATCCAATTTAGCTGCTAATATAAAACAAGATCTTCTAAAATTTCTTAGTCAGGAAATTAGCAATTATAGTGTAGGTAATGATGGGAAGTTAAGGAAAAGTGGATCTACATTAGGAACCGTAACCTAGGATATATTATGGATTGTATTTTACAGCAGACAAGTGCTAAAAATCTTGCTAGTGGCACACTTAAAGCTAATGCTACAGTTATTCATAGGCCAAACAAAATAATAGAAGGCAATGGCTCTGTCAAAGCAAATATTGGTATTAATATCAATATTGGTTTTAGTCAAAATTCTCAGCCGCTATTTGGTCAAACTGAAGAATTTTTATTCGGCGCTGCTCCATCTCAACCAGTTGTTATCACAAGATCAGAAAATAGGTTATTTTGTGTTGGTTCTTTTAGAATTCTGAATTCTAGACAATATCGCGTAAACGACCAGACATACGTAGTTGATGATGAGAGTGATATTCTAGCTATTAGAGTTAATAATGCTAGAGTTCTTGATGTTGTTAATCCTTATAGTGAAATAAATCCCACCCTTGATACAAGCCAAGATAACTCTAATTTATCTGCATTTCTAACATTATCAAGTAACAATTTAGAGTCAAAAATTTTAGCCGTTGGTCAGTTTAGAAATATCTACACTGATAAGATAGGTGGCACTCTTGGTAAGATTAAGTCTATACCACGTTTTAGGGCTACACAAAAACTATACCCCATTAAAGATATTGTAACATCATCTAACGACGTTTATTTTGTTAACAAAGATCTGTCATCTGGAAATATATACCAAAGCGTTAATGAGGGGCTTGCTATTGGTAACTATACAGACAATGGCGATAAAAGCACTAGAATAGCTGACGATTCATCTACATTTATACAACCATCTTCTATATACTCTCAGGGTGATTTTACATATAAATGCGAAGTGTTTCCCCCAACAATTACACCCAAAGAGAGTTTCTTATTTATAAGAGCAGCCGCTCCACTAATTTCTTACGAATCAGATGTTCCAGCAATTTATAAGATTCACAATATAAAGCTAGAAGATCCATCTGGTAATCTTATTGTAAAATACAAAGACATTACCTTTCGTGGCGACGGTAACTACTTAAAAGAAGATCAGTATAACTTTACAACATATGTTACGGAACCAGAAATTAATTATGCTTCTCTGCATACTTGGGAACCAAAGTTTCCAATTTTAGGAGAAGCTAGTGGCTATACTCTTAATTTAGATTTTACGGTTGATTGTATACACAACCCATTCTCTCGCGCTTTTAGCGGTGGGTACGAAGATGAATGTAAGTTAGACTTTGTTGAAACAAATAAGAATGATTATCTAGCACTAGACGGTTCGCCACTATCAACAAGAACCCAAGGGTACGAACTAAACCCAAACAATTCACTTAGAATTTCCTGTATTGAAATATGCAACAGTGGCGCACTTTTTGGTTTATTAAATGATAATTACCTAGGTTTCCATACTGAGGTTCAGCCAACTGGTAATAGACTAGAACGAATTATATATCCTTGTAATGTATTATCTTATGATTTTGATACGGGGATATATCCAGTTGCTAGCAGTGTGTGGGAATCATCTCCAGATATTGATGGTAATATCTCAACAAATACTAGTAACAGTGGACAAGCCGTATTGACAGACAGATTACGAAATATATTTCAAGTTGGACATATTACACTAGACTCTATTTCAAGCGTTACAAACTCTGGAAAGCTTCAATTACAATACAAGCATGAACCACCATTTGGTATTAAACAACAAACCGGTGGACCATTTAATTTTGGCGGCAAAGGTAGAAACAAATCATTAAATAGCTCTGTAAAAGAATTGGTTTATGGAAATGATATTTTCTTTACCATTGACTCTATAGAGCTACAAATTAGCGCAAAGAAAGCTGAAGGATCTCCAGATTACACAATAGACGTTGTTGGTTATAGTGATGATGGTGTTGTTAATATAACGCCAGCCGTTGGTGGATTTTTACAAAACAATGAAACATATGATTCAAGCAACAGTTCTTTAGTTCCAGTAATTTCTGGACAAAAACAAACTAATGAATTAGCCATTAGTGCTGAGACTTTATCAGATAAAGATCAATATTTTGAAGAACACATTACTCTTAATCCAGCTAAAGATCACTATGTTGTTTCAAAGTTGCCGCTAATCAATAGCACATCTTTCAAAAATTATACTATCCCACTAAAGATTTATCAAGACTCTGTTGAGCTTGGTTCTCCAAGAGATTACTCAATGAGTTCATTCTTTGAGAATCTATACATTGATATTTATCCACTACCAAGCGGAGCATCTTTTGCTAAAGCTAATCTAGTTATTAAATACAAGCCATCTAATGCATTGCCATTATATACATTTGGATATCAAGAAAAAGAACTAGCGCAACGTGAAATCAAAATATATCCTTCACCAAGACAGTCTAAAGACAATATTCTTAATGCTATTTGGACAGATGCCCCACTATCACTTATTGAAGATATTCCACACGTATATAAAACTCCCACAACGATTAAAACAAATTACTCGCGCAGGTGGCGCGGAGTTGACGGTTCTACATTCGCTGGCCCATTTGATCCACTAGATTTCAATTTTGCATTTTATAATCCACAGCTAGAAACACCATTCCTTGATGGATATTTTGATCTTAATAAAATCGATGGCAATGTTATTCTTGCTTCATCTGAAAACAGTGCCAATCTTAGTGGTATAATTGTTGGTGGAGAAATAAATAGCATTATTAGAAATATCGGGCTTAGATTTAATAGCTCTGGAATTTTTACTCACCAAGAAAGATTGTATAAGACATTAGATTGGACTTCTACCGGCCATGAATTATACGGCCACATTCTAGATTCCTTTGACAATGCACTCAGAGTTTCTGGTGTAAGCTGCAACATTAATTTTGGTGATGTTAATGTTTCTGGTGGATTTTCTATATTTACCAGATTCTGTCCAGATTCTACTATTAGCGGCGTGAACTATAACCTGTTTAATTCTGGCGTTATAGCCTCTAAGTGGGATAGTGATAAAAATCTTGAATTTACTCTAGGTTACAATAGCGGCTACCTATGTGCCAATGCTAAAGATGCTGATGGAAATATTGTCACCATACAAGACTCGTCATTGTACACGGAGTATCAATATCCACTATCAATATTATTGACTTATAATGACAATAGCTCAAGAAAGCTTAAGCTCTATACTGACAATGAAATTGCTAGCGGCAGCTTTAATGTTTTAAGGGCAAGTTCTGATGAGTTTGACTTGGTTGAAAGCCACAGCGATTTGGTTTTTGGTTATTCTTCTGGATCTGGTGTCGGCATTAATGGGTTCATTAGCGAGATTGGTATTTCTCAATTCAACACCTCTGGCACAAACATCACAGAAAATAATACAAATAGCAGATTACAGCAAGTAAAAGCTGAACATTTCTTATCAACACACAGAGCTAAGTTCTGGAATGATGGAGAATCTGTTGCAAATGATAGATATAAAATGTGGCAATATGTTGATGAAGATACAGACCAGTGGCACTTGGGCGCTTTTAAGTATTGTGATTTTTTCTCATCTTATGACACTCTAAAAAATAGAGTTGGCAAAGATTTCATTGTACACAACTTTAGCACCAACGGTATGACTTATGGAAATATCACAAATATTCCACTCCCATCTAACGTTCCAGCATCAAATCTAGCTTACCATTCTCAGTTAGAGAATGATATGTTAAGATTTAACCTTGGTGGAAATACTAATAGATTATTCTCAGTTGCGCCAAGAATCACTAAGGCTTTACCTCGTAGCTATTCTTTCAATGAAACCGGTTTTGTAGTTGATACTATTCTTCAACACGAAACCACAAATGATATCATTTGGGAAGATGGCACAGTTGGTCCACGACTCATTGTTAGTTTGTACACTAAAGCTAAAGACTCTGACCTTTTTGATACAACAAATTGGGGCTTAATTAATAGAAGTATTCATCATATTGGCCCACAAGAATGCTGGTCTAAAATTAGTAGCAAATTTACACTTAATAGCCTCACAGATAAATCCAGTGAGCCTTGGTCCAACTTCGTAACATCTAGAAACGTTACAGAGCTTAATCACAAGTTCTTTTCTAAAGATGTTGACGAAATGTTTTTGCAGTACGACTTAGTATATCCATCTGGACATTACGAGTCTAAGATTAAGATTCACTCAGCACACGTTAAGCTAGAAAACGCTTTACTAAAAGCTGAAACTGTAAACTCTTTAGATTTCAAGCTAGCTATTAGCGGAGAAGCTAGAGAACGAGAGGTTATGCCGCTGTCCCTTCCAAACACTTTTGGTTCAGTTGAAACATCTGGCAACGGCCTCACAATGTATGCTTCAGGATATTTACTTATTCCACATACAGATTCCATGCCATTATTTAGTTCTGGTGCATATCTATTAGATAATAACGTTATGCCCCTACATTCCGTTACCGTTGGCTATATTGGCGCACCAACATTCACAGAATTTAATTTTGGCTCATCAGAAGATCAACTGTTTGGCTCTAATCCAACATATGGCCCAACACTATTCGTCGCCGGAAGAACAGATAAATACGACGATACTACGCTGGCGCTGTATATACAAAATAATCAAACTAACCCATCTGCAAACGAAACATTAGTATTATTTACGTCTTGCCCGCCAACAACAAATACTAACTATTTTGATCTTTTTGTACAGGGCGGTTTTCCACCATTATCATACTATACAAACTCATCTGCCCCACTATATGTTAGTGCGCCAGTGCCAGATCCTATTGTAAGTGGCACTCTACCATTTATTATTGATGCCGTAAACCCAAATATTGTAAGTGTTAGTGGCTCATTATCTCTAATGGTAATGAATCAATCTACTATTAATGCTGGATCAAATCAATTAGAGAGTTTCTTGTGGGATAAAGATCATGTTGGTAAAGATATTACTGTAGAAGATAACTATTTAGCCTTCTTTGATGCAAATAGCGAAATACGTGGCGTCCAAACAATATGCTACGGAACATGTGACAATGGCGGTACTTGCCAAGAGCTAGAGGTTATAACTCATGATACAAAATGGTATGAATCGACCTGCGTTGAAGGTGGAGCATTAAGAGCATTAACAACATATACCAATTCAGATGCTGGTTTTAACAACAATTTCTATGGAATTCGCAAATTTGACAAACTAATACCGCAAGCTCCATACCAAATAACAATTGTTGGCAAAACTGGAACAAGCGGAATTGCTCAAGTTCCAAGAGAAATGTCAGAATGGGAATATGGCTTTAATGAAGACGTTGGATATTCTGGACTTAAAATAGTACCTTCAGAACTAGACAGAAACGCTAATGATCAATATGGCAAGTCTATATCGATCAAAGATGATTTAATGGCTATTGGCGCACCATTCCATAACATTCAAGATTCTGATGGCTATGAAATAACAGACGCTGGCGCAGTCTTTGTGTATCGAAGAAATCCAGAACCTAGTGGTGTTGATTGGACTCATCAGCTAGATAAATCTCCTTGGTCATTAGAGGCTAAATTATCTTTACCAGATGGATTTAAACGAGATTATTACGACACAGCCAATAGACCTTTCTATCAAGATGGACAACAGCTTCCTTTTTATGGAATAGAAAAACGTTGGATTGTAGGACAAGAAGGAAGACAGCTTGGGCATTCTATCAGTATATCTAAAACTAACAACAGAGAAGTAATAGTTGTCGGTGGCCCAAGTTGCAAATGGAATAGAACTTTTGGTGGAATACAGACTCAGCCCATTAATGTTGGGTTGTTTATTTTTACAGATGAATTTGCTCCTACTTTTCCGTACCCATGTGATCGTAGGGGCGAATGTGCTACTTACGAAAATATTATTCCAATTATACGGCAAAACGACCTGTTGTTTAAATATTTTTGTGACCCAGCAGTTTCTTTCAATGTAGAAATTATTATTTGCGAACCCATACTTGGTACCAATAGTGATCCATCCCCAGATTTTGCAGATCCAAAACCAAATTTTGTTACTAAGTATCAAATTAATAGACATACTTATTATAACAGAAACACAAATCAGTTTAGAACTAAAAACACTGAAATCTTTAATGATATCAAATCTGCTTTTGAGTCTGTATTTCCATACGATGAAAGCAAGTTGCATAACAATATTCCTCCAGTTTTAGGTTTTTATATAGATAACTCTGCATCGTTGGGTTCTAGAGCATTACAACCTGCACTAGATCAATTTGTTAAGTATTATCAAGCTTATTCTTATGCGAGCGGCTTGAAAGATTTTGATAATAATCCAGCTAGTGGTTATGCTAATATTACTATAGCTATAGATGAAAACTGGATAGCTCAAGCTTCTACGTTAATTGCTGATACTCTTGATACTGGACGCATGATTGAGAATAATACATTTCAGTTATTTGCAAATAACTTAGGACAATTTAATCCAAATGCTTCAGATTTCAATATACCTCCAGCTAGTGGTGGTAGCGTATACGTTTACGAGAAACAGGGCAACGATTGGGAAATTATCCAAGAAATTAAATCTCCTACAACTTTAAGCTCAATTGCTCCAGATAGATTTGGACACGCAGTAACTATAAGCGAGAGTGGCAATATGATTATTGTTGGCTCTCCATATATGGAGCAAGCTGTTTCTATATATGAATATAGGCCGCACATTAAAGAACAAAAATATGCATACTTCCCATCTTGGCTTAGTAGCAAAGCTGCTCAAGATACTTCTTTTGGACATCTTTTTGAGCTTAATAGAAGACTACAATCTTTACTTGCTAATGCAACCCCATCAAACCAACAAAGCATTGTAAAACAAATTTATTCAGAAATGAATCCAAGTGGCAAATTTGAATTTAGGAGAAATCTTAACCTACAAGAATACGAACTTATTAGGACTGTAACGTATTCTGATATTAATCCCGGCGCATCTTGGAGTTTCTTGTTTGATAAGTTTGCACCAACCTCACGATTAGGATATAGCGTAGCTTGCAATGAAGACGGATCACTTGTTGCCATTGGCGCTCCAACAGATAGCATGGGCGCACAAGATAATGCAAATATTTGGTGGAAACCCGGATTTACAAGAGATACACAGTGGCAATCTTATGTTAATGCTGGAGCAATCAGAGTTCTTGAAAGTCGTAATTACTACCCACATAATAAAGTTGTGGAATATGGAAAGTTTGGAAATTTACATGAACTTTTAAGTCCAGATTATGATGCACCTTTCTTTAATCACATGGAGCCAATTTATGAAAATAATTTTGGCATCACTTTTGAAAAAACAAGTTTCGCTGAAACAGAAATTCCACAAGAGGCTGGCACACTATTTATTACTACGCCAGCGGTTGATGCTGCTAGTGAAGAGATAGTGAACAAGATTAAAAATTGGCTTGCGCTAGGTGATAGAAACCTAGTTTTGGTTGGTAATGATCCAGTATGGGAAAATAACGGAGCTTATGCAGAATCTAACTCCATTATTAATTATTTACTAGAGAGATTAGACTCTAGAATGAGGCTACAACCAGCTAGAAATAAATATGAATCTCTTGTTGATAGTGATTTGTCAATTAATATTTTACCATCCCTTGTTCCATCTCACACAACTTCTTCTTACGTTGCTCCATCGTTCTTGAGGGGTTCTGGAGTTGCCGATATTAAATTATATTCTCCTAGCGCAAGCGCGGGATATAATTGCGGTGCTGGTGGTAAATCGGGATTTAGATATGTAGATGTAAATGATAAGTGTGAAATGCAAATTAAACACAGGGGAGATATAAGAGCAAAATTTAACTTAACTTGCGAAGATATGTTTGGTAATCCAAGGCCTTATGAAATGAACTTAGCTATGTATTTTGGTACAGTTACCCTAGCTTCTTATGGGTGTGATAGTGGACTTTCTAATAGTCCGACTTATCAGTATGAACCAATTCCAATTATGGCCGCTGGCGAAAACGCTTCTAGAACTATTATATATCCAAGAATACCAGAGCGCACAGAGGTCTATAATTATAGGGAAGCCGTTGGACAAAGCCCCAATGGTAAATATCCAGTATTTTCTAATTCTCCAGATAGCGGAATTGCTTTTATATGGTCTTCTGATAGTGGAAATTATACAGAGCTAACTCTTAATCTCGGTGCCAACGTAAATAAGAGCGCATTCTTTGATCCACCAGAATACAATAGCAAAGACGCTTTGCTTATGGCTACGGCAGAAGTAAAAACGGATATTGTGAATACAAACCCAGTTGTATCTGATAAATTTTATTATGCAGCAGAAGAACAATACGGCGACACATCATCTAGTATTGTAATCATTGCTGGCACGTTTACTGAATCTCGCTCCGCTTTGCTATCTTCTAATGCTGATAAAAACTTGAATTTCTATGGAAATATCGTCGCAAAAGATGCAGACGGCAGCGCAAGAATTGCCCAACTTGGTAATTGGACAAATATTACTAGCTTTAAGGCTGGAGATAACCAATCAGATCTATTAAACCGATTAACAAGCCTTGGTAATTTTGTTGATGAAAATGTTTCAGCTTACGATCTTAGTGTGACAAGTAACGGGTACGACGTTGGCTGGATTGCGAACACAACGGAAAATCCATCAGAAGAAGAGCTAGAAAGAATAATAAGATGGCTAAACCAAGGAAACAAAAAACTTGTTATTACTTACGGTCAAGACCCCTCAAGTAATGATCCAAAATCTACAGACGATTATTATGCAAATATCTACACAACGTCTTCTGCTAGAGCGGTAACGTATTTATGTGACAAACTTGGAATCTCAATGAGGCCAATGTTCTTATTGGGAAGAAATAAATACGCAACAAAACGAGATGCCGTAAATAAATATCAGCTTACTAATGAGAATATTGCTATCAACAAAAACTATGACCCAATTTATAGAGGAAAAAGAATTGGCTATACTCCAGATAGTAAAATTGAAACATATGCACTTGTCAGAGGATATATCGAAGATATTATCCCAATACAGCTTAATTCGGGAACTGCATTAGCATATTTTAATACTCCAATTAATGATGACTCTTTTACAAACTACGGCATACCACAACTAAAAACTGGCATAGCCAAAGTTACATTTCCAGTAATCGGCGGCTCTGGATATAGAGTTTACTTTAATACCACTAGCGAAAGCCACGTAGAAAAAGCACTATTAGGATTTAAAATTAGCAATTGCTCAACACAAGCAAGTTTTAACCAAATGAGCTATGGTGGTCAATCAGAAATTTACGACTATACAGTTAATGATCAGCAGATTATTGTAGATACCCCAAGCATTGGCGCACAAATTGAAAAGAACAGAACGAACTATTTTATGCCAAGTAATTACTCTGGAAGGGTAGATAATTATTTTGTAGACATACAAGTGCCAGTTTCTGCTAGTTCTATTTCTATTTATATTGATGGCTCCAATTTGAGTTACGGTTCTGTTCCTAATCCAGACACTATCAGAACACAGAGATTAATTTCAATTTCTGGAGCATTATTACCAATTGAAGAAATTACAACATTTGAAACTGTATATGTAACTAAAACAGGTAGTTTTACTGTTCCAGCAATTCCAGAACGAAGAGTAGAAACTGAATATTTCCGCGAAATCAGTACAGATAGTTCAAAGTATTGCCCTACAGACTATTGCGAAGAATTTTTTAATCCAGCACCAGATATTGCTGATGGTCCAGTTGTTGTTGCTCAAGAAATATATCATCAAAGACCATTTGACGCTGGGGTTGCAAAATCTCGCATTACTCTAATCAGCGATGCTAGCTTAATACAGGGTAGAGCTATTGCTGATGAAAATGGCAACATCAATCAATCCTTAGTGGCTTTCTTGGGAAGTTTGTATCCAAGAACTAACTTTCCTAGCAATAATTCTGGTAGACAATATGACTACATAACTAAACTTGTGGCTCCAGAAAGAGGTAGTCCTCAAAAATACGTTAATGCTTATAATAACTCTGGCTTGAATTTAAGATTTAATAGTAGCACAAATAGTACACTGTCTGCTTCATCATTCTCTGATCAAGATTACTTAATTGATACTAGCGTGGGCGGGTATGGATCTCCAATGTTGCCAGAACTTGGAAGGGGTCCAACATACATGAATGCAAGAGAAATTCCAATGAACGATCCCGTTGAAATAGCTAGACTATACGCTAGCCTTATTGCCGCTTTTGAATCATCTCAGTATTACTATGGCGCTGCAACTAAATTCAGTGGCGTTATTGATGGGAAAATGTATGCAGATGCTAGCGTTTACGGTGGTATGCCAGAAATAATGAAAGATAAAGGTTATGATTATCTTGATTTTGATAAACTACCATCTGGATACCCCGGAGATTTGTTTGGGTATTCGTTAGCTATTAAAAACAATAAGATTTATGTTGGCGCTCCATTTGCAGCGTTCTCTGGAGAAAGTCCAGTATCTTGGAATACAGTAAAGGCAAACACTCCTATCGGTCCCACTTTTGGAACAGAGGTTGGATTTAATGGTGGTGCTGGATCAGTATATGTGTTTGATAAAACATATCGCGGCTCTGGCATTGGCGGTAAAGTTGTTCCTTGGGAATGTGTTAAGAAATTTAGACCACAAGAAATAAACGTTGGCAATGCAAATTCTGTAATTGCAGATCAGTTTGGTTATAGTATATCAATTGATGGGGATATACTGGCGATTGGCGCTCCGGGTCATGATTACGATAACCACTCAGTAGATTCACAAGCTCCATTTATCAGAAAAGAATTTAACGAACAATTTGATTTACAAACAAGAGCCGTTCACAATTTAGGTTCGCAGGAAAATAGAGATACTTTTGGTAGCGGCTTAGTTGTTCAGAACAATGGCGCTGTATTTACATATGAGAATAAGATTGATAATTGGGGCGCAAAAACACAAAATTGGGTTCCAATTCATAAACTTGTACCGCAGGGATATAACGCTAGGGGTGAAAATGATTTCTTTGGAAAAGCAATTTCTCTAGATAGGACTAGGCGCAATGACGGCGATTATACATTAGCTGTAGGTTCTCCACAGCACCAATCTGGCAGTGGAATAAATGATGAAGAATTGTCCAATGCTGGGTCTGTTTATACTTATGACGGAATGTTAAGAAAGCTTAAGCCTTCATTTGCTCATCCAGACTCATTTATTATTGGTAGAGTTTTTGGAGACATGTCAGTAGAGCGACCATATAGTAATTTCATCTTTACGAACGATAACCTATATGATAATAGAATTTATTTCAACACCACGGTTTATGCGAATAACAAAGGTGAAGTATTCTTAGATGTTTTTGGTCAAGACATGATAGATAAGGGCTTTATCATTCATAGACCATTTGTTGACCAAATTAAAGGAAGCTATTTGTTTGGAAACCCAACAGTCCAATATGGCAGATTATTCATAAATGGTAAGCCCCCTGAAACTAGCTCAATATTGCCTATATTTAATCAAGGGGTTGGTGAAGGTAATGTGTATAATACATTAGGATTGTACGAAAACGCGGTATTGGGCCTATCTTCTGGAACTCCATTTAGTTTATATACTAGTGGAAATATGATAGATTTTGTTGAAAGTTCTGGCCTAAACCTGTTTAATAGTGGATCGGAAAT